>ERZ779843.823-NODE-823-length-42812-cov-9.249035_pt1 | contig 42812 bp, 27 predicted proteins | sample MGYA00511560_ERZ779843 | MGnify/ENA primary metagenome ERZ779843 (study PRJEB29588, sample SAMEA2158062) | human gut metagenome | biome: human gut; feature: human-associated habitat; material: faeces | place: Denmark | collected 2008/2010 ... | reverse complement strand
TTAAATAAAAATAACAAGAGAACTATTTAATTTTCAGTTAGATAGCAAAAGCATTATGTTTCCTTGAGTGTGTGGACAGTTTTTTCTTGATGTGACAGATGGCGGCTATTTCTTTCAGGTACCCGTTCATGCGCTGGTTGGAAGGAACCGGCAGCAGGAATCCCCTTTCAGAGTAGCCCGGTCTCGACTTGTATTTTTCCAGAATCAGCCGGGGAATATCCAGGAGGGGGATGTCGCACATATTGTCCGTTTTTTCCCTGGCCTTGCGGATCCACCAACGTCTGTCGTCAGCCTGCACGATGTGTTCAGCCTTCAGGTGCTTTACATCCGTAAAGGCGAGTCCGGTAAAGGAACAGAAGATGAAGATGTCCCGTACGGTTTGCAGACGATCAATGTCGATGTCTTTGGCAATAATGCGGCGAAGTTCAGATTCATTCAGAAAGTCCCGGTTGGTCTTGGTCTGCTTGAAATGGATATCGGCAAATGGGTCTTCACTGATCCACTTTTTCAGAATGGCGGTCTTGGTGATTTTTTTCAGATTCTTCTGGTATTTGACCGTAGCATTTTGGGCACATCCCTTTTGGGTCTTGATAAAATGTTCGAATTTGGTGATGAACTCATAATTGATGGATTTGAGAGGAATGTCGGCGCAGTTGTACTGTTCGCGCATGAATTCTACCAGGTAACGGACCGTCCGTTCATAACGCAGTACTGTCCCTTTTGCATATTCCTTGTCCATCAGTTCCCGGTACTCCTGATTATGCTCATTGAATGTTTCAATCAGCATTTTGGGTGAGTCATACCCTCCATAGAAGATGTTCTTAATGGTCACGGCGGTAATGGGTTTGCCGTCTGCCTCCAGTTGTCGGTGTATCTGGAAAACCCTGTTTCTTGCCGTTTCAAGATAGAGGTTGATTTCCTGGTGTTTTCTATCCTTCCCGACAGCACATCCTTTCAGATGGTTCCATTTGTCCGGTTCTACACTCCGTTTGATTTGTACTTCAGCCCGTTTGCTGTTCACTGTAATACGCATACAGATGGGTGCCTCTCCATTTTTTAGAAGCTTGGATTTCTTGATGAAGAACAGCACCGAAAATGAGTTGTTTTGCATTGCCATACTCTTTGTTTTTTGACGTTGTAAAATTACTGCTTTAGATGCGAGTTAGATTTATGCAAAACACAGATATTCAATGAAATAAAACCAATAAAGGTGGACTTTTTTCGACCGGAAATCAAGTCCACCTTTTTGTCCACCTCGTAAATGCCGTAAAGTGTCTCAATTTGCCGTTTGGAGATAAAGAAAAACCGCTGATAATGTTTGATTATCAGCGGTTTACGTTAAATTGCTTTTTCTTTGAGTGATCCGCTTGGGGCTCGAACCCAAGACCCCAACATTAAAAGTGTTGTGCTCTACCTGCTGAGCTAGCGAATCAATCCTTTATTGCTGTTAAGCGGGTGCAAAGATAGAGACTTTTTTGGAAGTTGCAAAAGATTTTCGCTTTTTTTCTTATCTTTGTACCGGAATTTCGTGTGTAAGAGTCTTATATCACATCTCGGACATTATATTTTATATTTCATACTTTATACTTAAATTACATGGCAACAGTAGACGATAAGAAAATTATCTTTTCTATGGTAGGGCTGAACAAGACCATTCAGCAGAACAACAAGCAGGTGTTGAAGAACATCTACCTCTCGTTCTTCTATGGAGCGAAAATCGGTATCATCGGTCTGAACGGTTCGGGTAAATCGACCTTGCTGAAGATTATCGCCGGCTTGGATAAATCCTATCAGGGCGAAGTGGTGTTCTCGCCCGGATATTCGGTGGGATACTTGGCGCAGGAGCCTTACCTCGATCCCACAAAGACAGTAAAAGAAGTGGTAATGGAAGGCGTACAGCCCATTGTGGACGCATTGGCGGAGTACGAGGAAATCAATCAGAAGTTCGGCCTGCCCGAATACTACGAAGACCAGGACAAGATGGACAAGCTCTTCACCCGTCAGGCAGAGTTGCAGGACATCATCGACGCTACCGATGCATGGAACCTCGACAGCAAGCTGGAGCGTGCTATGGATGCACTCCGCTGTCCGCCCGAAGACCAGTCGGTAGAGCATCTTTCCGGTGGTGAACGCCGTCGTGTGGCACTCTGTCGCCTGTTGCTCCAGAAGCCCGACGTATTGCTCCTCGACGAGCCTACCAACCACCTCGACGCCGAATCCATCGACTGGCTGGAACAGCACTTGCAGCAGTACGAAGGTACGGTAATCGCCGTTACCCACGACCGTTACTTCCTCGACCATGTGGCAGGCTGGATTCTCGAGCTCGACCGTGGTGAAGGCATCCCCTGGAAGGGCAACTACTCCAGCTGGCTCGACCAGAAGACCAAGCGTATGGAGCAGGAAGAAAAGACCGCCAGCAAACGCCGCAAGACGCTGGAGCGCGAGCTGGAATGGGTGCGTATGGCTCCCAAAGCCCGTCAGGCAAAGGGAAAAGCCCGTTTGAACTCCTACGACAAACTGCTGAACGAGGATGTGAAGGAGAAAGAGGAAAAGCTCGAAATCTTCATCCCCAACGGTCCCCGTCTGGGCAACAAGGTTATCGAAGCCAAGCACGTGGCAAAAGCGTTTGGCGACAAGCTCCTGTTCGACGACCTCAACTTCATGCTGCCGCCTAACGGTATCGTGGGTATCATCGGCCCCAACGGTGCGGGTAAAACCACTCTCTTCCGCCTTATCATGGGCTTGGAGACTCCCGACAGCGGCGAATTCGAAGTAGGAGAGACCGTAAAAGTGGCCTACGTAGACCAGCAGCATAAGGACATCGACCCCAACAAGAGCGTCTATCAGGTAATCTCCGGCGGCAACGACCTCATCCGTATGGGCGGACGCGACATCAACGCACGTGCCTACCTGTCGCGCTTCAACTTCTCCGGAGCCGACCAGGAAAAGCTTTGCGGCGTGCTCTCCGGTGGTGAGCGCAACCGTCTTCACCTGGCTCTCTGCCTCAAGGAAGAAGGCAATGTGCTGCTCCTCGACGAGCCTACCAATGACATCGACGTCAATACGCTGCGCGCTCTCGAAGAGGGTCTTGAGGACTTTGCCGGATGCGCTGTGGTCATCAGCCACGACCGTTGGTTCCTCGACCGTATCTGTACGCACATCCTCGCGTTCGAAGGCGACTCCAATGTATTCTTCTTCGAAGGCTCTTATTCGGAGTATGAAGAAAACAAATTGAAACGTTTGGGCAGAGAAGAGCCTACTCGCGTGCGATATAGGAAATTAATGAATGAATGATTGATATTAGATTTTAATCTGAAAGCATATACGTCACATTTGTGACAAAAAGAAAGCTCCGCGGGAAACTTGCGGAGCTTTTTTATTTAAGATGTTTTCAAAAAAGTTTAGCAGCCTTAAAAAATGTAGCATAATAGTAATGTATATATGGCTAAATAATATTATATTTGCAATTCATGAATGTTTTTAAATATTAATTAACACTATCTATTAACTAAAAGCGGAATTATGAGAAAACATCTAATTCAATTCCTGTTGGTGGCTGTGCTGTCGGCTTGTAGTGCCGTTGCATGGTCTCAAACTACAGTAAGAGGTCAGCTTGTCGATGCTGAAACAGGCGAGCCTTTGGTCGGTGCTGCCGTTATGGTAGAGGGCACTACTCAGGGGTCGGTGACCGACATTGACGGTTATTTCAAGCAAGGCGTTGCTTCGAATGCTACATTATTGTTTAAATACATGGGTTATAAAGACCTGAAGAAGAAAGTTACGCAGAAGGGCGCTTCTGTAAATTTGGGTATTATCCAAATGAAACCCGATGCTGTGATGCTGAAAGATGTGGTGATTACTTCATCCGTAGCGGTAGCGCGTAAAACACCGGTCGCTTTATCCACGGTAGATCCGGTATTTATTGAAGAGAAATTGGGAACTCAGGAGTTTCCGGAATTATTGAAATCCACTCCGGGCGTGCATGCCAACAAGCAAGGCGGTGGTTTTGGAGATTCCGAAATTTATATGCGCGGTTTTGATAATAGTAACATCGCTATGATGGTAAATGGCGTACCTATGAACGATATGGAGTGGGGCGGCGTTTACTGGTCTAACTGGGCGGGACTTAGTGACGTAGCCCGCAGCATACAGACGCAGCGCGGTTTGGGTGCAAGTAAAGTGTCGGCTCCTTCTGTGGGCGGTACCATTAATATCGTAACCCGCAATTTGGATGCAAAGAAAGGCGGCTTTCTTTCTTACGGAATGGGAAATGACGGAATGAATAAAATTCTATTTTCGGTTTCTTCCGGAATAACCAAGAACGGTTGGGCGTTCACCCTTATGGGGGGTAAGAACTGGGGTAACGGCTATATCCAGGGTACGGCGTTCGAAGGTTACAACTGGTTTGCCAGCATTTCCAAACGCATCAATGAAGAGCATCAACTTACGCTTACCGCATTCGGTGCTCCGCAGTGGCATGACCAACGTAATTCCTCTTACGGCGGTTTGACTATTGCCGACTGGAAAATGGTAGAGACTGTTTATGGTGTGAAAGACCATAAATATAATCCTACCTTCGGTTATCGTTCTAACGGTGAGTCATATAACTCTTATCGCAACTCTTATCACAAGCCACTCATTAGTTTAAATCACCAATGGCAGATTAACTCCAAATCTTCGCTCAGTACTTCGCTTTACGTGTCATTGGGTCGTGGTTCCGGTTTCTCCGGCCAAGGAAATACAGAGTTCTCCCCTTATTCATACACTTCATGGAGAGGAGCTTATAAAGGTACGTTGTACGATACTTTCCGCCGCAGTGACGGAACATTCGACTATGCTGCCATCGAAGAGATTAACCGTACGAGCGAATACGGTTCCGCATTGATTGCCGCACGTTCCAATAACAGTCACGACTGGTACGGACTGCTCTCTACTTACACCACTAAGATAGGACAATATTTGGACTTCTATGGCGGTATAGACTATCGTTTTTATAAAGGTGTGCACCGTAACGAGATTTCAGACCTTTTTGGTGGTACATATTATCTTGATTCTGAGCGTGGCAACGTAGATGTCAAGAACAATATTCACGCGGCCGACCCTAATTGGCGCTATCAGAAATTAGGTGTCGGTGACGTTGTTTTCCGCGATTATGACGGATTTGTAATGCAGGAAGGCGGCTTCTTCCAATTGGAATACAATAAAGACCGTTTGGCTGCTTTCGTCGCAGGGTCGCTTTCAAACACCGGTTACTGGCGTTACGACCGTTTTTACTACGATAAGGAACACGCCAAGTCCAAAACGGTAAACTTCTTGGGCTTCACCGCTAAAGGTGGCGCCAATTATAACATTACGGACAACCACAATGTGTTTGCCAATGTAGGTTATATCAGTCGTGCTCCCAAGTACTCATACGGCGCATTTATGACATCGGACAAGAGTAATATCCTGAACAAGGAAGCCGTGAATGAAAAAGTATTCTCGGCAGAGTTGGGTTATGGTTTCCGTAACACGTGGCTGACAGCTAATCTGAATCTCTATTACACTCGTTGGATGGACAAAACCATGACAAAGAGTGTGACGCTGGATAATCAGCAGAATGGCAATATCAATATGTCCGGCCTTGCCGCTTTGCATAAAGGCGCTGAGTTGGATATTAAAATCAGACCTTTCCGGTGGCTGGAACTTACCGGTATGGTTTCTTTAGGCGATTGGAAGTGGGATAGCGATGCTACGGGATACGTATACGACGAGTTGGGCAATGCCATGACGCAAGCCGGAAAGGTTACCACTCCGGGAGCCGAGGATCATGCCAAGGCGCACATCAAGATGAATGGTATCCGTGTAGGCGGTTCGGCGCAGACTACGGCAGCCGTAGGCGCCAATGTAAACATTACCAAAGACCTGCGTGTAGGTGCCGACTGGACTTACTACGGACGTAACTATTCTTACTATGCCGTAGACGGTACAATCCTGACGGTTGGTAAAGAAACTGCGGTAGCGGAACCGTGGAAGATTCCTGCTGCCAGTCAGTTGGATATGAACGCTTCGTACCGCTTCAAGTTCGGTAAGCTGAATGCGATTCTGTCCGGTAATGTAAACAATCTGTTGAACTACCAGTATATTTCCAAGGCTTGGAACCCCAGTGGCGCAAGTACGGCGGCTACGGCCGATAACGTATATGTATTCTATTCTTTTGGACGTACATATAGCATAAGATTGAAAGTTAATTTCTAAACCGAAAACAAAGACATTCACAATATGAAGAAGAAAATATTCGTTTCAATAGCGTTGCTGGCTCTGTTAGCAGCTTGTGACGACCATTACGATGACCAGTTCAACATCAAACCCGATATCACGGATGTGAAGGACATCGCCATGACGTTGGAAACAGCCGATTACGGTACTATCTCCAAATTGAGCGCCAACCAAGAGCTGGCACTTTCCAAAGACCCCGAAGGAAAGACGTATGTAGAGGCATTGGCGGAAGTCGGTACTAACCATTATTTTACGGAAGAAGCGCCCGCTGAGGATTATCTTCCGGCCTATCTGAAATCCAAATATCCCAATGCAGACGAAGGCTCGCGATTTGTGGTTACTTACAAACTTTTCAGTCCGTCCGAGTATATGGGTGATTTTAAGAACCTGTCTGCCTATGACTTGACGGAAGATGACTATAAAACAGTATGGGGTGATAAAGTGAAAGCTTCTTTCCTTTCTCCTTCCACTGTATCTAAGATTCCGGGTTTGCTGAAAGCTGCTGTCAATAATCCGGCGGCAGGAGATATGAAAGTCGTGAATTATGCTTATTCTCAAACAGAGCCCAGTATCGGCGGTGGGGGTGATGGCGGTGATGAACCTGCGCCCTCTTACACAAGTGTTGCTGATTTGTTAAAACTTACGTCAAAAGGAGAATATACTTCTAAGGGTGAAGTAGTGGCGGTTAATGCTAAAAGCTTTATACTTAAGGATGAAACGGGGCTTATTCGTGTTTATCAAGGAAAGCTTGTAACGTGTTCCGTTGGCGATGTGGTAGAGGTATCTGGTGAGGTAGAGCTGGCAAAGCAGGGCATGAACCGCTTTAGTTCGAAATCTGTTTTCAAAGTTCTTGAACGCAAGGAAGCATTTACGTATCCTGATCCGCAAACAATGGAGACTGCTGATTTGGTGACTTATGCAAATGCTGCTGTTCCTGCTATACAATACGTCACTTATGAGGGAACTTTAAAGCAAACCCAAAATAATATAAATATTGTTTTAGATGGGGACAATTCAGTTCAAGGCTCTATTACCGATGCGTTGTTGGTAGATGATTCCTGGATTAATCAAACAGTTGTCGTAACCGGTTATCTTGCTGGAGTCAGTGGCAGTTCAGCCAAATATATCAATACATTCGCTACTTCGATTGTTGTGAAAGGCACAGTTAACCAAGTTACTCCGATAGGGCTGATAGCATACTCTCCGATAGGGAATTACACAGTGAAAGGACTGGTTACCGCCGTTCATACGAAAGGGTTTGTAATGACGGATGGAACAGGTGATATTTTGGTATACAAGAATGCCTTGCCTGACGAGAAAGTGGGAGACATGGTACAAGTGGTTGGTACAACGGAAGCCAGAAATGGTCTGATTCAATTTACGAGTACCGGACTTGCGGTAACAAGTATATCTGAAGGCAGTACCATTCCGAACGATATGGTTCCGCAAGTGCTGAGTGCCGCAGAGTTGAATGCTTATGCTGCCGCACCGCGCTTTGCCTATGTTTCTGTTGAAGGTACGTTGACGATTGAAGATAGTGGAAAGGGATATAATTATTACAATCTGGCAGTGGAAGGGGTTGAAAAAGACCTCTCGTTATCTTATGTTGATGATTCCGATGTTGCGGCAAGCCTGAATGGGAAGAAAGTTGTCATGAATGGTTATTTGTTAGGGGCAAATAAAGGCGGATATATTCAGGTAATGTTGGTTTCTATAAAAGAAGCTGCTGCCGTTGCAGGTCTTCGTTCTCTTGCCTCTACCCGTGCTTCTTCCGTTTCTCCTACCACTTCCGCTTTGTATGTGTACGACGGCGATAACAATGCATGGAAAGAATATACGACTGAAGAAGCCAAGGTGGCCGTAGTAGAGCCGGGCGTTTACGAATCATTGGGTACGGATATGATTGAAGAGCCTGAAACGGTACTGCCTGCTTACTTGAAGCAGAAGTATCCGTATGCGGCGGCAGAATCGGTAGTTGCGGTAATTTACAATGAGAAGGCGAATACGCCTGTGGTTGCAGAGTATACTTTGGGAGAAAATTGGATAGAAACGACTTCCAGCAGGCTGGTTACTACTACCTTTACGCAAGATGCCGAAGGCATCAGTGCCGAGGCAAGCATGTACGTAAACGAAACATTCAAGAAAGACTTGGGCAGTTTCACTATTCAGGACGTATTTATGGATGGAGTGAGCTGGGTATGGAAACAAGACTCATACGGTTATATGAAAGCGTCCGCTTACATCAAAGCTACCGGTAATCATCAGGCGGAGAGTTGGCTTGTATCGCCTGTTATGAACTTTAAGAAGTCGAAAGAGCCTGAACTGTTGTTTGAGCACGCCTGTCGTTTCCGTGCCGAGAATCCGGCCGACCATCTGAACGTGATGGTATCCGTAGACTATTCGGGTGATGTGAAGACCGCCACATGGACGGCTTTGACAGTCGAGAACTGGTCGGATGCTACCGACTGGACATTCGTAAGCAACAAAATAGACCTGAGCGCTTACAACGGACAGCAAGTTACCATCGCTTTCAAATATGCCAGCACCAATGAGGTTGCGCCTACTTGGGAAGTAAAGAATGTGGTAGTTCGTGAAAAGGTAGAAGGAGAAAGCGAAGGAGAAGAAGGCGGTGACGCCGAAACTCCGGCCGAATAGATAAAGGATGCGTTTGGGCGGGGTTTTACCCCGCTAAAGCGCCGTTTATCAAACAACAACATCCAATAAAGTAAAAAAAGAACAATGAAAAAACTTAGCAATATCTTAGGGTTGTGGCTGTTGATGCTGGGAATGGTTGCATGCGAAAGCTCCGACGCCCCCTATAACGGTTATATTGAAACAACGCAGGAAGGTGCCGCTACGCTTGTACTGAAAGGTTATGAGAATCCTCAGAGCGGATTTACGGTATTCGAACCGGAAGGTTTTCAGACCCCGTTCTATATTCAGGACAAGGTATTCTACGGCAAGCAATACACTTTTGTGAAAAGTTCTTCCACCCGTCTGGACGAAATGAAAACACGTCCGGCTGATGATGCCTGGCAGACGGAAGTTCCCGTGATAGACGGTGCCGCTTACTGGGCGCGTACCGCGACGTTGGCGGCAGACCAATACGTTAAATTCCGTATATGCGGTATCGACGGTAACAACGTTACGATAGAGTATGCGGTAGAGCAGGATGTAAGACCTAATGCCAATGCCAACGTAAAGGACGAAAGCGGCTATTCGCTCAATCTTGAGATTCCCCGCCTGAACGAAGCCAATGTTTTTGTAGCGCATTCGCTGAAAGTGAACGGTACGGAGATGCTGAACTACGCTTTGGAGTGGGACGACACGAAGAAACATTCCTCATGGGTGGCATTCTCTTTTGATGCGACAACACGTGTTGCCGGTGACGGTGTGGGACGTAAGGATAAGTTTATCGTCGACCCTCTTCTTCCCGAAGCGATGCAGGTTACCGATGCGCACCACAAGAGCGACGGCTTTGACCGCGGGCATATCTGCGGTTCTGCCGACCGTCTTTTCACTCAGGAAGCCAACGACCAGACATTCTATTTCAGTAATATGTCGCCGATGATACACTCTTTCAATAGTCCTTATTGGGCTGAGTTCGAGGAGCAAGTACGCAAATGGGGCGGAGCCGAGAGGGGTGTCACCACTACTTACAGTAAATTGTATGTGGTCAAAGGCGGCGCGTTGAACGAGCTTCTTGTAAATTATACAGGTACGAAGAAAGGCGGTGATCAAATAATACCTACTACCGACGAAAATGGTTTTACCATACATGGACTGGCTTGTCCGAAATATTACTTTATGGCTGTTTTATCCGAAACGGACGGTGTATATCATGCCATCGGTTTCTTGGCGGAACATAAGGAATACAGTAAGGCTCCTACTGCGGACGAAGTGAAAGCCCGTGCTGTCAGCATCGACGATTTGGAAGAGAAAACAGGAATAGATTTCTTCTGTAATCTGCCGGATGATTTGGAAAACACGGTAGAAAGCGATATGAATTTGGACGATTGGGCATGGTAATTATTCTGCCGGTTGTCTTATAGCGAGAAAGCGTTATCATTTACTTTGATAGCGCTTTCTTTTTTATGTTTTCTTTTTTCACCATTTCTCCTTTTTCACCTCAAAGCACGGGCATTGCTTCGTCCACTCCATGGGTTCCACTTCGCCGTTGCCGTTCAGGTCGGGGCTCAAGTCGCGGTGTCCGGCCACCCGGGCATCGGGGTAGTCCAGCAGTAAAGTCCTTACGAGTACGCGGAGCGAATGACGTTGCCATTCGGTACGGGTGTCTTCGGGCATTCCGTAGTGATTGAGTCCGCCCTCGTAGCAGATGCCGATGCTGTGGGCGTTGTACCCTCTGGCATGCGCACCGGGACGTTCCAAAGGCCGGAGCGTCTTTATATCACCGTTCTTACGGATGTAAAAATGATAACCTGCGCCGGAGAAGCCCCGGCGCAGGTGGTCTGTTGTCAGGTCGTGTTCCGTATAGCTGCGGTCGCAGCGGGTGGCGGAACAGTGGACAACGATGAGGTTGATGAATCTCATTTGGAGTTATGAGTTATAAGTTATGAGTTATGACTTGGCTACATGGGCATTGCGTGTGCGCCCAATGCGCCGAGAACGGCTGATGCTACTGCGATTACGATTTTGAGGAGCTTGTCCCACCAGGTTGATTTTGTTGACATAATAATTGGGGTTAAGTTAAGTAAATACGCATAATCGGCTTATACTATCTTGATATAAACTGGTTTTCAATATTTACTTATGGGTTATTTATAATAATGAAAATTTATTGAAATGTTATCAGGGGATAGGGTACGGACGGGCAGACGGGCTTTCAATAACGGGATAAGGCTTGAAATCCGTTCTGTCCTGTCTTTTACCCTGTTTCAGTCCGGCGGGTTCTTAGCCCAACGGATTCTCTTCTTCTCCGCTGTTTCCGCCGCCGTTACCGTCGCCTGACTCTCCGTCCATTGCCGCCTGTACATCGAGAAATTCAATCTTCTCCCCTGCACGCGTAGACGTCAGATTCGGTTTCACACTGCTCGAAGCCCGAAAGTTAATCTTCACCGTCCTGATATTCTTGGATGTACAATCCTTTACATCCGCCACTCCCGCCGAGTGCGCCGAAAGGCTGAAGACGCCGAACTCCTGAATATTCACCGAATGACCGTTATACAACGCCGTCCGCATCGCTTCCACGAAGTTCGTCAGCACACTCTTGATATCCCCGTAAGAAAGGGAACTTTTCTCTTTCATCTCGTACGCGATACTCTCCAGCGTCATTGTCTGACCCATCGTAACGAGGCGGGGATGAAACACTATCTCGGAATTTTTATTCTTCGGGTCTTTCCGATAACCCACTTTCTTAAATGGTACTGCCATAGTAAATTGAGAATTGAGAATTAAAAATTAAAAAATAGGGAGACTGAGCCGGGGTGCGCAATTGGCGGTTAACCATACCCTCTCTTGTTCCGTAGGACAAAGATACGGAAGTACGCACCGCTGTTTTGTCGTACATGGGTGCGGCGGTATATGTATGTCGATAGTTGGATTTCAAGTGATTATAATGTGCGGTTCACTTCCGTAGTCCGTATTTTTTCCGTATATTTGAGGTATATCCGAGAGATGGCTCGAACAAAAAAACAGTAATCATAAAACGTTTAAAATCATAACAAAGAGATGGAGAATCATTGCATTGAAGAACCTTTCATTATCCGTTCTTACAGAAAATCGGAGTTGGCACACTTATATAATCCCGATATGCCGCTTGTGCCCGCCATGCGCAAGATGAGGTACTGGATACAAAGAAATCCCGAACTGTACGAGGCCATGTACAGGTCGGGAGAAGCAAGGGGAGACCACCGCTATACGAGGCGGCAGGTGAGGCTGATTGTAGAGACGCTGGGAGAGCCGTAAGGCTTCTATAAATCTGTAATTATTCTATTGAATTAATTCTATCATGAGCTTTCAGTATTCGGTTCAATACCGACATTCTTGTATGATAGCCTATGCCGCCAATCCCGTTTGCCGTACATCAAACGGAAGTTACAACATAGGCAGAACTTTTTTTGATATACATCCTATTGCCGGAAGTTACGCTCCACCTCGTCCGACTGGAACTTCACCACTTCATACTCCGTACTGCCCTGACCGTTCGTACGCGTCACAAAACCATACTTCTCGAGCGCCTGCACCAGCTCCTGCTGCGTCTGCCGGTTCACCTGCACCTTACCGTAAATCGTAAGATGGGTAAGGATGGCGGAAGCGGGCATCCACTGAACAGACAAATCCTCAGCCAGAGGACGGCGGAAAAAGACGAACAGGTTCTCTTCCACCGGGTCCTTCATCCGGTGACGCTCGTTATGAGTGTTCAGCCCGTCTATCTCGTCGCCCTCGTACCAATACCGGAAGCCGCTGTCCAGCAGCGACATAGCCTGCGAATACACCCCCTGATAATTCACGGGGCGACGATAATCCACCGAAAGCACCGATGAGGGCAGGAAACGCCGGTTGCCGTCGATGTCCTGCAAACACTGGCGCTTGTTGGTACTCGCGATGAACGAGGCGTGCCGCGCGAAGCAGAAAGCCTGCGTATCGTACACCTTGCGCTGCGTCACGCTCTCCTGCGTGATGATACGCTTCAGCCCCGCAAGGTCGGCCGCCTTCACACCCTGAAACTCTTCCATGTTGATGAGATAGCGGGTGGAAAGCAGCAGCATGTCGTCCTTGCTGTCCGGACATATCATGCCCGTGTGGTAGTACTCGCGCCACTGGGGCGGAAGCAGACGGCTTATCCACGTGCTCTTGCCCTTGCCCTGACCGCCGAAAAGTATCAGCACGAGCTGGTTCACCTTCTTCTCGTACAGCGCGCAGGCCACCGAGCCCACCAGCCAGCGGCGGAAACTCTCGCGCCAGAACTTCCCGTCTTCCGTCCGTACGGTATCGGCCAGCTCGCCGATGTAGTCCGTTACGCCGTCCCACGGGGGAAGATTGAGCAGATAGTCCTCAAAGGGATTGAACGCCGTGGCGTAGTCGGAGTCGACGATGGCCTTCAGCGTGTTCAGGGAGCAGTTGATGCCGTCTGTCAGCAGGCTTACGTAGATGGAGTTCAAATCCTTGCTCCGCAGGGGGCTGAAGACGGGAGAAGCGGCAAGGGAATCCGTCCCGCACGCACCGTCCTGCTCGCAGAACTCCAGACGGTCCAGCACCGTATTGCGGCGGAAGCGGTAGCGAAGCGAAAGGAAATCCATGACGCGGCTGACGACGGGAACCTTGTCCTCTTTCGCTTTCTCGGCCGCACAGGTCTTGCTCACGTACAGGTAGGCGTTGCCGATAGCTCCCGCAACGTCCAGGTCGTCCTGCCGGAAGTCGCGTTCGGCAAGGAGCACGGCAACTTCCCGGGGGATGTCTTTGCGGAAGCAGCGGTTGCCCAGTATGAAGAGGAAATTGTCACGGTTTCCCTTACGGAAAACCTCGGAACGGCGGGTGGTGTTGAGAGCCTTTTTATACTCCATGAGATGCCAGGGGGCTATTTCGGCAGACAGGGCGGAAGCGTCGTCACGCCGCGGCCTGTCACTCTTCTTGCCCTGCAATGTTCCGTTACCCGCCGTTTCGTCCGGCAGTCCGTTACCCGTCCTCTCACCCGGCAGCGCACCGCCTGTCCTCTCACCCGGCAGCTTCCCCGGCAGCCCGTCTTCCGCCGACTTATCCCCCGCCCCTTTCTTCTTCCTCTCCGTCTTCCCGGGCACGAGCACCCGGGTCGTCACTTCCTCAATCTCCCCCAGCAGAGCCGTATTCAGATAAGCCTGCGCATCGAACGAAGCGAAGAAGCCCCTACCGATATCCTTACCGCTCACGTCCACCGGAAGTCCGATGAGACGCTCCACGTACAGGCGGGCGGCCTCGTACATCAGCGCATGATGGTTCTCAAGCTCCGCGTACGTGATGAAAGGCACGGAGAAGGTCATCTTGCGCAGACGGCGGGCATACGCCGTGCGCAGGTAAAGGAAGATTTTGAAGCCGTGCCGCTTGGGCGTGAGGAAGCACGCCACAACGTCGGCGTCGGCCTCAAGCAAACGGCGGACGGCATCCACACGGTCGTCTGCCAGCTCGTCCACGTCCACGGTGATGACGGGGTTGTAGCGAAGCAGGCTGTAAGGCTGCCGCAAGGCGGAGTAGTTTCCCGTGAGCGTAAAAAAAGGGAGCTGCTTCTTGATGGCGTTCGCTTTGGAGAGGTCGCCCAGACGCAACTGCTGCTCCACTTTCCGAACCGTATGGAAGTAGGCGCCGTTGCGGATGTTGGTTATCACGGTAGTCAGGTTCGTTTCGCCGGAAACGGTGGAGAAGCCGCTGTAAGCGGTAATCATGAGGTCTTTCATCGATGTTTGTTTTAGTTTGCCCTATCGGCGGGAACAAAGATAAGCGTACGCTCCCGGATACGAAAATAGTCCTCTCCACAGGAAAGGACTATCCGCTTCACTTATTTCGGACGCTCATCGGACGCGCCCTGCTCCTCTTTCGGGAAAAGACGGGCAAGGGTATTGTACAGCGCCGTTTCGATGGACTGTTCCTTCATCTCCGAACTGCGGTCGCGGTCTTTCTCCACAAAGCAGAACGCGTGCAGAATATGAGCCCAGCCCCTCACCTCACGGCTTATACTTAAATCAGGACATCCCGCCGCCTGATGGCTGTGTATCTGGCAGGCAACGGCCTCGAACAGAAGCTGTTTGCCCGTATCCACGTGCACCTTGCCGTCAAGCATCAGGTCAATCCCCGTAACGATGCGGGATACATCAAGGTTTTCATCCTTCGAAACAAACACATAACGGTCGCAATCTACAAACTCCGCTTTTTTAAAATAGTACTTTTCATACTCTTTTCTCTTTTTTCGTTTAACATTTAAAGGCTTCAATTAATATTAACAGGCAAAATTAAACATTTATTAAACGCGGGCAAAACAATCGCCGGAAACTTGTTGAGAATAAAAAAATCGCCGACACTGTGAAGAAAGGCAGGAGGGTATATCCCCCTCTCTGAGGAATCGGCGATTTTTAACCGAAAAAAAAGAAAGAATACGCCCGTGCGTGCGCACACGCGCATGTACTATATATATGAAACCTGTATCATCAGGGAAAAGTTGTAAAGAACAGAGAAATAACGGCGGTGAATGTTGTAACGAAAATTCAACGAAAACAGGGGTGTTTTTTAAACGTACGTTTGATAAACACAAAGATACGCATACTTTTCATAATACCAAATTATTTTGATAATATTAATTTTGGATGACAGCAAAATAATTTTTCAATATGTTGTGGAACAGACGCTTACATCCGAAATAAAAATAGTGCCCTGACAAAGGAATAAGTATAAAGGGCGGGGCTGAAAGAGAGCCCCGAAAAGGTGTTTTTCAGACGTACGTTTAATAAACACTTTGCCCTGAAAAGCAAGTAAACAAGCAAACAAACAAATAACATTTATGAACCTGAAACCTTTGTTAATCATTGGGTTTATGCAGGTGCTGCCTTTTCCGATATATTCACAGGAAGCGCGAGAGACAAAAAAAGAGGTCTTCAGCGCCGACACCGAACAAAAGACAGAACTCGTACTGCATTTCCGCTTCGACCGCTCGCTGGTCGACTACGGCTATCGTGACAACCACCGGGTACTTGCCGCCATGCACGAAATCTTCGCAGACAGCCTGTGTGTATCCCGGATAGACTCCGTGTGCATACAAGCCTTTTCCTCACCCGAAGGAAACATCACCTACAACCAACGTCTCGCCCTGCAACGTGCACAGGCCGTCAAAGGGTATCTGGTCTGGAAATACCCCGGACTGAACCAGTACCGTATCCGTACCTCTGCGCAGGCGGAGAGCTGGGACGCCCTGCGTGATGTCGCACTGAACGATACGCTCCTGCCCTGCCGAGACGAAATATTGCAGATATTGGCGTTGAATACCAGTGAAAGCCGGAAAGAAGCCCTCTTGAAGAAGCTGAATGTAGGTATTCCGTATCGGCATATAAACCAATGGATTCTGCCTGCATTGAGAAACGCATCTATATGTACTGTCTATATGCGGCCGCTAAGGCATGCACAGCAAGGTAGCAGGCTTGTAGCAGATGCTCAAGGTAATAACATGAAAGAGTACCAAAAGGCAGACGGAGCAGAGATTACAGATGATACGGAAGTCGTAAACGGTGTGAGAGTTGCGAAAGGCAATGTTACAAACGCTAACGGTACAGAAACTGTAAACGGCGTAAGAGTTACAGAAGGCAATGTTACAAACGCTAACGGTATAGAAGTTATAAACGGTGTAAAAGTTACAGAAAGCAATGTTACAAACGCTAACGATACAGAAGTTATAAACGGTGTAAGAGTTACAGAAAGCAATGTTACAAACGCTAACGGTATAGAAGTTATAAACGGTGTAAGAGTTACAGAAAGCAATGTTACAAACGCTAACGGTACAGAAGTTATAAACGGTGTAAGAGTTACAGAAGGCAATGTTGCAAACGCAAACGGTACAGAAATTATCAACGGTGTAAGAGTTGCAAAAGGCAATACTACAAATGCAAACAGTACAGAAACTGTAAACGGTGTAAGGGTTACAGAAGGCAATGTTGCAAACGCTAACGGTACAGAAGTTATAAACGGCGTAAGAGTTGCGAAAGGCAATACTACAAACGCTAACGGTACAGAAGTTACCAACGGTGTAAGAGTTGAGAAAAGTAATGATACAAACGCAAACGGTACAGGAACTGTAAACGGTGTAAGGGTTGCGAAAGGCAATGACACAAACCCGGACGGTACAGAAGTAACGGACAACACAGCAATCATCGGTAGTACGAAAGTAACAGGCAATACCCCAACAAAAGGTAGCGCCAACGCAATAGCACCCGGCAAATCCCGCCGTCACCCCCTCTTCGCGGTAAAAACCAATCTCCTCTTTGATGCGGCGCTCATGCCCAACATCGAGCTGGAAGTCCCCATAGGCAAACGTTGGTCACTCAACGGAGAATACATGTTCCCCTGGTGGCTGATAAACGATGACAGATACTGTTTGCAGGTACTCATGGGCGGACTGGAAGTCCGTTACTGGCCTGGCAGAAGAAGCGGAAGAAACGTACTCACCGGACACTTCCTCGGCCTCTACGCAGGCGGTGGAAAATATGACCTGCAATGGGACAAGAACGGCTATCAGGGAGAATTCTTCATTGCCGCCGGAGTGAGCTACGGCTACGCCCACAGCATCGCCCGCAATCTCCGACTGGAATACAACATCGGCATCGGAATGCTCCGAACCGACTATCGCCACTACCACTCCCGAGACAACCACCGGACCCTGCTCTGGCAGGAAAACGGCGAGTACACCTGGCTGGGCCCCACAAAACTGAAAATATCACTCGTTTGGCTGATTACAGGAAAAAACAAAAAATAAAAGAATATGCTATCCCCTCTGACTCAAATAGCAATAACGTTGTTGCACGACATCGCCATGCACGAACCGCATGAAGCGATAGGCCACTGCACCTCTCCCGAAGAGTTGCGATACATATACACACGCCTCGAACAGAAAGGAATGATATGCCGCAACGAAAAGGAAAAGGAAAAAGCAAAAACAACCGAAGATACCGACGCCGATACATACACCACCTGTTCCTACAAGCTGTGCCGACCGCTATGCGAAATCTCCCTGCTCGAAGTGCTCGAAGCCATAGACGGACACCTGAACTGCAACCATCCCACCACCGAAGCGTTCTACACCCGCTACGGAAAAGTAGCGCAGAAACTGGGAGTGGTCAACTATATTACAAGGCTCTACCTGTCGGAAATAAAACTGATAGATTGTTAATACTAAAACACAGAAATAAATGAAGAATACAGTTTTGTTTTTGCTACTGCCGCTCTGGCTGGCGTCCTGCGAACGAAGGGAACTGACCTACTATACGGAGGCCGAAATAACCGTGACGGCCGACTGGAGCCGTGCCGACCAGCAGGAAGAAAGCCAATACGGAGCCACCTTGATTTTCTATCCGCAGGACGGAGGCACACCGCGCGTCGTACTGATGGGAGACCGTACGCAAACCACCGTACGCCTGCCCTATGGACGCTACGACGCCATACTATTCAACCGTTCGTTCGACGAGTTCGGCACAATGGCCTTCCGGGGACAGGAGCAACTGCACACCCTCGAAGCCTACGCCCTGCAAACGGAGACGCGCTACGGAACGAAAATCATCACCGCGGCGCCCGGCAAGCTGGCCTCTGCCGTGATACGCGACTTCGAAGTGACGGACAACATGCTGGGCAACTACGCCCCGGCCGGAGTACGCAACATGGCCGACTGTCCCGACGGAGCCTGCCGGCTGCAATTCACTCCCCTGCCCCTCACCCGCAAGGTGAAAGTAAAGCTGCACATCACAGGTATCGACAACCTCAAGCAGGCCACGTGCCAACTCAGCGGCGTACCCCTCTCCGTCTACCTGCACGACGGCAATACGGACAACGCCGAGAAAGGCGCGCAGGAATTTGAAATAGAGGACATCACCCCGGACGAGGACTTCGCCGCCAACGGCACACTCAACGGCCTGATTCATCTTTTCGGACTACCCGCCCCCGAAGAAGTGCAAATCAAGGTAAGAGCCTTGCTGAAAGACAATACCACCGTTGTAGAGCGCGAAGTGGAAAACATCGAAGCGAACGAAGAGGCGGACGGCAGCGGCGTCACCACCCTGCACATAAAGGCCGACATCACCGAACCCCTGCCCGACATAAAGCCCTCGGAAGATTCCGGATTCGGCGCCGACGTAGAGGAATGGGGACAAGAGAACAATACGGAAATCCCGATTTGACAAACATGGATTATCAATCTGACGATACTATTTACCAATCTAAAAACAACATTCAGTTATGAAAACAAAGAGTTTATTCTCACTGACCATCGCCCTGTTGGCTTTGGCAGGATGTTCGGAGAATGAGATTACCGAACAGAACCCGGACGCTAACAAAGCCATAGGATTCAACACCTACACCGCGGCACAAGCCCGTGGAGCGGAAAACGGACTTCCCGACGTAAAAACTTCCGGTTTCGGAGTGATGGCGTACCAGACAAACGGAGCTTACAACCCTGCCGGAGCAAAGTCCGAGTTCATGAACAACCAGAAAGTGACATGGAACGGCAGCGGCAACGCATGGGAATACACCCCTTCAAAGTTCTGGCCGTCGGGCGCCAACGACAAAGTTTCGTTCTTCGCCTACGCACCGTATGCGGGCAGTAACGGCATCACACTGACATCTGCCGACGCAAGCAACAACCCGCAAGTGAATTTCAGCCTGCAATCCAACCAAAAGGATATGATAGACCTGGTTGTGTCCGACCCCATGGACGGCTCCAACGGTACAATGGACATGACTTCGGCTTCGGGCACGGTAGACTTCAAGTTCCTGCACCCGCTGACCAGAGTGGCCATGGAAGCCAAAACGGGTACGGACATCAGCGCCAACACCGACACAAAGGTATTCATCACAGCCGTATCGCTGGTACATACCAGCAAGCTGAACAGCAAAGGCACGCTGGACATGAAAGCCCTGACATGGGCAAGCAATACGTCGGATTACCTGACTTCTCCTTATGCGCTGACGGCAGCCTCATCCAACGGCATATTGAACCTGACGGCAGCCAGCTTCGCAGGCTACACCACAAGCTCCATCGACATATCTTCCGGCGGAACAACCGCCACATCGCTATTTCCCGCCAACGAATACCTGTTCCTGCTCCCGGTGGATAATGCCACAGGAACAGCCGCAGCGGGTGACGTACAGGTAAAAATCGAATATGATATAGTGAACAAGACAAGCGCCGCCACCCACACCGCTTCCAATGTTGAAAAGACAGTGAACCTGCCTGCCGGCGTCTTCAAGAAAGGCACAGCCTACAAATTCACTTTCACGGTGAGCCTGAACGCCATCTCCTTCAACGTAACTACCGTAGAAGGCTGGGGCACGGAGAGCAACCAACCCGTAACCGTTCCATAATCCTATATACTGAAACGGCAATTTAATGATTTCCCATCGCCCGGTCAAGGTTGAATGTCCTTCTCCGGGCACACAACAAACTTTTTCAGTAAAAGAAGCAAGCAATGAATATGACGAGAAGAATGAAAGGCGCGTACATCCTGATTCCGCTGCTGTGCACCCTGTGCACCGGCTGCAACAGCGAGGACGAAAGCCTTATGTCCACCCGGGAGATTGGTTTCTCCACCACCGTAGCAAGCAGTGAAGCGGAACCCGGCACACGTGCCGAAGCCACCACCGACAACCTTACGGAAATGGGCGTATTCGCCTACTTTACGGGCACAGGCAACTTCAGCAACGGCAGTTCCACTCCCAACCACCTGTACAACCAATCGGTGAAGAAAGCGGGCGGCATCTGGACGTACAGCCCCATAAGGTATTGGCCTGCCAACGCCAACGAGAAAGTATCATTCTTCGCTTACGCGCCCCATACCGCCGCCGTTTCCGGCAACGCCAACGACAAGATACGGATAACGAAGCCCACTGCCTTCAATGCCCCGGGCAGACCTGTTATCAGCTATTCCGCCCCCAAAGGGGAGCTCGACCTGCTGCTCTCGACAGGCGTAACGGACTGCACCAATACTCATGGTCCCGTACAGTTCACCATGAAGCACGCCATGACCAAAGTGGTCTTTAAAGTACAGTTGAACGACGGCGACTCCAAAACCATAACCGGTATCAGCACCGAGTGCGCCTCATCGGCCGACTTCAGCATAAACGACGCCAACACCGCGGTCACTGCGGAAAACATCGGTACAAGCAAAAACACTTGCACGGCCACCGTCAGCATAGCGGCCGACGGTACGGTAAAGACCGTAAAAGAATTCTTCCTGATACCCTCGCACCCGAACGATACGAAGGTGACGCTGACCTACACCGACAGCGACGGTTCCCACACCATCGAAGGCGCTCTGCCCAACGTCACCCCCAACGACTGGCTGTCCGGCAAAGCCATAGGCTACACCCTGAAAATACAGGACAACCGGATAACAGCCATCACAACAGACACCGATATGGCATGGGAAACGCAGCAAACGCCCTCGCCTACACACGCCTTCTACAACTATATCATAGCCACCGCCGAAGACCTCGCCAACTTCCGCGATGATGTCAACAACGGCAACCGAAACGCCCGTGCCCTGCAAATCGCAGACATCGACATGCAAGACCTCGCCACCTCGCCCACCCATGGCGAAGACGCGACCAACTGGACACCGATAGGACACGGCACCCAGTATTTCCAAGGTTCCTACAACGGCAACGGCCACACCATCAGCAACCTGAAATTGCAATGGCATGCAAAATACACGCAGGAAGCCGGAATGGGACTCTTCGGCGGCATTCTAAACGCCAACCTGATAGGCATACATCTGCGGAATACAGAGATTGCCCTTCAAGCCCCTTCAAGCGGCACAGGAACATTAGTAGGCTATATGCGTGAGAATTCAAAAGTGATATCCTGCTCCGCCACCGGGAAAATCAAGACCGTCATATTAGGAGAAATCTCAGGCAGCATGCCCTACTCCACAGGCGGGCTGATAGGCTATGCGAACTGTAATGCCGGCTTATCATGGGTAGTCCTTTGCAATGCCAAAGTGGATATAGGGGAAAACGGCAGTGTAATCCCAAATACAGGTTTATGTTCCGTCGGCGGCCTGATAGGCTACGCGTATAATGTCGACGTGGCATCCTGCTACGCTTCAGGCAACATCGAGATAAAAGATATACCGACAAAAAATATGTATATCATTTATGTGGGCGGGTTCTGCGGTAGTAGTACGGAAGGCTGTATCGTCGGCTCTTATTCTTTGGGAGACATAGCCGTCTCCCTCCCAAACAGGGGCTCTGTCGACGATATTATATATGCAGGCGGCTTTTTAGGCAATATCAACTCAGGCTCCCTTCTATCTTGTTACAGCTATGCGACGTTGGCGCTTGCCTATCCCAATATAGCATCGCAATCGCAGGTAGGCCAAATATGTTTTGGCGGTTTCATAGGTTACTGGACTGAAAACGGTACGATGTTTTTCTGTTATGGAGACGGCACAAGCATACCCAGCTCACATGATTTCTCGTCCAGAATATTTAGCGAAGAATTCATAGGTTACGGCAAAATCGACGAGTACTGTTTCTCCTCGAGTACGCTTATGGGACAAACGGTGCAAGATATCGTAGCACCCGGTTCTCCTATCGAATCGATCGTGGATTACCCCTTCATCAAGTATGATTTCTCAATCAATTCATATTGGACGGATTATCGGTTCTACTCGAAGAAATGGGATTCCGAATACTTTTGGAAACCCACTCCGGATGAGCAAGGACATCCCCGAATCAGTTACGAAATAGAAGACCCCACACTCCCATAATCCCTAACAACAGCATGACAATGAAAAAGCAAATCTTATATATTCTATACAGCCTATGCGGCATGGGCATCCTATGGTTCTGCACCGCCTGCACGGAACAAGACGAACTGCCTGCGGCCGACTTGCAGCCCCTCGCTTTCACCATAGGCGACCCCCTTCCCTTTCAGGATATGACGGCAGGCGCCAGCGGCTTTACACCTCAAACGGCAAGCATGGACGACCCGCACGCCCATACCCGCGTCGCGGATTCGGGAACAACCCTGTCGTGGAATAACGGCGACAAGGTATATCTTGCCGTAACCATCACCTCAGGCGGAACCGCCACGTATGCCTACGCTACCACCACATACAGCAGCAGCGGCAGCACATGGAGCGCGCTCGACCCGGCCATCTCCGTACCGGTAGGAGCAACCGTCAACGTAGAGGCACTCTACGCCAAAGGCACGCTGTCCGGTAATACGATTACCATCGCCGCCAACAGCATCATCATGAAAGCCACCGCCACCGACATCGCCATAACGGCCGCCACTTCCGTACCATTAACTTTTCAGAGCGCACTGGTACGGGCGGAAGTAACCGGAATAGGCAGCAACAGCCTGACCGCTGAAGTTAAAAGCAGTTCCGTATCCATCCCCCAAAGCGTAGACATACAGCCCGCCGACGGCAGTTTCAGCATCACTTCCAAGACCTCTGCAATTACAAGCAACGCGGTGTACTATGTGCTCCCCGGAGCATTAAGCATCGCAACCGAGAATGGAAAAACCTTCAGCCTGTCCGGCATGAAAGCCAACAGCTCCTACCTTCTGGACATAAGCGGAGCGGGCGGCAATGTAACTGCCGACGGCAGTGAATTCAATAAAGCCGTAACACTGAATCTCGGAAACTATGCGGACGCGTTGGGCACGGTGTCCCGCGTAGTGCTAAACGGCACGAGCTATACGGCGACGCACGCCGCCGGCAACACCTATACACTGAGCAACATAACGGCAATCCCCGCTTCGATTACTTCGTTGGATATCTATGTTAATGACAATATAGCCAACTCCTCACAACTGTTGCTATCCGCCACTACCTACCTGCTGACATTGGAACGGCTGTCCAAAATAATCACCGTTCCCCTCAATACGGGCGGTATGGAAGGTGAAGGTCTCGCCAGCTCCGCATGTCCGGTAACCACCCCGGTGCAACTGAGAGGTATAGCGCAAAACCCCGGCAAGTATTATAAGCAAACGAAAAATCTCAGCTTACGGATTTATAAGAACTGGGTTCCCATCGATTTCTCCGGCAATTATGACGGGGGCGGCTACGCAATCACAGACCTGACCAGCAGCAACGGCGGACTTTTCGGCAGAAATCAAGGAAAGCTGAAGAATATCCGTATCGGTTCGGGAACGATAAAGGGCTCGGGTCTCGTTGGCGGAATATGCGCCGTAATGCCCAACGGCAGCAATGCCCTCGTTGAAAATTGCAGCAATGCCGCCACCATAGAAGGTACCAACGACGGCGGAGCAGGCTCGTACATTGGCGGAATATGCGGACAGGTGGAAAGAGGGTGCTCCATTCTGCATTGCATGAATTTAGGTACCGTCACCGGCAAAGCGGAACTGTTAGGCGGCATCGTAGGATGGATAAGTTCCGGAACCGCAAGCTATTGTCACAACGACGGCGAGGTTATGCCTACCAAGCCCTATCACCCCGGCAAGTCGGCAGGCTACGGCGGAATAGCCGGCGGCATATATTACAGCAACGCCACCCTTTCTTACTGCTATAACCTCGGTACAATCGCCCCCAACAGTTGGGAAGGAGACGGCGGCGGTACAGCCAAACGAGGCGAAATCGTAGGCTGGAGTGAAAACGGCAACGGCGTACAACACAATTGGTATAAAATGGGAGATACCCCCGTAGGAGACAACGGCGTCAACGCCTCGGACAATAATCAATTCGGAAATGGTACTCCCGGCTGGCCCGAATACAGCACAGAAGCCTCAAACGGTTGGGGAAGCAGTCACTGGAAATCATTCAGCTATGGCTCTATTCCCGAGTTGCTGTGGGAGTAGCGGGGGATGAATGGGGAGAGAGAATAAGAGCATATTATTTGGAAAATAGTGCCTACTCCTCCCAAAACGTATCCTATCTTTGTAAATAGTTCATTAAAAAGGATGCGGTCTCGCAAATTATAGCGACCTTTGTAATTGAAACTTAATGCATCAATTACAATGGCAAAAATAACCGTTCAAAATACAGACATTAGTGTTGTCAAGTACAATGAAGAAGACTACATCAGCCTTACAGACATGGCAAAAAGCCAACTGCAAGAGCATATTATCTTCCGTTGGCTTAGCCTTAAAAGCACTATCGAATATCTTGGTGAATGGGAAATGTTATATAATCCCATTTTTAATTGTACCGAATTCGGTACAATTAAAAATGCGGCAGGGAGCAACAATTTCGTGCTTTCGGTAAAAACGCGGATAGAACAAACCGGTGCAATCGGCATTCATTCTAAGGCTGGTCGCTACGGTGGCACATATGCACATCGGGATATAGCATATCATTTTGGTATGTGGATTTCTCCTAAATTCCAATTACTTCTTGTTAAGGAGTATCAGCGGCTAAAGACAGAAGAACAAAGGTTGCTTGGTTGGTCAGCAAAACGTGAATTGTCGAAAATCAACTACCGCATACATACTGATGCCATAAAACAAAACCTTATTCCGATGGAAGTCACGCCGATACAAGCAAGCATTATTTATGCCAATGAAGCCGATGTACTGAATGTGGCGATGTTTGGCATGACAGCCAAACAATGGCGGGAAACGAATCCCGAACTGAAAGGAAATATCCGTGATTATGCTACTATCAACGAACTTATCTGTTTATCGAATATGGAGAATCTAAATGCTGTATTTATCGAACAGAATATGACACAAAGGGAACGTCTTGTTAAGCTAAACCAAATAGCCATCCATCAAATGAGTATATTGGAAAGTGATGATAATCAAAATCGTAAGTTATTAAAAGATTGAATGCATCGATCCGACCATTCTTGTACGCAGCAAATAAACTCTCCTTTACTTCATAGATTCTAACTTTTATACTATCTTTGTTCTGTGGCACTTCAAAGGTAGCACGTTGAGATTGACCCATTTGTCCAGTTGGGCGGCAGGAACTGCAAAACAATTAGTTTACCATAAACTCCGACATACAATTTATGCCGGAGTTTATTGCATTTTCCCAGCTATATTTTGCCATCTCGCAAAAAATAGCGAATTTTGCTCGTTCAAAACAACGGTCATACAAAATTAAAGATAAATGAAAAAAGCTCTAATCTCCGGAATTACCGGACAGGACGGCTCGTTCCTTGCAGAATTCCTATTGCAGAAAGGGTATGAAGTGCACGGCATCATGCGCCGTTCATCTTCCTTCAACACCGGACGCATCGAGCATCTGTACTTTGACGAATGGGTGCGTGACATGAAGCAGAAACGTACCGTCAACCTGCACTATGGAGATATGACGGACAGCAGCTCGCTGATACGCATCATCCAGCAGGTGCAACCGGATGAGATATACAACCTCGCCGCACAGAGCCACGTAAAAGTATCTTTCGACGTGCCCGAATACACCGCCGAGACAGACGCCATAGGCACGCTGCGCATGCTGGAAGCCGTACGTATCCTCGGACTGGAAAAGAAAACGAAGATATACCAGGCCTCTACATCAGAGCTGTTCGGCAAGGTACAGGAAGTGCCCCAGAAAGAGACTACCCCGTTCTACCCGCGCAGCCCGTACGGCGTAGCCAAACAATACGGCTTCTGGATTACGAAGAACTACCGTGAAAGCTACGGCATGTTCGCCGTAAACGGCATCCTCTTCAACCACGAAAGCGAACGCCGCGGCGAAACATTCGTAACCCGCAAAATCACACTGGCCGCCGCACGCATAGCCCAAGGCTTTCAAGACAAACTGTATCTGGGAAACCTCGACGCACGCCGTGACTGGGGATATGCCCGCGACTACGTGGAATGCATGTGGCTCATCCTGCAACACGACACACCGGAAGACTTCGTGATTGCCACCGGAGAGATGCACACCGTACGCGAGTTTGCCACGCTGGCCTTTGCGGAAGCAGGCATACAACTTCGTTGGGAAGGCACAGGCGCAGACGAGAAAGGCATCGACTGCAAAACCGGCAAAGTACTGGTGGAAGTAGATCCCAAATACTTCCGTCCGTCCGAAGTGGAACAACTGCTGGGCGACCCCACCAAAGCCAAAACGTTACTGGGCTGGAACCCGCAGCAGACGAGCTTTGAAGAGTTGGTGCGCATCATGGCGGAGCATGACATGAAGTTCGTACGGAAACTGCATTTGAGAAGCAAAGAGATTTAACCAAATAATTATTTTCAGAAACCATCCCATTCATTACAATGTTAGACAAGAACGCAAAAATATACATCGCAGGGCATCGCGGACTGGTAGGTTCCGCCATCTGGAAAAACTTGCAGGAGAAAGGCTACACCAACCTCATAGGCAAAACCCATAAAGAACTCGACCTGTTGGACGGAGTCGCCGTACGCCGTTTTTTCGATGAGGAGCAACCGGAATACGTATTCCTCGCCGCCGCTTTCGTAGGCGGTATCATGGCAAACAGCATCTACCGCGCCGACTTCATCTACAAGAATCTCCAGATACAGCAAAACGTCATTGGCGAGAGCTTCCGCCACAACGTGAAGAAACTGCTTTTCCTGGGCAGCACCTGTATCTACCCGCGTGACGCCGAGCAGCCGATGAAAGAAGACGTACTGCTCACCTCACCGCTGGAATACACCAACGAGCCGTATGCCATCGCCAAGATTGCCGGGCTGAAGATGTGCGAAAGCTTTAACCTGCAATACGGTACTAACTACATCGCCGTCATGCCCACCAACCTATACGGACCCAACGACAATTTCGACCTGGAACGCAGCCACGTACTGCCCGCCATGATTCGCAAGGTACACCTGGCCCACTGCCTGCAACAAGGCGACTGGGATGCCGTACGCCGCGACATGAACCTGCGCCCCGTAGAAGGTATCGACGGCGGCAACAGCAACGAAGAGATACTGAACATACTTGCCAAATACGGCATCGGCGAAGGGGAAGTCAAGTTATGGGGTACGGGAACGCCGCTGCGTGAATTCCTCTGGAGTGAGGAAATGGCGGACGCCAGCGTATTCGTCATGGAGCACGTGGACTTTAAAGATACCTGCAAAGCCGGAGAGAAGGATATCCGCAACTGCCACATCAACATCGGTACGGGCAAGGAAATCACCATCCGCCGCCTTGCCGAACTGATTGCGGACACCGTGGGGTATCGCGGAAAGCTCACTTTCGACAGCAGCAAACCCGACGGCACCATGCGCAAACTCACCGACCCCGGCAAACTGCACGCGTTGGGCTGGCAGCATAAGATAGACATCGAGGAAGGTGTAGAGCGGATGTACCGCTGGTATTTAAGCAACGATAAATAAGCATGACGGTAAAACTCCGGCACATCGGCGGCATCGTATGGCTGATGCTCCTCTTTTGCATCGTCCCGGCAGTGGCGACAGCCGCTGCCACAACCTACCCTGTCCGGGGAAAAGTCATTGACAAGAACTCCCGAAAGCCCGTCGCCTACGCCAACGTAACGGTAACGGGCCTTCCGGGCAAAGGGGCTTCCACCGACTCGCTCGGCGTATTCCGCATCGAGCAGGTACCGCCGGGGATATACCGTTTCGAGGCTACGTGCATAGGGTACGTCACCGTATCCAGCCCGGAATATATAGTCTCCGCCTCTACCCCGTTCATCGAAATAGAGATGGAAGAAGACGCCAATCTGCTGACGGCGGTTGTAGTTACGCCCTCTCCTTTCCGGAGAAGCATAGAAAGCCCTGTAAGCATGCGTGTCATCGGCTTGCAGGAAATCGAGAAAAGTCCCGGAGCCAACCGGGATATTTCCCGCATAGTACGTGCCTATCCGGGCGTGTCATTCTCTCCTGTCGGCTACCGAAACGACCTTATCGTACGGGGCGGCTCACCTTCCGAAAACCGTTTCTACATGGACGGCATCGAGATACCTAACATCAATCATTTCGCCACGCAAGGCGCGTCGGGCGGCCCGGTAAGCATCGTCAACGCCGACCTCGTACGGGAGATTACATTCTATACAGGCGCATTCCCCGCCAACCGTTCCGGAGCATTGAGTTCCGTGCTCGACTTCCGGCTTCGTGACGGCAACCCGAACAAGCAGACTTTCAAGGCAACCCTCGGAGCATCCGAAGTGTCCCTGAGCGGCAGCGGACATTTCAATGACCTCACCACCTACCTTTTCTCCGTACGCCAGTCGTACCTGCAACTGTTATTCAAAGCATTGGGGCTGCCTTTCCTGCCCAACTTCATAGACGGGCAATTCAAAATAAAAACCAGGCTGACGGAACATGACGAGCTGACCGTACTCGCCCTGACAGGCATCGACAAAATGAAGCTGAATACGGACGAAAAAGGAGAAGACGCCGAATACCTGCTCAGCTACCTGCCTACCATCCATCAGGAGACTTTCACCGTAGGAGCCGTGTACAGGCATTACGCCGGAAAGCACACGCAGTCCGTCACCCTCAGCCACAATTATCTGAACAACCGCAACCTGAAGTACCGGAATAATGATGACTCTTCCGAAGACAACCTTACCCTGCGTCTCCGTTCGGTAGAACAGAAAACCACCGCCCTGTTCGAGAACTGGACCCGTCTCGGACAATGGACATTGAAAGAGGGTGCGGAACTTACCAACTCCGGCTATACGAATAATACCGACAGTCCGTTCTCGCTCTACAAAACCTCGCTCAATATCATCGGCTGGGGAGTTTTCTTCTCGTCCGACTATTCCACCCGCGACAACCGTTTCACCCTCTCCGCCGGCATCCGCGTGGACGGCAACAACTACAACCGCGGCATGAAACAATTGTGGAAGCAGTTGTCTCCCCGCCTCTCCGCCTCGTACAAGCTGTCGGAGCAATGGATTCTGAACGGAAGCGCCGGGCTTTACCACCAGTTGCCGCCCTATACGGCGCTGGGCTACAAAAACAACGATGGGACCTACCTCAACAAAGCATTGAGATATATGCGGGTAATGGAGAGCAGCATCGGCGCAGACTGGCATCTGCACGACCGTATCATGATTTCCGCCGAAGGCTTTTTTAAGCGTTACAACCGTATTCCCCTCTCCCTGCAAGATAACATCCCGCTGGCCTGCAAAGGCAACGACTACGGCGTGGTAGGCAATGAACCGCTGGCTTCTACCGCCGACGGCAGGGCATACGGCCTGGAAACCATGTTCAGGTGGCAGGTATCCGGCCGCTTCAACCTGGTATCTTCCTTCACCCTCTACAAAAGCGAATACCGCAACCATTCGGGAGACGATTACATTCCGTCCGCATGGGACAACCGTTTCATCCTCAACATGAGCGGCACGTACAACCTGCCTAAGCGCTGGAGCATAGGCGGCAAGGTGAGCTACATAGGCGGTGCGCCCTACACTCCCTACGATGAGGACAAATCATCGCTCGTCCAGGCCTGGGACGCCAAAGGACAGCCTTATTACGACTACTCGCTCTACAATACCGGGCGGCTTCCCGACTTCGCCCAACTGGATGTGCGTGTGGACAAGTCTTTCTACTTCCGCCGTTGCATGGTGGGACTCTATCTGGACTTGCAAAACGTGACCGGCAGCAAACTGAAGCAGCCGGATGTCATCATGAGCACAGGCGTCATTGAAAACCCCGCCGCCCCCGCGTCCGAACAACGTTACAAGATGAAATACCTCAAACAGGAAAGCGGAACCCTGTTGCCTACCCTGGGCGTTACCGTAGAGTTTTAGGAAATCCGCCGGAGTACTATTTTCCCCTAAAAGTTTGCATTCTCTATATAAACCCTTATATTTGCACAATTTTCAACTAAATGTGCAATATAATAATGGAACAAAGTTTTATCGCCTATATAGAGAACAGTATAAAGGAAAACTGGGACCTGGACGCCCTGACCGACTATAAAGGGGCAACCCTGCAATACAAGGATGTAGCCCGCAAAATAGAAAAGCTGCATATCATTTTTGAATCGAGCGGCATCAAGAAAGGCGATAAAATCGCTGTCTGCGGCCGTAACAGTTCGCACTGGGGAGTGACTTTCCTCGCCACACTGACGTATGGCGCAGTCATTGTGCCCATTCTTCACGAGTTCAAGGCCGACAATGTGCACAACATCGTGAACCACTCCGAAGCCAAGCTCCTTTTCGTAGGCGACCAAGTATGGGAAAACCTCAACGAAAGCGCCATGCCGTTGCTGGAAGGCATCTTCATGATGACCGACTTCACCCTGCTGGTATCGCGCAACGAACGGGTTACTTACGCCCGCGAGCACCTCAACGAGATGTTCGGCAAGAAATTCCCCAAGAACTTCCGCAAGGAACACATCGATTATCACAAAGACCAACCCGAAGAGCTGGCCGTCATCAACTATACTTCCGGTACGACCAGCTACTCGAAAGGCGTAATGCTGCCCTACCGCAGCCTGTGGTCCAACACCAAGTTCGCCTTCGAGGTACTGCCGCTGAAAGCCGGCGACAAACTGGTATGTATGCTGCCCATGGCGCACATGTACGGACTGGCATTCGAGTTCCTGTATGAGTTCTCCGTGGGTTGCCACATCTACTACCTCACCCGCATGCCGAGCCCGAAGATTATCTTCCAGGCCTTCGCCGACGTGAAACCGAACCTCATCGTAGCCGTACCGCTCATCATCGAAAAGATTATCAAGAAGAGCGTATTGCCCAAGCTGGAAACCCCTACCATGAAGCTGCTGCTGAAAGTGCCCATCATCAACGACAAGATAAAGGCCACCGTACGCGAGCAGATGATACAGGCGTTCGGGGGCAATTTTGCAGCGGTCATCGTCGGCGGCGCAGCTTTCAACCAGGAAGTGGAGCAGTTCCTGCGCATGATAGATTTCCCCTACACCGTAGGCTACGGCATGACGGAATGCGGCCCTATCATCTGCTACGAAGACTGGACGCGCTTCAAGCCCGGTTCCTGCGGTAAGGCCGCTCCCCGCATGGAAGTGAAGATTCTCTCTCCCGATCCGGAGAATGTCCCCGGCGAGATTGTCTGCCGCGGTCCCAACGTCATGCTGGGCTACTACAAGAATGAAGAGGCTACCGCCGAAGTGGTGGACAAAGAGGGCTGGCTGCATACCGGCGACCTCGCCCTGATGGATGCCGAAGGCAATGTCACCATCAAAGGACGCAGCAAGAATATGCTCCTCGGCCCAAGCGGACAGAACATCTACCCCGAAGAAATAGAAGATAAGCTGAACAACCTGCCGTATGTATCCGAAAGCATCATCGTACAGCAGAACGAAAAGCTCGTAGGACTGGTATATCCCGACTTTGACGATGCCTTTGCCCACGGCCTCAACAACGACGACATAGAACGCGTCATGGAAGAGAACCGTCTTGCGCTGAACGCGGAATTGCCTGCTTACAGTCAGATTTCCAAGATGAAGATATATCCCGAAGAATTTGAAAAGACACCCAAGAAGTCCATCAAACGCTTCTTGTATCAGGAAGCAAAAGGATAAGACGAAATAGTGGATAGCGGTGAGTGATTAGTGATTAACGGGTTATGCGGCCTGCGCTGATTGTTCACCGCCATTCATTCAATCCCCCTAATCACTAATCCTTAACCCCTAATCACTAACCCTTCCTTTCTTTCTCCGATGAAAAACGAATTATTATTATCCGCCGCGTTACTTCCGTTATCCGGAATGGCAGGAGCAGTCCAAGCGATGCCGTCAAGCGAGGCAATGCCCGCCGCGGAGCAACGCCCGAACATTATTTTATTTTTAGTGGATGATATGGGATGGCAGGACACGTCCCTGCCTTTCTGGACACAGCGCACCCGCTACAACGACACGTACCATACGCCCAACATGGAGCGTCTGGCAACTCAAGGCAAGATGTTTACACAAGCCTACGCGTGCAGTATCAGCTCGCCTACGCGCGTCAGCCTTTTCACGGGTATGAACGCCGCGCGACACCGGGTGACAAGCTGGACGCTGCGTAAGAATACCACCCACGAGCAACCGGACTCCGTTATGATTTATCCCGAATGGAACGTTAACGGCATTTGCCAGGAGCCCGGTGTGGAACGCACCACGCAAGTTACCTCGCTGGCACAGGTACTCAAAGACAACGGTTACCACACCATCCATTGCGGTAAAGCCCACTTCGGGGCCAACGACACACCCGGAGCCGATCCGCTGAAAATGGGATTTGACGTGAACATAGCCGGTCATGCGGCAGGTTCTCCCGCCAGCTACTACGGCATGCAGAACTTCGGAAACAAGCCTGACGGGAAAAGCCCGCTGGCTGCCGTACCCGGATTGGAAAAGTATCATGGAAAAGATATATTCCTCTCGGAAGCGCTCACCATAGAAGCCGAAAAAGCCTTGGACGACGCACGGAAAACGGACAGGCCTTTCTTCCTATACATGGCTCATTACGCCATACACACTCCTATCCAGCCCGATATGCGTTTCTACCAAAAGTATCTGGACAAAGGCCTTCCCCCGGTAGAAGCGGCGTATGCCACACTGATAGAGGGTATGGACAAAAGCCTCGGCGACCTGATGGACTATTTGGATAAGAATAATCTCACCGATAACACCGTCCTGCTTTTCATGTCCGATAACGGCGGGTTGGCCGCACACACCCGTGCCGGACAACTGCATGTGCAGAACTACCCGCTCAACAGCGGAAAAGGTTCCGCCTACGAAGGCGGGGTGCGCGAACCGATGATTGTACGCTGGCCCGGCACGGTAGCCGCAGAAACCAAATGCGACCATTATCTGATGATAGAGGACTTCTTCCCCACCATTCTCGAAATAGCCGGTGTGAAGCATTACAATACGGTACAGGAACGCGATGGCATCAGCTTCCTGCCCTTGCTTACCGGCAAAGGCAAAATGCCCGCTCGCGACATATACTGGCACTACCCGCACAGTTGGGGTCCTTCCGGCCCGGGTATAGGAGCCACCTGCTCCATCCGCTCCGGAGCATGGAAGCTGGTATACTACTTTGACAGCGGCAAGCGCGAATTGTTCAATATCCCGGCCGACATCGGCGAACAGCATGACGTAGCAGCGGGGAACCCGAAACTTGTAAAGAAACTATCCAGAAAATTAAGCAACTATCTGCGGTCAGTGGACGCACAGCGTCCGATACTGCGCGCCACCCGACAGCCGGCGCCCTGGCCTGATGAAACATTATAAAGAATCATGAAACGTATATTTTCACTTATTTGCCTGTCCTTGCTGTTGGCAGGGACAGGCTATGCCCAGACAGGCAAGCGGCAACCCGTCCGTAAAGGAAAAGCGGGCGTCAACCTCTCCCTTTGGAAGAATCTCTCCACACAACGCACAGACACGGTCGGAAGCACTTTCTTCAATCTCGGTATCTTCTCGGCCATGAACCGTTTGAACGGCTTGGGAGTAAATGCATTGGGAGCCGTTGTGGGCAGAGACATGAACGGAGCGCAGTTCTCCGGCATATCCAATATGGTGGGTGGAAGTATGCGGGGCGTACAAATGGCTGGAATCACCAATATCAACGGCAATAATCTCAGTGGCCTGTCCGTTGCCGGGCTTGTGGGTATCACCGGGAATCATGCGCAGGGAGCGGTCTTTTCCGGCTTGGCCAATATCACGGGCGATAACAGCAGCGGAGTGATTGCGGGCGGCCTGCTGAATATCACAGGTGACAAGACCGCCGGCGTACAACTTGCGGGACTTGCCAATATTTCGGGCGGTAATTTTGCAGGCGTCACCGCATCCGGCCTGTTGAATGTGGCAGGCGGCGATATGAGGGGAATCCAGATTTCCGGTTTGGGAAACATCACAGGCGGTACGTCTGCCGGCGTGCAGCTTGCTCCCCTCAATGTGGCGGTTCGCGCTAAAGGACTTCAGATAGGTCTGGTGAACTATTATAAGGAAAAGCTGGACGGCTTCCAGTTGGGACTGGTCAATGCCAATCCGAATACCAAAGTGCAGATGATGCTTTTCAGCGGTAACGCCACGAAACTGAATCTCGCGGCCCGCTTCAAGAACAAGCTGTTTTATACCATTCTTGGCGGTGGTACGCATTTCCTCGATTTCAGCGACAAACTCTCCGGCGCGCTTTTCTACCGTGCCGGACTGGAACTGCCTGTTTACAAGCAACTGTTCATCAGCGGCGATTTGGGCTATCAACACGCAGAAACCTTCAGGAACAAAGACTATGGTTTCCCAGCCCGGCTGTATTCTCTCCAAACCCGCATCAACCTCGAATATCGCCTGACGGCAAAGTCAGGAGTGTTCGTGACAGGCGGTTACGGCTGGGACAGGCATTACAACAAAAACGCCGCCTTCGACAAAGGGATTATTGTGGAAGGCGGCGTGGTATTGTTTTAGAAAATCTCCTTTTCTTTAATGAATCCCGTCCGATAGGCTACCAGCAGCTTCTTCAAATCTTGGATTTGCGTTACGAGCTGCTTGCCCTTATCGGTATCTTTCACCATCATGCGCTGTGAGTTGAACTCGATAACGAATGTCGTGGACTTGATGTCCTGTCCCTCTTCAATCGCTTTCTGACGGCTTTGGAACGGGTCGTGCTGCACCAGCTGCATGCCGTGCGAATGATATACCAGCGTATAGCCCGCGATACCCGTTTCGGGCTGATAGGCCTTGGAGAAACCGCCGTCAATCACCAGCAGTTTGCCGTCCGCCTTTATGGGGCGCTCGCCTTTAATAATCTTCACGGGCACGTGTCCGTTGATGATATGTGAATGAGGCCCCGGTTCCACTCCGAACTCGGCCAGGATATTATCGCAGATATCGGCACGGTTGCGAAGCGTGTAGTAATATCCCTTGCTCTCTTTATGCAGCGCCTTGTCGGCTATGAAATAACGCTCGAAAGTCGCCATCTTATCCTTGTCGAAAGACGGAGCGTCCGGCCCGCACCACATATACCACATATAATCCAGCGCAAAGTTCTTCTCTTTGGAACCATCCTCGTCAAAGTAGGCGGTACGGATAAGCTGGTCGGTCTTTTGCAGCAGCTTATGCCCCCAGTACTCTTTCTTGCCGATACGTACGTGCTTGAAGCTTCCGTCCTCATTCAAAGGCACGGACGCATGATACAGCAGGTTGCTGTTGCACACCAGGTACATACCGCCGTAAGTAAACAGGCAGCGCATGTGCTTCTTCAGCTTCTCGCTGTTCATAAACGAGGCATGAATCTTGTCCACCAGTTCCCGTTCCTCATCGGTCAGGCGATACGGGTCAGCCGGGTCGATAGTCGGGAAGTTGGCGTCGCGCAGTTCGTATTCCTTACCCTCGTATATAAATACGCCCCGTTCAAAGTCTATCTTATGCAGCAACTTCCGGTTGGCCATGCCGAATTCCGGACGGCGGTCTATAATCTCCGCTTCCAGCTTAAGCTGGATAATCGTAATGGCCTTGTGCATCTGCGTAATCAGGCGCAATGTCTTTTCATTGTAATTGGCGTCGGCGAAGTTCATCTTCGGGGCAAAGATAGCGCAGGCGTCGTCCGCATAGGTATCCATCGCGAAGGTAGCCAGAGGCAGCAGATTGATGCCGTATCCGTCTTCCAGCGTCGCCAGGTTGGCATAGCGCATGGACATGCGGATAACGTTTGCTATACAGGCATCGTTACCCGATGCGGCGCCCATCCACAGAATATCATGGTTACCCCACTGGATGTCGAAGTTATGGTAGTCGCAAAGCGTATCCATGATGATATGCGCGCCCGGACCACGGTCGTAGATATCCCCCACGATGTGCAGGGAATCGATTGTAAGCCGTTGGATAAGGTTGCACATGGCGATGATGAAGTCGTCCGCACGCTTGGTAGAGATAATCGTGCTGATGATGACGTTGATATACGCGTGCTTGTTGGGCTCTACGCTGGACTCGTGCAGCAACTCCTGAATGATGTAGGAGAACTCTGCCGGCAACGCCTTGCGCACCTTCGAGCGCGTATATTTGGAAGATACGTTCTGGCAGACTTTCACCAGTTGGTTCAAGGTGATGAGATACCAGTCGTCCAGGTCTGTTTCCTGTTCCTTTATCAACTGCAATTTCTCTTCCGGATAATAAATCAGCGTACAGATTTCTTTCTTCTCGCTTTCGCGCAGCGTATGGCCGAAAATCTCATTCACTTTTCGTTTTACCGCGCCCGAAGCGTTCTTCAATACATGCTGAAAAGCCTCGTACTCTCCATGAATATCCGTCAGGAAATGCTCTGTTCCCTTAGGCAAATTCAGAATGGCTTCCAGATTGATGATTTCCGTACTGGCATCGGCGATGGTAGGAAAACTGCGCGACAACAATTGCAAGTAGCGTAAGTCGCTGATTATACTTTCCGGAGTAATAGTTCCCATGATATGATTTCAGATTTATGATTTATATTCGGTTATCGATACTATCAGGAGCGATAACTCCTCTAACTCCTGACATACATTATTTCTCATTTTTCAATTCTCAATTCTCAACTTAACAAGAACATCAACAGCACCTGCGCTATGATTACCCGCAGGAACATACACATCGGATATACCGTTGCATAAGCCACCGACGGGTTATCGCCAGGAATGGTGTCGTTGGCGTAATTCAGCGCCATCGGGTTCGCCATGCTTCCGCACAGCATGCCTGCCATAGAGCCGAAATCCACTTTCATCCACTTAAAGGCAATCACGCCCACTATCAGTACCGGGACGACAGTCAGCGTAAATCCGGCCGCAATCCACAGCAAGCCTTCCGGACGGAATACCGTATCGAAGAAATGCGCTCCCGCGTCCAGTCCCAGGCAAGCGAGGTACAGCGACAGTCCCAATGCACGCAGCATCAGGTTGGCGCTGCGTGTGGTATAGGTTATCATGTGCATTCTCGGTCCGAAAGTACCGATGAGAATACCCACGATAATCGGTCCGCCGGCAAGTCCCAGCTTCACCGGAGCGCTGATGCCCGGCAGGGAAATAGGGATTGCCCCCAAAGCAAGTCCCAGGATGATGCCGATAAATACCGCAACCAGATTCGGCTCTTTCAGGCTCTTGATGGCGTTGCCCAGCACTTTTTCCACATTCTGGATGGCGGCGGCCTCACCTACTACCGTCAGGCGGTCACCCAACTGCAAGGTCAGTTCCGCAGTGGCAAGCAACTGTACGCCGCTGCGGTACACACGGCTGATGTTGATGCCGTAATGATTGCGCAGGTGAAGCGAACCCAGCTTCTTTCCGTTCAGCTCGGGACGTGTCACCACGATACGCTGTGAGATGAGCTGGCTGTCTATGGCATTCCAGTCGATATCCTCTTTATTCCAGTCGGTATGTTCCTGCTCGCCGAACAGTACGGTCAACGCCGGGGCATACTTCTCCGAAGTCACCACCAGCAAACGGTCTCCTTCCTTTATTATCTTCTCGGAAGTAGGAATACTTACGTTGCCGTCCCGCCACAAACGGGAGATGACGAACTTCGGATAATTCAGACCGCCTATCTCCTTGATGCTTTTATCGAAGATGGCCGGATTGTGTACCTGAAACGCCGCGATATAGGTTTTGTTCGCATCATCTTTCTCTTTCAGTTCCAAATCTTCCTTACGGGCCAATGCCTTGCGTATTATCAGTACGGCAAGAATCACTCCCACCACCCCCAGCGGATAGGCTACCGCACAGCCCAAAGCCGGAGTGCTGGACTCCAGTCCCATCTGCTTCAAGGTCTGTTGCGCCGCGCCCAGTGCCGGTGTGTTGGTCGTGGCGCCGCAGAGGATGCCTACCATGTCCGGCAGCGATATGTTCAGTCCGTAACTGCCCAATACGGCCATCAACGTACCGATCAGCACCACTCCCAGAGCCAGCATGTTCAGCTGCACCCCGCCCTTGCGGAAAGAGCTGAAGAAACCGGGCCCCACCTGTAAGCCCAACGCGTACACAAATATTACCAGTCCGAAACTTTCCGCGTAGTTCAGCATCTGCGGGTCGATGGACAACCCGAAATGCCCGGCGAGAATACCGGCAAAGAAAACAAAAGTCACGCCGAGGGAGATACCGCAAATATGTACTTTCCCCAACCCCAATCCGATAGCTGAAATCAGTGAGAGCACCACCACCGCCTGCAAAGCGGAGTGTTCGATAAACAAACTATATAGCCATTCCAAAGTGTTACGGTTTTATCTACATTTAGAAGTGCAAAGATAGGAAGTTCCGCGAAGCCTAAAAAGATAAATGCAGGAAATTCACGCAAAGCCCCTCATTTCCCGCCTTTCACTTGTACAAAATATCTTTTATCACTACATTCACGGCATGAAACGCCTTATTATACCGATTATATGTATGCTCCTGCCGCTGGCCGGATGCCATGAACGCAAGCCGCTTCCCGGCCTTGACATCGCGGACAGCCTGCTGGTCAACGCCGGCGATAAATCCGGAGCCTTGCGCATCTTCCTGCAGATTGAGGAGCAATTGAAAAGCCGGCAAGACCCTTACGGCAAAGGACTGCTCTACGAGCGCATCGGCGACATATACTACGAGCAGATGAACTACGTACGCGCCTACCACTACTTCAAGCAGGCCAGAGAGAATTTTCAAGTATCCGACAGCCTTCGTGAAGAGACGGAAGCCACGCTTGACATGGCCGCCGCATCCTACCGCCAGAAAGACCTGGAACGTGCCATGAGGCTGTACTCGGCCGCCCTCGACCTTGCCGACGAGCAAGATAGTGAAGCGCTTGCCGAAACAGCACTCAGCAATCTCGCTTCCCTTTATGTAAAGTCGCACAAAAAGCAGATTCCGCAAGACCTGCTGCAGCGCATCGAACGGTCCGCACGCAAAGACACACTGTTCGGCAACCATACCATGATTGACGTACAGTTGCTCAAGCACCGTACAGACAGCGCACGCCATTATCTGAAACTGGCGGCGGCTCAGGATAATGATGTGCTGGACAAGGCGGAATTGCATTACACCGCCTACCGGATAGAGGCTTTGTCCGGCAATTTCCGGCAGGCCACCGATCACATACACCGTTATATCTATCTCACGGATTCCCTGACACGCTCAATCATGCAGTTTTCTGCCGGTGTAATCGAAAAAGAGTACTATCAGGAGCGTTCCGCTTTCGCCGAGTACCGGATGAAGCACCGCATTTTCTGGGAAATAGCCGTTATCTGCGGGATATTCCTTCTTGTGGGAGTAGCTTTCTATATTGTCCGCCAGCGCCTGCACCTGCAACGTGAACGTAACGACCATTATCTGCTGCTGGCAGAAGAAGCCCGTGCCGAATACCAAGTTCTCACCCGGCAAATGGAAGGGCGATACGACACGGAAAAACGTTTGAAGAATCTGGTAGCTTCCCGTTTCGACATCATCGATAAACTCGGCAAAACCTATTACGAACGGGAAAACACCCCGTCACAACAGGCTGCCATGTTTCAGGAAGTGAGACGAATCATTACCGATTTCTCAGAGAACAATGAAATGTTTCAGGAATTGGAGCAGATGGTCAATACCTGCCACGACAATGCCATGCAGAAGCTTCGGCAGGATTTTCCTGCGATGAAAGAGAACGACATCCGTCTGCTCTGTTATATTTTTACCGGTTTTTCTCCGCAAGTAATCAGCTTGTTCATGAAAGAAAGCGTGGCAAACATCTATGCGCGTAAATCCCGGTTAAAGTCACGCATCAAAACTTCCGGAACACCTCATACGGAGCTGTTCATGTCCCTCTTCGGATAACTGTCAGACGCATGTTAGAAAAAGACAAATCCTCCGGAGATTAATCTACTGTAAAACAGGAATATAGAAAACAATCTGTTAGATTTACACGTTTATATCGTAACTCCCCGAAGAAACGGATTCGCTACTTTTGCAACCAAAAATAACGATAATAAAAGTGTAAAAATATGAAGAGTAAGATTGTTTTTTTAGTGTGTATCATGTTTTTTATAGTAGCGTGCGAGAAAGAACAGATTCCTTTGGAGAAACCCATTGAAGCCCCCGCCCCATCCAGCAATGATGAAAAACCGGAAGAGAAACCGGAAGGTACGACAGAAGGGCAACCGGAAGAGAAACCCGAACAGCAACCGGAGATACAAGCTACGCTCGAGAAGTTATCAATCGCGCAACTGCCTCATAAAACTTTCTATACTTTAGGAGAAGAACTGAATCTAAACGGACTTCAACTAACCGGATTATACAGTGACGGGAAAGAATACCCCGTCACTGTCAGTCCGGAACACATCAGCGGTTTTTCTTCCGAAGCTCCCGCAGAGCATTTGGAGTTAACAGTCAATATAGAAGAACGGCAAGTGAGCTTTATCATTCAAGTTGCACCCGTTCGCGTGCGGGAAGGCGTGCTGACAGAAGTCCTTAAAGGTTACAGTGAAATCACGCTTCCCCCAAATGTAACGGCTATCGCGCCGCAGGTATTCCAAGGTAACCGGCAAATCGCCAAAGTAATAATGAACGAAGGATTAACTTCGATAGGCGAAAGAGCATTCTTCAATTCGAGCATACAGGAAGTAATCTTCCCCTCTACTTTGAAACAACTCGGACAAGACATCTTCTATTACTGCAACCAGTTGAAACGCGCCGATCTCTCACATACGCAAATCACCCGCTTGACTTCCGGAAGTTTCGTATACGCCGGTGTAGAAGAAGTATTATTGCCGTCTACGCTCCAAAGCATAGAAGTACAGGCTCTGATGAAGACAGGTATGCTGAAATCCGTTGTCATCCCTCAAAATGTAAAATATATCGGTCAGGAAGCATTCCGGGAAAGCGGCATCATCAATGTACAGCTCCCCAACGGTATCTCTACCATTGTAGACCGCGCTTTCTATTACTGTCCCAATCTGACGGAAGTGTCAACCTATGGTCCTGTTTCGGACAACGACCCCGACGCCATGATTCAAGCCTATTGTTTTGTTGGATGTCCCAACCTCTCCCGGCTTGAAATACCCCGGAGTATCCGCATCTTGGGACAAGGGCTGATAACGGGTAATCAAAAGGTAAACAAACTGACAATCCCGTCCCGTGTTGTCCGAATCAATTTTTCCGCTTTTGACAATACAGGAGTTAAAGAGGTCATTGTAGAAGCCGTCACACCACCCGCTACTCCCGAAGGCGAATGGTACGGATTCCCTAAAACGGTAACAAGTATCCTCGTCCCGGCACAGGCTGTCGAAGCATACAAAACCGCCCGAGGCTGGAATAAATTTGCAGAAAAGATTGCGGCCCGTCCGTAACGCTTTCCGCTTCCTCTACCATAAACTTAAATAACGGAATCCGTATGACAACAAGCAGATATAACACTTTCGGGTACATCCTGATATTTATTTTCTCATCGATAGGAACGTCCATATACGCACAGGAAAAGGGAACCGTGAAATATTGGAAAGTGGAATTAATGGGAGCCGTCAACACTTACGACGGCTGGGAAATAGAACCTTCCGTAACCTACCAACCCGTCCGTTATATCGGACTGACGATGGGACTCTTATTCTGCAATCCGATAAACGAGAGCGGTTTCATCGGAGAATCGCAAGACAAACAATGGTATTGGAGTGCAGTGGACGACGATAATGGAAGTTATCTTTTTGCCCTGCGCCCTTCCGTCCTATTCACCTCACCTTCTATATGGTTGGGCGAGGATAAAGATTACGCCTTATCTTTTTCCATTTCTCCCGGAATAACCATGCCTTTGCCCCCGAACCGGGAATTCAATATCGAGTACTTCCCGCAAAAGCCCGGAGCATGGACCGCCTTTAAAACAGAACATGTCAAAAACAAAGATGCGACCTTTGTTTACTACCATCTCCGAAGTGCCGTATCGCTCGAAATAGACGACAGCATCATCCTGTCAATGGGATATACTCTTTCCAACTTCGACTTATATGGCGGAAGCCGGAATATTGTCATCGAGGGCAGGAAACGGCTCACCTGCAAAATCGTGTGGTGTTATGCATATAATCTCGTTAGTCTATAC
>ERZ779843.810-NODE-810-length-43230-cov-3.863185_pt1 | contig 43230 bp, 44 predicted proteins | sample MGYA00511560_ERZ779843 | MGnify/ENA primary metagenome ERZ779843 (study PRJEB29588, sample SAMEA2158062) | human gut metagenome | biome: human gut; feature: human-associated habitat; material: faeces | place: Denmark | collected 2008/2010 ... | reverse complement strand
TAATTTTCCCAGGACATAAGAAATAGTATGGGCTCAGGTATCATTCCATGTGCGAAGCTTGAGTCACATTATTTAAAAATCTTGACCGGATCTTCGGATATCATATAATATTTCACATCCAGATCATTATTTTTTACATACATCTGAAGATATCTCAAATGGTTCTTTTTTTTCTTGTTATTATCAAAATGAAAATATTTTTTATAAAGTTCCGGATAATTACGGGTAAACTTGCGGATCCCCTTACCATAAAATGCACCATCCCCGGTATAGTCTACCTTCTGAACCTGATAGCCGTCTGCTGTCTTTTTCAGATGGAAGCATGCCGGATCGTTGCTTCCGTCCACACACTGCAGGATATTCCCGATCTTCCGGTATCCGATCCCCCCAAAATAACCAAAGACAAGATACTGATCCCCTTCCCAGACCCTTTTGAAAATAATGAAGTCCGGAATCCAGCAGCCCTGTCCTTCCTTTTCCTTATACTGTTCCTGTTGATAGGATATGATCGCCGCAAGTGCCCGGTCTTTTCCGGTATAACGAAACTCCGGCAGAGGTCTGCTTTTTCGTTCTTCCACCGTCAGGCACAGCCTGTGAACCGCAAGCTTTTTGTCTTTCCTATTACATTCATACAACCGATAGATTCCATCCTGAATCGTCAGAAAATTTAATGTTTTCTTTCCGTCTGCGCTTTTCCATGGGTATGAATTTCTGCTGTAACGGGCGGGATCGCCACGCCACAGATAGCCCATTGTATCCGTATAAGCATTATCCTCCGCAAATGTATCAAACGTATCCCTTGTCTTTTCCTGTTTCTTCCATTGCCGGAACAAATCCGCAACCTCATTCTTCACTGTCACCGTCCCGATTGTGACAATCTTTTCCTCACTCTGTCCATCCGAAGGCTCCTTTTCCCGGATCCGGAACTGATGCAGCTTTCCTTTCAGCGTGCCTTCGCTTTCATTAAAAACATAAATATCTTTGTCTCTCAGCAACAGTCTTGTATGCGTACGGTCTGTCCCAAAATAGGCACAGCCGATTTTCTGTGTGTCAATGCTCCCAAGAAGCCGGTCCTTTTGCAGATCATACACCAGAATACCTCGAAGATTGCCAAACACCAGATACCTCTCATTCCTTGCCATAATATCCGGTGCGTAAATTTCTCCTGTTTTACTGCCTATTGTCACCGCCTCTTCCACGATATCCTGTTCGGTCTGCGGATCAGCAGCCTGTCGGAACCACCCCCTGATCTGCTTTACCAGGTTTCCTCCGGTTGCTGCATTTACTGCTGTGCCGGCCCCCCATAAAAGAAGTACAATCACTGCCGCTGCCACAACACGATGCCATCCCCGCAGTCTACGCTGCTTTGACACAATAAGGCTCCCGTCCTCTGCTTCCGTCTGTTCCCCCCTGTTTGATATCTGTGTCCACAGCTCCTCCTTTTTTTCTTCATCAAGCGCAAAAGGTTCAAATAAATTCCGTACATCATTTTCCCGCATAGATAAATCCCTCCTTTTCCAACTCGATTTTTAACTTCTTTCTTGCTGTGGCAAGCTGTGTCTGAATCGTACTCTCTTTTCTGTCCAACATTTGGGACATCTCTCCCACAGAGTACCCCTCATAATAATACAGATACAGCACCTCCCGATATTTCACGGGAAGCTTCATCATATGAAGAAGTACATCGTTTTCCATCACTTCCTCCGATGCGCGCTCCGGTATATCCCCCAGATCGATCCGTTTTCTCCACGATGACCGCAATATATCCCTGCAGTAATTTTTCGTCACCAGAATAAACCACGCCTTTTCGTGCTCTTCATCCTCAAAGCACTGTGGTTTTTCCATCAGCTTCACAAAGACTGCCTGCACTGCATCCTCCGCATCACAGACATTGCGCAGATACACCATGGCAATACGATATATACGGTCGCACTCTCTGTCATATATTATTTTCAGATCCTGCTTTATTTCTGTCGTTATCATTGCCACCGCTTCCCTCCTTTCACTTTATACACGGATCAGTCTCCGGAAATATCCTTTTCAAATAAAAAAAGTACAATAAAGAAAAAAGTGCATGAAAACGAAACAATCCGTTTCCATACACCTTTCATTATGCAGAACATCTACATGATCCTGTAAAACAATCAACAATACGTCAGATTATTTTAATGTACCGGAAATTGTAACAGAAATGCTCTTCTTAGGCATTTTCTTGCAGCTTGCTGCCTTGTACTTCTTCTCAGAATACTTGTTCCAGGTATTAACAACCATTACCTGAGTATAGCTCTGATTTGAGCCCGGATCAGGAGTGATGGTAGGATTCTTAATTGTCTTAACAGTCTTACCATCAACCTTTAAGGTTGCAGAAGTAACTTTGAGCTTCTTCTTGTCCTTGCCTGCAAGGCTTGTATCAACATAGATGGTATTCCAGCCCTTGTCCTTTGCGAAGGATTTCAGCTTAGCACCGGAAGCAGATACGGTAACGGTGAACTTACCCTTCTTGATGGTTGCATTGGAAACCTTGATTCCGGAAATAGAAGCCTTCTTGTTTCCATTCATAACACCCTTGCTGCGGTCTGAGACATGATGGTCAGAAAGAACACCATTATAGCTCTTGCTTGCGAAGCAAAGGTATGCAGTTGCGCTGGATGCAGCGTCAGCCTTCTTGGAAACCTGTGGTACAGCAACGATAGAAGATGCTGCAACAGTTGCTGCTAATGCAACGGAAAATACTCTTTTTGCTACATTTGATAATCTCATAATATTGCCTCCTTAATAAGAATATAAATTTGCAAACTCATATTAGCACACTCATATTTTTATGTCAATGTCACAAGACAAAAAACAGGCGGAAACCACTGGAAAATACAGTATTCATTAGCTTTTCAGAGATCTCGTTTTTACAATTCATTGTAGATTTCTTCTATTTTAAACGCTGTCACATTTATGACTGTTTCCTGCCGTATTTTTGACATATTTTCATCACATTTTAGTCACAATCAGCGTGCCAGAAAATCCGTGATCTCAGCAATATATAAGGTATGATAATCCTTATCCGCATACCATTTTTCATCAATCTCACCATCCAGAAACTCCTCCGGTTTGATCTCTGTCGCAGACATCGCGCGGCAGATCAGCACAAGATTCGCCTGATCCACATACGGAACACCGTTCTGATAATCGATCTCCACACCGGCTTCCTTCAGCTTATCCTCGGTTCTGCCGGAAACAGTTCCGAGATATTTGAGCATATTGCGGTGCTTTTCTCCTAAGAAGGACAGAGAAAATGTTCCCTCACGATCAATGAACTCTTTTGTGTAACGGCTCTGACGGATCACAACAAACGCCGCATTCTTGCCCCACATTACACCCATACCACCCCAGGAAGCAGTCATTGTATTGACCTTCTCCTCGTTGCCGGCAGTCACTAACATCCATTCCTTACCAATTTTGTCAAACGGACTGCACTCCAGCATATCCGCTGTAAAAGACTGAAAACTATGCATATTTCTTCCTCCATTCTGTTCTCGTTTTCTTCATTATATTATTTCCGCATATTTTTGACAAGCACTCCATAAAATGATAGGATAACGCTAGTGTGGCGGTTTCAAACAGCTGTCCTACAACATTAACTTACGTTTACGAATTATAAAAAGAGGTCTTACCGATGAAAATAGAAATGCATGCTCACACCAGCGAGGCGAGTCCATGTGCAAATGTATCCGCCGCCAAAATTCCTGCTCTGTACCAGAAAGCAGGTTATGATGCCATTGTCATTACCGATCATTACTGTAAATGGGCGCAGGACCGCAGCGGTCTTACCAATAATGACGATTATGTGCAGTATTTCTTAAATGGATACCGCTCCGCCAGAAAGGCAGCCGAACAGATCGGCTTTACGATTCTTCTCGGTGCGGAGGCAAATCTGCCGGGCAGTCCGAACGACTATCTTCTTTATGGAATTACCGAAGAATTTATCCTCGCACACCCGGATATTCATGAAATGTCTCTGCCGAAGCTTTACAAGTTGTGCCACGACAACGACATTCTGCTTCTTCAGGCACATCCATACAGAACGTACTGCAATCCTGCCGATCCGCAGTATCTGGACGGTGCCGAAAGCTACAACGGCAATCCGAGACACGACAACCGGAATGAGCTTGCGCGCGAATGGACCGATGAATATCATATGATCGAATCCTCCGGAAGCGATTTTCATGAGCTGGAGGATGTTGCCAAGGGAGGCATTAAGACCGCTGAAACGATCTTAGATACCAGACAGCTCAGGGATGTCCTTCTTTCGGGACAATACCAGCTTTTAACCCCGTAAACCACACGCCGGTATCCAAGAAGTATGAAGTGAGGAAAAGCAATGAAAAAGAATGAGAATCTGAACAAATTCCAAAAAGCATTTGACCGCCTGAAACAGCAGTGGAACGAAGAGCCAAAGACTGTTCCACAGGTTATTTACCGCAAGGGAAAGCTCCTTGGCTTTAATCTTCTTGATACCGCTGTTTCTGCCTATGCCGGACAGGCTGCATTTATGATGATCCTGTCCTTTTTTCCGTTCGTCATGTTTATGCTTGTTCTTCTGCAGCGTTTCCCGTTATCGCCAGAGCTTTTGATCACGGCATTGGAGCATTTTGTGCCGCAGTCCTTCCGCACATTCATGACGGATATCATCAATAATATTTATACTGCACAGACAGCGACTCTCCTGCCCGTGACCGTCATCGCCGCATTGTGGCTCGGCTCGAAATCATTTCTTTCGATCATCTATGGATTAAACTCTGTATACAAGATTCCGGAGACACGTGGCTATTTCACACTTCGACTCTGGGCTATGTTCTACACCCTGCTTTTTGCCCTGTTGATCGTAGCGACTCTGATCCTGTTTGTTTTCGGCAACCAGCTTTATCTGCATATCACGAAAATATTTCCGCTTTTGACGCATATCCTGCTGCCGATCATCAGCTTCCGTTCCACCGCAGGATTCTTTGTCATGCTGTTATTTTTCACCGGCATGTATGTGCTGATCCCAAATCACCGGCTGCATGGTTATGTGCCGGAATTTGTTCCATCCGAAGAGATCGCCGGCAATCAGATCCGCCCAAGACGCGTGCAGTTTGCCAGCCAGCTTCCGGGTGCCCTCGCCGCAACTATCGGATGGCTGGGATTTTCCTTTCTCTATTCCTTCTATGTGGATCATATCAGCAATTATTCTTCCATCTACGGAACCATGACTACGATCGCGTTGCTGATGGTATGGCTCTACGCCTGTATGTATATTCTGTTCTTTGGCGGATGGTTAAACTATACGATTCAGCGTTTCTTAAATAAATAACTCAAACTGATATGTAATGAGGTTTTCATCCGCTTTCGCCTTATGTATCGGTGTTTATGCTTTCTTATTTTTATCTTTTGCATTGATTTATCATTTGTAAAATACTATATTGATTTTCTACTGTACCTTGCAATGACTGTAGTAATGTTTTAATATCTGCCGGTAGTTTTTGCCCTGCCGTGCCATTTCTCCGGCTCCGTTCTGACTCATTCCCACGCCGTGACCAAGACCGCCGCCGATCAGCGTAAATGTCCTTGTTCCATTTCCGGAACCATCTAACACTGTAAACGCCGCACTTGGAAGCATGGATAATACTGCCGTTTCTCCGGATTTCTTCTTCGTAATCTCAGTTCCTGACGGATACAGCTTCTGACGGATCTCCTCCTGCCCCTCCAGCGTGATCCTTCCAAGCGAACCACGGACGCGAAGCTTGCGGATCAGTCCGCTTTTGCCGCGTGATATCACCGTGATCTTTCGAACAGTTCCGATGCCAAGCTTTGCTCCCAGCGTATCTGCCGAAAGCGTCACACTCCATCGGTACCAGTCATACCCGGAATCATAGGTTTCTTTGCTGCCCGTGATAAAGTCATAAAAGCGCATCTCGCTTGACAGTCCCTGTCCCACATCCTCACTGTCCGTCTGAAATCGCACCGGGTAATTACTTCCTTTTGCCGTTCCCCATGCCTCCTGCTCGGAAGCGCTGCAGCCCCAGGACGTGGAATAATAATAGGTTGTAATAACGTGATCCCCGGAATAAACCTTCTTTCCTGCCGTGCGGTCAACTGCCCTTCTGGTCCGCGCATCCTCTCCTGCCATATGATACACCTGAAATGCCGTCGTATCATCCACATCGGCACCATACGCTTTATAACTGTTGGAACGCATCTGTCTCCATGCAAAGGATCTGGCACAGACCGCCTGTGCCTTTAACGCCTCCATCGGATACGAAGACGGCATTTCACTCGGCACAACACCATACAGATATTCCCTCAGCGACAAAGTATTGATCAAGATAAGTCCTTGCTTCTTTCGGACAAGCTTCATGGTTCCCCGATACGCCTGCACCTTTCCGGACCGCGTAATCGATTCAACCCGTATCCTCCCCTTCGGACAGGATATCCTGACTGTTTTCGCAGATTTCTTTGTATTATTTGCAGACACTGAAACGGTCTGTCCCTTATCATACACCTTTGTCTGTCCGTTTTGTCGGACAAGTAACTCCGCCGTTCCACTGATCCGAACCTTATCATGGTATATGCTGTTCATAGCATCGTTCGTCAACAACACACGGATCATCTGCTCATCCCCTGATGTGGTGGAGACAGGTTTTTCGGTACTTCCCGGCTGTGTGATCTTATTCCATTCCTTCTGCAGCAACCCCTTCCGCTGGCAGTCGTACAGAATGCACCCTAAAAAAAGCACCGACAATGCAAACAAAAGCCATAGCCGACGCTTCGTTTTCTGTTTTTTCTTTTGATTTCCTTTTCTTCCTCGGACATGCCGTTTTCTTCCCGCCATCTGTCTCCTTCTGTGTTCCATTCCGTCTCTGTGATACTCCGTGCTTGTCTTTATCAAATATATTCCGGAAGCTTCTGTTTTATGAAAGCTGCCGCTTCCCCGATAAATTCCACTGCGCGGTCATAGGTGTAATAAACCGGCTTCTGCGGCGCAGGCGCCCGATCAAAAAAGAAATTCCGGACCCACTCACGGCTGTCCGCAAGCTCTTCCGAAATGATCATCGCCGCTCTTTCCGCCGGCTTTGCTGCGTCAAGATCTGCTACCTTTTCCGGATTCGGCTTCACCACATTAAGATTCGCCACCTTCTCCAACTCCTGCTTTGCTGCGTCAGGATCTGCCTTCCTCTCCGGCTCCACCATCTCCAGAATACTGCACGGATCCTCACAGCGCAGACAATCCTTTGCGCATTTGATCCCCGGATACTCCCTGCCCAGTCTGAAATCAATCTGATTGACATCATAGGTAAAATACTCAAAAGTTTCCGCATCCCGGTCCGTCAGTCCGATTGCCGCAATCTTTTCCATGAATTCCTGCCGGATTGTTTTCATAAAGATCTCATCCGTCAGAATATGTGTCACATAGCCCAGATACAGATCCCGGTCCAAAGCAGGTTCCAATAGCATCTGTGCACAAAAGCTGTGAATCCTCTGATGAAAGACTTTCTGATGATCTTCCCTTGTAAATTCCCAGTCCGGAATACCATCGCGAAAATGCGTATGCATCTTCATGGACCGCACATAGCCTTTCCGGGACATAATGCCGTCCGGCGCAAGATTCCCCAGAACAAAATGTACCGGATCCTTCAGCTTGAGAAAGCTTCCCTGCTGCCTCTGATCCTCCCGAAGCAGTTCCACTGCCACCGCCATATGTTCTACCGATCCTGCCATGCCGCTCCTCCTTTATGACTACATGATCATTTGTCGTTATCTTTGTCCAGATATGCGCATGCCTGCTTGGCAGTCTGCACCAGGTATCCCATGGCAATACCCGGATAATTACCAGCTGCCGTCTCTCCGGTCAGCATTAATGCATCTGCGCCATCCAACACCGCATTATAAATATCCGAAACCTCGGCTCTTGTCGGAACCATCGCCTCCTCCATCGAATGAAGAAGCTGTGTCACAACCATAAACGGCTTTCCTGCCTTCTTACAACGCTCACTGATATCCTTCTGGATCGTCGGAAGCTCCCAGAGCGGAACTGCCATTCCCAGATCTCCTCTGGCGATCACGATCATATCACTTTCGGGAATGATCTCGTCAATCGCCTCATAACCGGCAAGATTCTCTATTTTTGCAAAAATACGGATATCTCCTACGCCTTCTGCTTCCAGCGTCTTTCTGAGATTGATAATATCCTGTGCCCCACGGACAAACGGAAGCATGACTCCTGTCACTCCCGCCTCCTGCGCATTGTGGATATTCATAAGATCCGCCTTCGTCAGCGTCGGAAGCTCAATCTCCAACCCCGGAATCGTAATACTCTTCTTGGATTTAAGAACGCCACCACGAAGAACCACACACTCCGCATAACGTTCCTTCGCTTTCTTGACCATCAATAAAATCTTTCCATCGTCGATCAAAATCTCGCTGCCCTTTTCCAACGAGCCAAGAATCTGCTTAGAAAGCTTAACTCCTCCCTTTCCGAGAATGAGCTTCTTGCCCTCCTCAAGGATAAGTGGCTTCTTAAGCTTACCAATACGAAGCTCCGGTCCCTGCAGATCTACGAGAAGGTCCGGCTTGATGTCGCAGCGTTTTGCTGCCTTACGCATATTGGTCAGCCACTCCTGCCTGTCCTCCAGATCCTGATGGGAAAGATTCACCCGAACCCCCGTCATACCGGTACGAAACATTTCCTCCAGCGTCTTTTCGCTCTCGCACGCACTTCCCAATGTTCCATAAAATTCAATATTTTTATTCATACTAATCTAACATTCCTTTCTCAGCCCGCCAACATCGGACTAAAGGCACACGATATCCATGCCGTTCCAAATCACTGCAGGCGTTACGCCGCAGACACCATAATACCATACCTTATTACTATAGACCATTTTATTCTAATAAAAAAGGGGTTGATTTTTTACTATAAATACGTTAGAATAGTGTGCAGTGCTGAAATAGCTCAGTTGGTAGAGCACTTCACTCGTAATGAAGGGGTCGTCGGTTCGAGTCCGATTTTCAGCTTTGAGAAAAAGCCTTGGAAACGTAGAGTTTCCGGGGCTTTTGTCGTTTCCGGGCAACTTTCTGATTTGTCGATCGAAGCCCAAAACAGCCGAAAAGGCATTCCGTTTTCCATTTTAATTTGGAAAACTTTTTGGAAAATCAAAGATCATTCTCAGTGCAGTGATTTGCATAGCAATCACATTTTTAAGGAGGATGATACCTATGAGTAAAAGAAGACATGGAGAAGGCTGCTGGGATAGCATCTCAGTAAAAGGAATCACCTACAAACGATTTCGTATTGATGGGCAAAGCTTTACCGGCAAGACAGAAAAGGCATGTAAAGCAAAATACCTAAAATGGAAGAATGGTCAAAAAACCAACCTGACAGACAAAAAGACAACTGTCAAACAAGTAGCACTAGAATGGCTTGACAGCAAAAAAAACATATCAAATCATCAACTTATGATGGATATGAATACTTTGTCACTGATATTCTAGGCAAAAACAATGATGCATCCAGTGATTTAGGTTCAGCACAGATATTAAACGTAACCAATAAACAAATCCAGCAATATGTAGATGGATGGGCGGATTTTCTTCCTAAAAGCAGCATAAAGAAAAATAAATCTCTGCTCAGACAAATCTTCAAATATGCCAAAAGGGAGGGCATTATCCATTTCAACCCTGCAATGATACTGCTTTTCCGGCCCTTTTACCACAAGCTCCGGCCATATGGGTTGTCCCGGTTCCTGATGATGAAATCCTGAACAGTCATACCCACAGGATATAATTCTTTCATTTTCTCCACAGCCATACTCTCATCTCTCCTTCCTCTCTGTTGGCCCATGCATAATATGGAATAAACGTCAGCATCTGAGGACTCCACGTTTCCTCCGCCTCAGCTTCCATATATAATGTATCCTGCCCTTCTCCGTCTCTTCGCCAACCCGGTATCCGGTATCCTACTGCTTCCTTTCCAATAAACGGAAGAGAGATCTTTTGTGCCTGATGTACCGCCTCCGGCACAGTTCCTAATGTATGAAGAAGTTTTCCGTTATCGGTTTCCTCCAGGCAATATACCAACGGTCCACAGACCAGGGCCATCTGACCAAAGCATTCTACCACTCTGGAATCTCCCCGGAAAAATTTCGGCCGGAAGGAAAAACCCGGATTCAAATGCACCTTTCTTTGTCCCTTTAATTTCACATACCAGTATCCATCCTGAACTCTTGTTTCACATGAGCCCTCACACCGGATCTCTCCGTCAAAGGAATCACTCCAGCCCGGTATGCGCAGTGCAATCGTTCCATACATCTCCTGCTCCCCGGTGATCTCTACCTGGACATCACTGTCCCATGGAAGATGACTGTCCACTTTTACGGACACTGGATTTTCTCCCAGCCGGATCTGTATTTCACTGCTCATATAAAGGTCAAGCCACAAAGTATCCTCTTGCACATGGTAGCTGTAATCCGGCAGGGAACCAAGAAGTCTTGCCAGATTCGGAGGACAGCAGGCACAGCCAAACCATTTGGAACGTCTGCTTTTCACATGCTCCAATCTCTTGTCCTTACGGCATGCCTCCGGATTAACTGCGAGAGGATTCACATAGAAAAACTCTGTGCCATCCAGCGAGATTCCACTGAGCACTCCATTATAAAGAGCCCGTTCCATAACATCTGCATATTTACGATCCGGCTTCATCCGCAGCATTCTCCTCGCCCAGAATACCAGCCCTATCGCTGCGCAGGTCTCGGCATAAGCACTGTCTGACGGCAGATCATACGCATAAGAAAACGCCTCTCCAATGTGTGTTCCTCCCACTGCACCGGTAATGTACATTTTCCTTCCGGTCACATCCTCCCACAAACGCTGTACAATCTGGCCCATTTTCCGGTCTTCACTTTCATTTGCCAGATCTGTCATACCGGAGTAGAGATACATGGCACGAACTGCGTGTCCCACCGCTTCGGTTTGTTCCAGCACCGGCCGGTCTGCCTGAAAATAATCAAGATTATTGTCCTCGGGTTCCTTATGCTCCCGGTTAAAATACTTTGGTACTTTTCCCCTCTGTGTCACAAAATACCGGCTCAGCTCCATATACCGGCTGTCTCCGGTACAATGATACAGCCGCATCAACGCCATTTCCGCAAGCTCATGTCCCGGATAACCGTGACATTTTCCTTCCTCCACCCCAAAATACCCGCAAAGGTAATCCGCAAATCTCATGGCAAGCTTTAACAGGGCTCCCTTTCCCGTTGCTTCATAATAAGCCACTGCCGCCTCTGCCAGATGTCCAAAGCAGTACAGCTCATGATGATCCCTAAGATTCGTAAAACGGCTGTCATAATCCTTGATGATATAAAAGGTATCCAGATACCCCTCCGGTGTGATCACCTGCTCCAACAGCTCCACCATCTGATCCACCGTCTGCTCCAGCACTGGGTCGGGATCCGTTTTCAAAATATACGAAGCTGCCTCGATCCACTTGTAAAGATCACTGTCCTGAAAAACAAAGCCGTAAAAATGATGCAGATTTCCTGTTTCTCCATCCTTTTCTCGGCATTCCTCCGCCCCCGGAAGCAGCGCATTGCCCTCCGGCAGACTGATAAACTCCCGAACCGACTGCACCGGAATCTTCTCGCCACGGTTTCTGGCTGCTGTCACCTTTGCCGCTTCCCGGAAATTGCGGATACAATAGCTTGGTTCTGCCTCCGGAATCCGGTCATTGAGTGCCCGCCACTGATAAGGCAGTACCTTCTCCCGGATCAGTCTCCGCTTTTCTCCCCAGAATGTATCCGCAATGGATATTGTATTTTCCATGCTTTGTTGTTTCATTTCTCACCTGTTCCTCTCATAAAGTCATATCAAAATGATATATTTACCGTTCCTTCTTTATACCCCATATTAGAAGTTGTGCCGCAAAAACACAATATCAAAACATATTGAAATCTATCAAAAAGTAAGATAAAATACAAAAAAGAAAAAAGGCAGGACGAAATAATGGAATTTTTATTTCACGGAAAATTTTATACGGATTCCCCGGACTGGGTTCATACTTCCAGAGTATTGAATGAATACGAATTGATGATCGTGGATCAGGGAACGCTCTATATCGGAAATGAAGAAAACGATTATGCCGTACCGGAGGGGGAATACCTGATCATGCCTCCCACAGCCTTTCAGCATGGCACCAGGCCGGGCACATGTAGTTTTCACTGGTTTCATTTTATCTGTCATGAAGAGCTTCCTTGTCCTATGAGAGGATCAGTCAAAAACGAGGCATTACTCCTCTCCATCACAAATGCCATTTATCAAAGTGAACATTTTCAGCATTCCAATGTGTCTCTTCACCTGTTCCTCGCCTTGTTGGATGAGCTTTCTTATGAAAACACTCCAAAAGAGTTTACAAAAAAACGGCCTGTAAAGGAACTTGTGGATGGATATTTAAAATACAATCAAAATCCTGTCCATCAGGTGAAAGAATTGGCACGAAGCTTTGGATATCATGAGAAATACCTGTCACAGCTTTTTTACCGGGAAACCGGCATCCATTTAAAACAATATTTAACGGAATATATTATGGAACGGGGCAGAGAACTTCTGCTAAGCACCAATCTTTCTATTGCCGCGATCAGCAGTCAATGTGGTTTTAGCGAACCCCATAACTTTTCCCGTTCAATCCGCCACACTTACGGTATGAGTCCTTCCCAGCTCCGGCAGAATTTTAAACAGCATTAAAAAGAGGAGGACCGATCTTATATCAAACCTGTCTTCCTCTTTCCACCTGTCTCTCTTAACTCGCTCTCGTTATTTTTAAATGGTTCCTGTTACCACCAGCGTGCTGACTCCCGGATTTGCTACCCATGCACCACTGACAGGATCCTGGGTATAAGTGGCTGCCGGTACCGTGATCTCCCCTGCTGCCGTTGCAAATACCCCTGTAGTCTCATCATAGGTGTACTCCGTCGGATCTGTCCATGCCGTACCGTTAAAGGTTACGGTCAGATTTGACAAAACAGGATCAAAGGTATCTGTGATCACTGCCCCGGTTGCTGCATTGGCTGCCACATTGCCAAAATTCTGGATCACGAAAGTATACGTCAGCGTACCGTTTTCCGTCACCGGTACCGGGCTGATCGATTTCGTAATATTCAGATTTGGTGCACTGACAGCACCAATCGTTTCCGTCACCTTGATCGGAGTGATCCCTCCTCCGGTGATCGTCGCCGTATTGGTGATCTCAGATTCCGCTGCCAATGGAGCATTCTGATTGACAGATGCCTCATAAATGATCGTAGCATTTCCCCCTGCAGGTACATTGATCCCTGTGACAGTCATCGGCGGACCTGCGGTAACTGTTGGTGTTGTCTGCAGGGTACCATTGACATAATAATTGATCGTTCCGGCAACATAAGTCAATGCAATGGAACCAGTTCTCCTGTCCCAAAGGTATACGCTCCTAAATTATCCGTCAGCGTAAGCCCTGTGACCGGAATCGTCCCGGAATTGACAATGCTCACAATATACGTGACATTATCATTCTGCCCATAAGTCGCTCTGACAGCTGTCTTGGTTGCAGAAAGCACCTCAAGGATCTCCCCCATTGCAATGTTGGAGTTTGTCACAGCATTTCCATACCGCAGCTGCGCCTGATTTGTAAATCGTGCCATATCATATTCCATCCTTTGCTATGAAAGTATATTACAGTATATGACAACTTTTTCAGATGGTTCTGTTAATTTACCAAATAATCTGACGGATCAGAAAGGTATAGCACGCCGACCTTTATATCCTCCTTTGCAATCCCTTCAGAACTGCCCTTCTGCGCAGTATCCTCCTCATAGCCCTTGTTGGTTGCATAATCATCCGGCGTCCCGGCTTTTCCCGCACTACATCCGGTCAGAAGAAATGCGGTTGATAACAATAGTGCTGCTTTTTTCCATATTTCTTTTTCTTCATGCATTCTCTCCTTTAGCTATTCCGTTCCTATGTATACCCACCAGATCATTTGATCGATCTACAGATAATCCTTTCCATGAGACTTATGATACCATATTTTTAGTTATTCGTCATTATTTCTTGTCATATTTTTTATAAACCGACAATTTTTTGCACCAGTGTGAAATGCGTATATCCGTGAAACTCAAGATGTCAGATCACTCTGAAAACGTGATAAATGCTCGTATGGAAGGATCAGTCTGCCCCGGTACAATCCACAGCCATCATTGATCAGACTGTTATTCACCGCCGAAAACATATTAACATCCAGCTTTGCAAGCTCCAGCTCCTGCAAACGCATTCCTCTTTCATAAGCTTCATCAAAGCATCTGCATTCTCCCACCGGGATCGCATCTCTTCTAGCGCGCTCATTTTCCTGCCGTTTCTCATAACCAAGATGATTTGCCGGTCCGATCTCCGCATTGTCATCCATCGCCTTTGTCCGAAGCTGAACCTCCATATAGCACTTCGCTGTGTCATCATAAAATGTAATATGCAGAGAACGGTATCCATATTCCCCTTCATTATATATATAATCCCGATAATACGGCCGGACATTCTCCTGCAACATACGGGAACTGCTTACCCTCACGCCTTTCGCAGATTCCACCCGAAAGCCTCTCTGCTCCATAAAGGAAGGCAATGCATTGGCAATCTCATAAAGATACCGCAGTTCTTCCTGTTCCCTGTCCTGCCCCTCATTAATGTGACATCGCGGCAAAGAGACCACAACCCGGTAAGCGATCAGATCCCGGAAACAGTCCAGACGCTTTTTAATCTCATCCATCGACGGAAATTGATGATATTGTTCATAATAATCATAGATATACTCCACAATATATCCGTTAAATTTCTCCTCGGCACGGATCAGTGACTTAATCCTTCCTTTGAAAGTAAAAGCAAGAAAGGGATATTCCTTTGCCATATACATGTAAAACTCCCGGATCTTCTGGGACTGTGCCGTCAGGAAATCATTATGCTCCAGCATGTCCATAATCTGGGACAGAAATGCACAGTGAAGCAGGTCCACTTCATTGTGGCTTTTCTGTGCCTCCCTCTCCAGATCACTGCTGTATTTCTGCAATATCCGAAGTACCGTATCTCCCGAATATAAATAATCGTTTAAAGCTATCATTTGTTCTTTACCACCCTCTCCTGTTGGTTTTGTCTGCCTGCCGGATTCATTAAAAAACACCTCTACATCGCCATTTTATAAATTCGGTACATATCCTCCTGATCCAGCTTCTTAACACAGCCAATTGTCCGGTTTCCAAAATGACTGCACTTTTCTGCCAGGCTGCGAAGCTGTTCCTCGGTCGGGTTGATCCCCAGTTCAGAAAGGCTCGTTGGCATTTCCACCTGATGATAAAACTCTTCCATGGCACGGATTCCCCGAAGTGCTGTCTCTGTATCGTCTGCCCCTTTCTTCTGTCCCATTACACGGACAGCAAACTGCACAAATCTGCCCGGATTGCCCTCCAAGACATATCTCGCCCAGCTTCCCCAGACAGCTGCCAGCCCGGCACCATGCGCCACATCAAACATACCGCCAAGCTCATGCTCCAGCTGATGGCTTGCCCAATCTCCGCCTGCCGTTCCACAGCCGGTGAGACCATTATGGGACAGGCTTCCCGCCCACATCACCTCAGCTCTTGCTTTATAGTTATCCGGCTCCTTCATGAGGATCAATGCATTCTCCATAACGGTCCGGATCAAGTGCTCACTAAATCCATCCGTAAGCTCCAGATTTTGCTCCTGATTGAAATAACGCTCCATGGTATGCATCATAATATCCACACAGCCACTGGCTGTCTGGTACTTCGGAAGGGTCATTGTAAGCTCCGGATCCATCACTGCAAATCGGGCACGGCAGCAGTCATTTCCATAGCCGCGCTTCAACCATCCATCCTCATTGGTGATCACAGAGGAATTGCTCATCTCGGATCCGGCAGCCGCAATGGTCAGTACCACACCGATCGGCAGACAGCCTGTCGCAACCCGTTTTCTCTCATAAAAATCCCATACATCTCCCTCGTTTGCCACGCCGTATCCTATCGCCTTGCCGGAATCAATGACGCTTCCGCCACCCACAGCAAGTATGAAATCTACCTTCTCCTTTTTGCAAAGCTCAATGCCCTGATATACAAGAGACAGCCTTGGATTTGGCACAACACCTCCCAGTGACACAAAAGGGATCCCTGCCTGCTCCAGTGACTGATAAATACGATCCAGCAGACCGCTTTTTTTCACACTTCCGCTTCCATAATGAACCAATACCTTGGTACAGCCCTGCTCTTTCACAAGCTCTCCCACCTGATTCTCTGTTCCTTTTCCAAAAACCACCTTTGTCGGTGCATAATAATCAAAATTTGTCATCTCTATCTCTGCCTTTCTAATATTAGTTTTCTTTTTGTTCTGTATTTTTCGCCTCACAGACGCACTATTTATCCTTGTATTTTATCATTGTTCCGCCTGCTTTCCTGACATATTCTGTACCATTTCCCATATCTATACTGGTTCTATTTTATAACACCCCTCTCTTCATTACAACCGGAATTGCTCTTCCTATGTACAGCTGAAATTGTGGAATGCCCTGATCATACTGTGTCAAACTATCTTCCAACACATATCAGAATGCTAAGACAAATTGTTTTATTTTTGACGAACACAGGTGATAGAAAGACGAGGTATACTATCAACATCGCAAGCAAAAAGAATACATTGGCCAATGTAAACATGCAAAAATATCTTCCCTTTTGTGCAGGGTATTCTCTGGCAATATATTTAAAACTAATCAGACTTGCCATTGATGCAATCAATGTTCCCAGTCCTCCGATATTCGTGCCCACGATCAGATTGGAAATTGCGTCCGTAAATCCGGACAGGAGAATTGCTGCAGGCACATTACTCATCACCTGACTGGCAAGCACAGCAGTAACCATTTCTCTTCCGCGGATCATTCTTTCCAAAAACTGTCGAAATACTTCTATCCTCCCTAAATTTCCAATAAAAATAAATAACGCCGCAAAGGTTCCAAGAAGCGAATAATCTACTTTCATTAATGTCTTCCTATCAGCTGCGAATGTAAATACCAAAACAAACACAGTGAAAACAAACCATGGAAGAACCCTTCCCACAACAAGGAGTCCCAAAAGAAATAGCACACAATAACACCATAATTTCCACGAAAAAGATATCGATTTTTCAGAGTGTTTTTCCTCAGATAATTGATGTCTCCCATCCTCTTTACTGAAAGTAATTTTATTATCTTGTATATTCTTTATCGTTGTCTGGTCTTGTTTTTGATCATTTCTTACATATATCCGGCTAATGCCGGATGCCAGTATGATCCATATTATAAGCACCAAAAACGCCACCACAGAATATGGCAGCATAAGCAATATAAATTTTTCAATTCTCATCTGTGCCAATCCAAACAGATACAAATTTTGCGGATTGCCAATGGGGGTCAGCATACTTCCCAAATTTGCCGCAATGGTCTGCATCACCACAATCCGAAGAATCCATTTTTCATCAAATAGTTCTTTTTTTCTTTGAAGAAGTATCAAGGAAAATGGAACAAACGTAATCAATGCCACATCATTTGTGAGCAGCATGGAAGAAAAAAAACAAAGCATCACTAAAACAGAAGTAATCGCCATTCTGCCGGATATTTTCCGCAACAGCATCCCGGCAAGACGATCAAATACCCCCAGCTGCTGTACCCCTGCCACACAGGTCATCAATCCAAAAAGAATACCAAGAGTCCGAAAATCAATATATTCCGGATATTGCTGATCCGGTGGAATAAATATCATAGAAATTACAGCTAATAAAATAGCAACGACTAAAACAGTTTCTTTTTTGATAAAAAATAGGATTCTTTTCATTTTCTTCCTGCTTTCCTGACTATATTCTATACTAATCCGACATTATCACCTAACACATCCACAAGCTTTGGTTCACAGCCCTAAAGCTACCACATTAGTTCCGATTCTATTTTATAACACACCTGTCTTGATTACAACCGAAACTGCTCTTTCTGTACGGCGCTGAAATCTCGTTCTGCAGATTTTAATTTTATAAATTTTCGATTCCTTGAATTTTTCTTTCAAACCACTTGATTATTTTGCATACTGTGTTAAACTACTTACCAGCGCATATCAGAATATCCGGAACACAATATTTTATTCCGAACGAATATGTACAATAGAAAGACGAGGAATATACCAATGATCAACCCAGCTATGATATTTCGTTTAAAAAACTCATGGGAGAAATTTACGGCTTCCCATCCGAAGTTTCCTATGTTTCTGCAAGCCGCTGTAAATAATAATGTTTTAAGAGAAGGAACGATTCTTGAGATCAATATTACCACGCCGGAGGGACAGAACATTTCTACCAATCTCAAGGTCAATCCGGAGGATCTGGAATTGATCGAGGACTTAAAAAATATGACCAGATAATTGGTTTCAGGGAGAACAAATCATTTCTCCTGATTCTCTAAAAAACGAAAGAACCATTTCCCAATATAAGTCGAGTAATGACCGGCTTCATGAACAGGAAAGGGATATTCTGAAATCATGGACAGAGGGAAATATTAAAATTGTTATCTGTTATGAGCGGCGATGACCGCTATAAAAATATAAAAACAACCGCTGATCCGGATATACCGAACCAGCGGTGAATCATCTACAATTATTCAAAATGCAACATTTGAAAAAGCAGCTTTCCAGCCAATAACCAAATTTCTCAACAAATTACTGAAGAAGAGAAAGAACTCCCCGATTTGCCTGATTTGTCTGTGCAAGCATAGACTGACCAGCCTGCTGAAGGATACTGTTCTTTGAGTAGTTAACCATCTCTTCATCAACTTTACTCTGCCCTTTGAAGAAAATGTACAATATCCTGATACACCTTAAAACGTCCCTTTTCGTTCAGAATCTCATGACGCATGCCCGGGTACAGACGTGAAGAAACATGAGCATATCCCCGTTTCTTCAAATGACCGACCGCCTGTGCCAGCTTTGCGCTGCCGCCCAGACAAGGATCCGATGCCCCGGATACAAACAAGACCGGAAGCTTATGATTTCTCACTCTCCAGCCCATTCTGCTGTAGGTCTGCCTCATCAGCCACAGTAATGACTCATATCCGTTCAGTGTAAATGTAAAATTGCAAAGTGGATCTTTATTGTATGTCTCCACCACTTTCCGGTCAGAACAGATCCACGCATGGATCAGGTTCTCTGCACGGAACGGGCGGTCAAACATATTCGCAAAGATACTGTCTGCCAGACGACTTTTACTGTGCGGATCCTTTGTTGTCTGCAACATCCGGATCAGTGCTGTCCCCAACGGTGCCATCGTATTCTTGCCCGGGCAGCCACATACGATCAAACCGTCTAACTCCCGATCATACTTCTTCAGATAACAGCGCACCGCCAGTGATCCCATGCTGTGTCCCAGCATAAAATAAGGCAGTCCCGGATAATGCTTTTTGATGATCCTTGTGATCTGATGCAGATCCTCCACCAAAGCTCTGCCTCCATCCTCACCAAAATATCCGAGACCTGCAGGAATCCCTTCTCCGGATACCGGCTCTGTCTGAGCCGCCTCCCGTCTGCTCGCACCATGCCCACGGTGGTCATGAATCACGCAGAGATATCCTCTGTCCGCCATATAACGCATAAATGGCAGATACCTTTCCTTATGCTCACACATGCCGTGTGCGATCTGTAAGACCGCCCTCGGATGAGCCGGAATAACCATCATCCCCCTCAACGGCATGCCATCCTGTGCCGATGTCAGAGAAAAATATTTCCGATGAATACTGCCCGGTCGCTCAGTTTTGCCGGTGCGGTAATGACTGTCAACCGCACTACGCTGTCTGCTTTTCCCTACTGCTGTCCATTTTCCGGCACACCGCTTTTTCTTCATAAATACTCCCCCTTTCGTTTTCTATTTCTTTTGAAGTGCTGCTATCTCCTCCGGCGTAAGTCTGCGATACTCTCCCTGCTTCAACGCCTCATCCAGCCGCAGACTTCCCATACTCAGGCGTTTGAGATAAAGAACCGGATGCCCGACTCCTGCTAACATGCGTTTCACCTGATGAAAACGTCCCTCGCAGATTGAAAGCTCCAGACAGGACTCAGTATCCCCCGGATATCCCGGATCATCCGCACTTAGCGACAACGACACCGCATCCAGTCTCTTCACCTTCGCCGGAAGTGTCATCCGGTCATCTCCAATATCCATGCCATTCTCCAGGCGTTCTATATCCTTATCCTCTAATATGCCTTGAACCCTGACAAAATATGTCTTCCACACATGCTTTCCGGGTGCCAGAAGATCGTGAGACAATGCCCCATCATTAGTGATCAGAAGCAGCCCCTCTGTGTCCTTGTCCAGCCGTCCCACCGGGAACAGATCCTTTTTCGTACTGTCCGTGATCAGGGACAGTACCGTACGGCAGGTGTTATCCTTTGTGGCTGACACCACGCCCTGTGGTTTATTTAACATATAATAAACATATCGCTCATAAGAGACTTTCTCTCCGTCCAATTCCACATCGTCCTCTTCTGTCACCTTCTGCTCCGGTCCCGATGCCGGAGCTCCATTGACAAAAACACGGCCTGATTTGATGAATTTCTTCACCTCAGACCGTGTTCCCATGGACATCTGTGCTAAATACTTGTCTAATCGCACAATGTCAAACCTCCGATTCTATATTATCGTTATCCGCCCGCCTTTGGTGATGCAGATAAAATATACAGAAACTTAATACTATATAATGACCTGACCGTCATCGGATCATACTAACTCGTTGTACATATCCTCGTACTTCTTCGCAGAATGATTCCATGAGAAATCCATCGCCATACCACGGTCAATGATCTTGTTCCACTCTCTCTTACGATTGTAGTACACATCCTTTGCGTAGCGGATCGTAGCAAGCATCTCATGCGCATTGTAGTTGGCAAAAGAGAAACCGGTTCCCTTTCCCTCATACTCATTGTACGGCTCTACGGTATCCTTCAGACCACCGGTTTCACGTACAATTGGAACAGTACCATAACGAAGACTCATCAACTGGCTCAGGCCACACGGCTCGAACAGAGATGGCATCAGGAATGCATCACACGCTGCATAGATCTTATGAGAGCGCTCATTGGAATAGAAGATATTCGCAGAAACTCTTCCGTGATACTTCCACTCGAAGTGACGGAACAGATTCTCATAACGCTCCTCACCGGTTCCGAGAACCACAAGCTGCGTATCCTCTGCACAGATCTCCTCGATCACATAATTAATGAGGTCAAAGCCCTTCTGATCCGTCAGACGTGATACAATGCCGATCATAAATGCTTTATCATTCTGATCAAGACCAAGCTCCTTCTGAAGACCGCGTTTGTTCTTGATCTTCTCCTTACGGAATGTCTTGGCATTGTAGTTGGCGTAGATCAGTGGATCGGTCTCCGGATTGTACTCATCGTAATCCAGACCGTTAACAATACCACGCAGGCAATTGCTGCGTGCACGCATCAGACCATCCAGATGCTCTCCATAGAACGGCATCTTGATCTCCTCCGCATAGGAATCGCTGACTGTCGTTACCATATCTGCATATACGATACCGCCCTTGAGATAGTTGGCATCACCATATGCCTCCAGCTTATCACTGGTGAAATAATACTCGTTCAGACCTGTGATATCAATAACCTTCTGCTTATCCCAGATACCCTGGAACTTCAGGTTATGTATCGTCATGATCGTCTTGATACCATGGTAGAACGGGTTATCATTGAAGCTGTCCTTAATATATACCGGGATCAGTCCTGTCTGCCAGTCATGGCAGTGGATGATATCCGGACGGAAATCCAGAGAAGGCATTGCAGACAATGCTGCTTTACAGAAAAATGCAAACTTCTCAATATCCTCGAAAATATTGCCATATGGATGAAATCCTGCAAAATAGAACTCATTATCGATAAAATAGAAATGAACTCCCTCATACTCCATCTCTAAGATACCAACATACTGACTTCTCCATGCCAGATCCATATAGAAGTGCGTCTTGTACTGCATCTTGTCCTTCCACTCCTGTGGAATGCATGCGTACTTTGGAAGCATAACACGCACATCATACTCTTTCTTGTTGAAATACTTTGGCAAAGACCCCACAACATCTGCCAGACCTCCGGTTTTCACAAATGGTACACACTCGGAAGCCACAAATAATATGTTTTTCATATACACCCTCCATTCAGTTTGTAAACTCCAATGAATGTCACGGATATGGTGTCAGAATTACCCGTGCATTCTATTAAAATAATTATACCTTATTTCAGAGCCTGTGAAAAGTGTTTTTTACGGAAAGTTAAATGTGCTTTCTCATGCACGAAGCTTGTATTCCAGACGGATTTTATCTGCGATCAGTGCGATAAATTCAGAGTTTGTCGGTTTTCCCTTGCCGGAATTAACAGTGTAACCAAACAATTCTTCGATCGTCTCCATCCGTCCACGACTCCACGCCACCTCAATAGCATGGCGGATTGCCCGCTCTACCCTGCTTGACGTTGTCTTATAATTGCGGGCGATCGTCGGATACAGCACCTTCGTGATCGCGCCGAGCATCTCATTATCATTGACTGACATGATGATCGCATCCCGCAGATACTGGTACCCCTTAATATGTGCCGGAACACCGATCTCATGGATCACATCCGTCACATCCGATTCGAGGGAATCCTCCATTCTCCGGTGCTTGTTTTCAAAAACCGTATTGATGACTCTCTGCTCGTTCCTGTCCCTGCCTTTCTCATTTTGTCCAACCGCCCGCACCCGCGACACAACCACACGGGTGTCAAAGGGTTTGAGAATATAATAAGCAGCCCCGAGACGAAACGCATTCTCGGTCACGCGCTCCTGACTTACCGCCGACACAACGACAAACTCCGGAGCCAGAGTCGGAGCTCCCTTTTTCATGCGCTCCATCACGCCGAGTCCGTCCACCTTCGGCATGATCAGATCCAACAGAACGACATCCGGACGCAGTGCCGATATCTTGTGAAGTGCCTCCTCTCCGTCAGATGCTGTTCCGACCACCTCCATATCCGTTTCACGCTCCAGTGCTTCCTTCAGGATCGTCACGATCCGCTTGTTATCATCCACGACTAACACTTTGATTACTTCCATATCCTATCCCCTTTTCGTTGTGCTGTCCCATATCCGGGACTCCTTTTCATTTATTGTAAGATAGTCAAAGCCCGCTTATCAATATAAAAGCAGCTGCAATTTTCGACGAAAAAACGGCGGAAATGCAATATTCCGCCGTTTTCCTCACCTACAGGATTCCATATTCATATCTGTCTATGACAGGATTCGTCCATCTGTCGAAATGACTCTGACCTGCCACGGGATCATTTTGCCGCTGTTTTGTAATGCGGTCTTAACCGCTTGCTCCAGCCCGCCGCAGCAGGGTACCTCCATGCGCACGATCGTCACACTGCGCAGCTCATTCCGGCGCAGGATCTCGGTCAGCTTCTCGCTGTAATCAACATCATCTAACTTCGGGCATCCGATCAGCGTCACTCTTCCGCGGATAAAATCCTGATGGAAGGATGCATACGCATATGCCGTACAATCCGCTGCCACCAGAAGATCTGCCCCATCAAAATACGGTGCATTCACCGGTGCAAGCTTAATCTGGACCGGCCACTGCGAAAGCTCGCTGACTGCTCCCTGCAGCTGCTCCGTGCCGGAAGGCTGTTGCTTCCTTGAGGCTCTGTCAAACTGCATCATCCTGCTGCCCGGACAGCCGCCCGCCATTGCCTTTGCCCGAATCTGTTTCTCCTTTGCCGCCTTCTCCTCCTTCGCCTTCAGCACAGCCGCCTCGTCATAAGCAGCCGCCTCTCTCTGCTCAAATGAGATCGCCCCTGTCGGGCAGGACGGCAGACAGTCTCCAAGACCGTCGCAGTAATCATCCCTCATCAGATGCGCTTTTCCGTGCACCAGAGCGATCGCTCCCTCATGACATGCATTGACACACAGGCCACATCCGTTGCATTTTTCTTCATCAATTTTTATTACCTGACGTACCATAGTCGTTCCCCCTCGTTTCCGCATTGTTAGACTTATTTTCACGAAACCGGTCTGTTTTCCGGTTCTGAAATTATATTACCGAAAACAAAGAAGAATTTCCGTTGTTAAAACCACGAAACCGTTATTTGGTAAAATAAACATATATTGTTGTTCCCTCGCCCAGCTTACTGCGAAGCTCGAGCTTCACATTGTCGTGCAGCGCAATGATATGCTTCACGATCGCCAGTCCAAGACCGGTGCCTCCCGTCGATTTCGAACGGCTCTTGTCCACGCGGTAAAAACGTTCAAAAATGCGTTCCTGATCCTTCTCCGGAATCCCGATCCCGTTATCCTTCACCTCGAGAACAACACGCTCAACCTCCCGGTAAACCGATACATCCACACGTCCGCCCGGATTATTATACCGGATCGCATTGTCACACAGATTGTAGATCAGCTCGTCCATCATCTGCCGGTTCGCCGTCACCATCTGCTGCTCTCCCGAGAAAGAAAGCTGCACCTGATGCTTTTCTGCAGACATTTGAAGCATCTCCACACAATTTGCCGCCATATCGCAGATATCAAGCTCCTCCATAATATCTTCCGTTGTCACATCAAGTTCAGACAAACGAATAATATCATTGATCAGTGTCAAAAGACGGTTCGAACTCTTATGGATCTCTCTGGCAAATCTCTGCACATCGTCCCCTGTCGCAATCCCATTTTCAATCAATTCCGAATAACCGGAAATAGAGGTCAGCGGTGTCTTCAATTCATGGGAAACATTTGCCGTAAATTCCTGCCGCATATTGGCATTGCGGATAATGTCCTCATGCTGCGCACGTATCGTTGTCACATACGGCTCAAGCTCCTCATATACATGATACATGCCCGGTCCCTCCAGATTCTTGGCAAGCTCCTCGATCGGCTTAACGATACTTTTCGTCAATGCGTGGGACAGGATCACACATGCCGCAAACAGAAGAACACTGAGAACAACAAGCCTTGGCACGGTGCTCAGCAAAATTCCCGTCATACTGCTGACCTCCTTGGAGATACGCAGCACATAACCATTATCCAGCCGTACCGCATAATAAAACGCACTTTTGCCGAGTGTCTGTGAATTACGCACCGCCTTGCCCTCTCCCTTTGAAAATGCGGATGCAATCTCCGGACGATTTTTGTGGTTTCCCATGCCCCTCACATCCGCATCGCTGTCACAGACTGCATTACCATCCGGGTTGATCAGCGTGATACGAAGATGCTTCGGTGTATTTTCCATATGGACATTTGCCGGATCTGACACCATCTGCCACGCATCCGACTCGACCATCACATCTGCCGAATTTCTTAGATCCTGAATGACTTCCTTCGTCAATACACCATAAAAGACAGTCGCAGAAAGTGCTACTGTCTCCAATATTGTGATCACCGTCAATATCATACATAAAATGTTAATCCGCCGTTTCATCCATCAATTCCTTTCCTCTGCCGGAACAGTTTTTTTTAATGTTATGTAGACCATTCCGGCAGTTTTACTTTTCTCCTTCCTGCGTTATATGTCAAGTCTTTCCCTTTTCTACACAAGATTCATGCAGTACCCGACATTCCGTACGGTTTTAATATATTTTCCTGCATCTCCAAGCTTATGACGCAGTGTCTTGATATGCACATCGAGCGTGCGCGATTCAATCTCACAGTTTGCATGCCAGATATGCTCCATAATGCTGTCTCTGGGAAGCACGATCTCCTGATTCTGCGCCAGATAATGCAACAACTCATACTCTTTATAAGTAAGCTCTACCGCACTGCCTGACACAAAAACCTTTCGTTTCTCGTCATCGATCACAAGATCCCCGATCTTGATCACCTTCTCCGCATCCTGCTCTCCTGTTCTTCGAAGAAGTGCCTTGACACGGGAAACCAGCTCCATAACTCCAAACGGCTTCGTCATATAATCGTCCGCACCATTATCAAGTCCCTTCACCTTATCAATCTCTGTCGTTTTCGCTGTCACCATGATCACCGGAATCCTCTTCGTCTCTCTTTTCTCGCGGATCTTCCGAAGGATTGACAGACCATCCTCATCCGGCAGCATAATATCAAGCAGGATCAGATCCGGCTTCTTCTCTGCCAGTTCCTTATAGAAGGAACGTCCATCCGGGAATTCCACCGTCTGATGTCCCGCGTTTTTGAGCGAAAAGCTCTCAATCTCGCTGATATTTTTGTCGTCCTCCACAATATAAATTAATGCCATAGCCATCCCGCCTTTCTATCCTTTTAGGCTTTGTATATCACAAATTCGCAACGCTTCGGCAAAAGGTTCGAAAAAGCTCTGCTTTTTCTCACTCGCGGGTGCGTTCACATAGCGATCTGCCAGCTACCAGATGTTAACATCAGTATCTGGCAATCACTATGTTCACTTTTGCCTTCGCGCATAGTATATCACAAATTCATTGCGTACGCTTAATTAAAATATCCAAAATCAACGGACTCCATGACCGCATCCGCAATATTAACACAACTGTTTCCCATTCGGTCAATGCTGTGAAGGATCTTATTAAAGGAAGAGGTCAAACTCGCTTTACATTTTCCGGTGCTGACACGCTTCATATGATCCTTGCGAAGCTTCAGATCAAGTTCCAGAATCTTATCTCTCTTCTTAATGATCTTAGCGGCATTGTCCTTATCACCGGTTTCCATTACCTTCAGGGAAGCATCATACATATCGCCGATCAGCTTCAGACTCTTCTCCAGATCTCTGGAGGCGTCCTTGGAAAGCACGGATTTCTTGGAGGACTTATTCCCCTCCTCCTCAAATACCGCAAGAATATCGCCACACAACAATGCAAGACGGTTGACATCGCTGAGCACATACATGATACCTGCCGTCTGTGTTGCCTGCTCCTCGGTCAGAACACCTGCCGAAAACAGGTTAGTCAGATATTCCGTGATCCGTTCATCCAGATTCTGTACGACCTGGATCTTACTCTGCAGATCCTCCACATAAGTCCAATCTTTTAAGCCTGCCACATCCGAAATATCGTTAATGATCTCCTTTACCAGTCCGCTCAACCGGATCACCTCCTGGGATACCAGACGAAGTGCCGCTGTCGGCTGATTGACCAGATTATTGTCCAGATACATCGGCTGTGATGCATCCTTCTCATCCTTTTCTCCCGGAATAATAAACATAACGATCTTCACCAGCAGCCAGATCAGTGGGAGCCAGAGAAGTGTCATAATAAAGTTAAAGCCGGTATGCGCATTCGCAATCTGACGTGAGATCACATCAACCTCTGCCCCCTTCGGGGAAATATACTGGATCAGCTTTGCATACGGATGCACAAACCAGATAAAGATCAGACTTCCGCTGACATTAAACATACAATGCGCAAGTGCGGTACGCTTTGCATCTCTTGACTGACCAACACTGGCAAGCAGTGCAGTGATCGTTGTACCAATATTATCACCAAGCAGGATCGGGATCGCACCCGCAAGACCAAGAATACTTGTTGTTCCATCCGGTCCCGCCTGCTCTGCAAAATTCTGCAGCACCGCAATCGTTGCCGAGCTGCTCTGTACAACAAGTGTCATCAATGTTCCCACACAGACACCAAGTACCGGAATATGTGCTACCTTTGCGATCATTGCCGTGAATACCGGGCTTGCCGCCAGCGGCTTCATGACATCTCCCATCGTCTCAATCCCAAGGAAAAGAACACCGAAAGCAAAAATTGTCTGACCGATGTTTTTCACCTTCTCGGATTTGCAGATAAAGGAAATGATAAAGCCTGCAAAAATGATCAGATAAATATAATCGCTGATCTTAAATGCAATGATCTGCGCCGTCATTGTTGTACCAATGTTGGCACCAAGTATAATAGAAATTGCCTGCGGAAGACTCATCAGTCCCGCACTGACAAAACCAATCGTCATAACTGTTGTCGCACTGCTGCTCTGTAAAACAGCCGTCGTCAAAGCACCTGCCAAAACACCAAGTATCGGATTTTTCGTTAAAAGTGCAAGAATTGCCTTCATTTTCTCGCCTGCTGCCTTCTGCAGACACTCACTCATCAAATTCATTCCAAACAGGAATAATGCCAGACCTCCCAGCAATCCAAATGCGATCTGAACCGTACTGTTCATCTTTTTTCCTCCATTTTTCCGGATCTTTACACATACCTCATTGAATGTGTACGTCCTGATTCGTCTCTTCACTTATTCTTCATTCTACTTTTTACATTTTCATCATAACAATGCCATGTAAATGCTATATAGGGGTTATGTAAAAAGTATGTAAAAACTTTTCACATAACCCCTATATCATGTCATTCTGTATTTTTGTCAGTCATACAGCTTCTGCCATTCTTTAATCTTTCCGGTATATATCTTTTCCAGCTGTTCCAGCGAAATATCCTCGAGTGGATTCTCCTTATTCACGATCACCGCAATCTCATCTCTTGCGATCGACTCATAATCCAAGATCTCTTTTTCATTGTCCTTCAGATCTCTGGAGCTCATGCCAAGATCACATTTTCCCTGCATTGTCTGACGGATCCCGTCGCTGGAATCAGTCTGCTTCACGGTAATGACCGCCTTCGGATTTAACTTCATATATTCTTCGGCAAGACATTCCAAAAGTGGTCCAACCGACGTCGAACCGGTCACTGTGATCTTTCCCTTCGGCTTCAGGGACAGGAAGCTGCTCTGCTTTCCTACTGCCGTGTAAGACTGGCTCACAATCTCCTGTCCGGCACCCCGGATATAACGCATAAAGTCATCTTCCACATCATTTAATTTTCCACTCCACACCAGATAAAAGGAACGGCTGAGCGGATATCCTGCATTGTTCTTCCCCGGCTCTACGCCTCCGACAGACAGCACCTTTACCTGCGAATCGCTGACCATAATACCGGCAGATCCATAGCCGATCGCCGATCGATCACTGCCAACCATATTTAAAACAGATGCGGTATCGTCTGCAATCTTTGCATCCTTTACCGTCTGATCCTTATCTGTATTTTCCTGCACAAACCCGGCAAGCTGCGCAAACGTCCCACGCGTTCCGGATCCCTCCTCTCTGGAGATCACCCCGATCTGTCCGAGCTTGTCAAGTCCTTCCACCTTCTGCTTCGTATCCGCTGCCTGCTTACTGCATCCGGTGCTTCCTGTCATCAGAAGTGCCCCTGTGATAAGAAGCAACAGCAGCCCTTTTCCATTTTTCTTTCTGATCATTTATCGTTTCATCCTTTTCATATCCATTTGCGGAGCTCATGCACGTTTTCCTTCGCCGCCCAGAAGAAGTGCCATTCCAAGAACGGCACCCGGCAGCATTGCAAACAGGGCTCCCGCACCGCCTATGGCATTCTGATAATCGCTGCTTCCTGTTCCCAGACAAAATACCAGTCCAAGAACACAGCCGATGAGCATCCAGCGCATCACATGAAGGATCAGCCAGACACCTCCCACCGTTTTCTCCTGCCAGTTCGTGTGTTTTTTCATCCATTCATATGCCTTCATAAGAATGCACCTCCTATTCCGCCTCCCGGATCAGCCTGCCATGGACATGCTCTCCGGTCAGCGAGAAGATCACCCATTCTGATATATTGGTTGCGTGATCTCCAATTCTCTCAAAGTATTTTGCAATCATCAGAAGATCCGTCGCCTGCTCACCGCAATTCGGATCCTCATGGATCAGTTGCACCAACTCCGTCTGTACCTGATGAAACAATTCATCGACCACATCATCCTTCTCAATGACTGCTGCTGCCTGAAGCTGATTGCGGTTAACAAACGCATCAACACTTCCCACCAGCATCACCGATGTCTCCTTCGCCATGTTCTGGATATAATCCAGATGCTTGATATAAGGCTCATTGCGGCGAAGCAGCGTTACAATGATCTCCGAAATATCAGCGGCGTGATCTCCGATACGCTCCATATCCGTAATCATTTTCAGCGCAGAGGAAATCTGACGCAGATCTCTCGCTACCGGCTGCTGCTGTAACAGAAGCTTCAGACACAATGACTCAATATCTCTCTCCTGACGGTTGACCTGCTCATCGGATTCGATCACATAGTTTGCCAGATCAATATCCTGCGTCACCAGAGCCTTGATGGTATGCTCGATCGCTTTTTCGATCATGCTTCCCATTTCGATCAGCTCATCATTTAATTTATCCAACTGCTTGTCAAAATGCGTTCTCATGCTATCTTCCTCTCTTCTATTTTCATTTCTAATTCATCAGATCCTGCGGCATCATCCAAAACGACCGGTAATGTAATCTTCCGTTCTCTTATCCTCCGGCATAGAAAACAGCTTCTCCGTGTCGTTATATTCCACCATCTCTCCCAGCAGAAAGAATGCCGTCTTGCTGGAAATACGCGTTGCCTGCTGCATATTGTGGGTTACCATAATGATCGTGTAATCCTTCTGCAGCTCCAAAGCAAGCTCCTCGATATGAGCGGTTGAGATTGGGTCTAATGCCGATGTCGGCTCATCCATCAGGATAACCTCCGGCTCTACCGCCAATGCTCTCGCAATACAAAGACGCTGCTGCTGTCCACCGGAAAGACCGAGTGCGGACTTTTTCAGACGATCCTTTAACTCATCCCAGATCGCTGCCTGACGCAGGGACTTCTCCACAATCGCATCCAGCTTCTGTCTGGAATGGATTCCGTGGGTTCTTGGTCCGTAAGCAATGTTATCGTAAATGCTCATCGGAAACGGATTCGGATTCTGGAACACCATACCGACCCGCTTGCGCAAATGATTCACATCCATATCACCGTAAATGTCTTCGTTGCCAAGAAGAACCGTTCCCTCAATCTTACAGCCCTCCACCAGATCATTCATCCGGTTCAGGGACTTTAAAAATGTACTCTTACCACAGCCGGAAGGTCCGATAAACGCTGTGATCCGGTTCTGCGGAATATCAATACTGATATCCTTGAGTGCATGAAAACTGCCATAATGTAAATTTAACTTATCCACATGAAACTTTGTCTGTGCCACTGCCGGATGCTCCGTTGCCTGTACCACAACACTTGAATATACTGAATCCATTTTTACTCCTCTTTTCTTAATCTGATCAATGTTATGATGCCAGGGTCAAAAATTCTGCCCCCTGCATCTTTTGATATATCTGAACTGCTTGCGCAGATTATTTGCTTTTCATCAAACCTTAGATTTCAACCTTCCTGCTACGAGATTGGACAGACAGTTGATCACAATGACAAATACCAGAAGCACAACCGCCGTTGCAAATGCCTGATCCGTATGCAGTCCCTCCTTGGAAAGATTATACATATGAACCGAAAGTGTTCTGACCGAAGAACCAAAGAACCCCTTCACTCCGGCATTTACCTTTGGAACCGCAGCTACCGTTCCTGCCGTAAAGATCAGTGCCGCCGTCTCACCGACGATACGACCGATCGAAAGGATCACGCCGGACAAAATTCCCGGCACTGCCGATGGAAGCACTGTCCGAAACACAGTTCGAAGCTTTCCCGCTCCCAGTCCAAAGCTTCCTTCGCGGTAGCTTTTCGGCACCGCCAACAATGCCTCCTCGCTGGTTCTCATGATCGTCGGCAGCACCATGATCGCCACCGTAAGTGCTCCGGAGATCAGCGAATATCCCATGTGCAATGCCCCACAGAAAAACAACATACCAAACAGACCATACACGATTGACGGAATACCGGACAACGTCTCTGCCGTCACACGGACAAGACCAACGATCTTATTACCCTTCTTCGCATATTCGACCATGTAGATCGCCGCAAAGATTCCGAGCGGTCCTGCGATCAGGATCGCAAGCACCGTCAACAGTAATGTGTTGATCAACGCCGGCAGCATCGAAACGTTGTCCGAATTGTACGTCCACGCAAACAGCTGCGGCGTCAGATGAGGCACTCCCTTTACCAGAATGTAAACCACCAGCGAGCCAAGTGCTGCCACCGTGATCACCGCCGAAAGAATCGTCAGGATCAAAATCACCAGCGAACCCGGATGATGGAGATATGTTTTCATTTTCGCCTTCATAATTGATTCATTTCCTTTCTATGTAATTGCAAAACTGCAAAAGAAAAAGCCATCGCTTTATTCACGATGACTTAATCATATATGGGAAAGGTAAAATCTACTATCTTGTTCAGGTCAAATCTGTGTAAAATGTCTGTGAAGAGGTTATTGAGTGTTGTCCAATTACTCATCGTCAGAATGAGATTCACTTGCGATTGCTATTGTTCCAACCTTCTGAAGCTTTTCAATGACTTCTACTGCTTTCTGTCTTTCCATCTGTTGAATCGTATATGTTCCTCTTTCTGCTTCGACCATTGCCTTTTCCAAGGATTCATCTTTTAATCCACAATCGCAGCTCAATATGCCAGCCGTTTTCCTTGCGTCTCCAATCGTCACAATAGTCACATCACATTTATCTGTTTCGTGCTTCTTTTCTTTCTTCTCTTCCGCCTCCAGTTCTGCTATTTTTTTATCAATCTTACTAATTAATTCTTCTACATCAATTTCCGATTCGTCAGATTCGTCAGAACTCATGGACGGAAATGATGGGGAACTGTCCTGACTTCTAATTTCAACAGGTTGTTCTGACATCTTCTCTTTCATCGCCCTTTTCTTTTTCTCCTTTACATATTTTTGAATATCAAAATATGATGCTTTTTTTGCCCCCCACCTCTTCTCTCTTTTTTGTGTTGTAGTGACCTGTCTTGAAATATTCATTTCTGTAAAGTCAGGAATCCATGTAATGAATTTAATCCTACCTGACACCAGTACAAGTGCCTGACCGGTCTCCATAGCTGCAAGCTGACTCTGAGTAATTAAAGGTTCCCGTGAAACATACCCCTCACATTTTATTTCTCTTTCTCCACAAAGACGTGACAACTCCGTAAGTGTATCCCAATGATTGACTCTAAAAGCTATCCGTACATCACAGTTACTCATTATAGTCGTCGCATTGCTCGTCCCATAAATATCAACAAGCTGTGAAATTGATTGAAGTACCAATTCGACACGAATATTTCTTGATCTACCGGCACTCATAAGGTGCGGAAGATTTGTTATCGCCCGACCAATATTTCCTAATTCTTCCAGCAGGACATTTACTCTTATTGGTAATTTTCCAGTATATTTCTGTTCCGCAATTCTTACATAATGGTTCATTAATTGGCTAACCAAAACTCCTGTTAACTCATCATAAATTGGAGTTTCATCAGGAACGATAATATAAATCAAGGTAGGCTTATCACCGCTCAGTTCATTAATACAAAGTTCATCATGACTAAGGAAGTTTCTTACACTGACACTTTTTGTCGCTATTGATAATCCATCAAGAAATGTTGATCGAATCCCTGCACGGGTATCATTTGCTGTTGTAATATAGCTCTGAAGTTGCATTGCAACATTTTCATTACTCTGAGACATTTCAACAAACGCTTTAAGATATGTTGTTCGACCAAATTGCTCCTCTCCCTTTGATATCAAATAATAAACACTGGCCAAATTAATCTCATCAGCTTCGGCAAATTCAAATAAGGCATATACAGCAGCCAAAAATACATTCCTGGCCTCTTTTATCCAGAAAGGATCTGCCCCCCTCGCTTCCGGATACATGGTATGGGCAAGTCCCTCTATCATTTGTTCTGCAATATGCCTGTTTTCCGGGGTTCCAATCTTCCAAAGTTCATACGGAGCATGAAGAGGATTCCATCCCTCAGCACTTTCCTCATAAAGATTGCGAAAATCTATAACATGTACATCATAATCGGAGGGAATCATACTCTTTGTATTTGCATAGATTTCTCCCTTCGCATCAGCAATTACGGCACTCTGCCTATTCCTTATAAATGACATCGTCATTGGAATAGTTTCTCTTCTGCTTTTACCGGAACCGCTCACCCCCAGAATCATCACATGACCTTCACCGTCATGACTGAGGATCTTTCCATTGTCATATGCAAGAACCGGTCCGGCCGCTTCGGTCTTCAAACTTTTTGCTCTCTCTATTGATGTGGTCCATCTTTCACTTCTCATGACTGTCCCTCCTTAAAAACATACTTTGCCCTTGCCAAAATACTCACTCACCATTTGCGAGTCTATTTTCGGTATAAAGCGGCTATAGTCTGCACAAAATGCAAGATCTTCCGCAACTGCAACTGCCTGTTTAGCGCTTGTGACATGATATGTGTCAACAACCCTGCATAAAACATTTTCCAAATCATCTCCAACATCAACTTCAATCCCACGTTCAAGAATATTCTGAACGACAATCTCAGAGTATTCTTTCTGCGAATAAGGTGTCACAGGTACATCAATACAGTTTCCGATTGCCTTTCTCACTCTCTCCTTAACAATCTGGATTCTCTGTCCAAGAGAGGCATCATAATAGACAATTACCGTAGCATTTCGAGCAACAAGTCCTATATGCTCCACAAAATAATCAATCTGAAATTCATTAATAAACTCAGACAACGCTGAGATATCTACAGCTACAACCCCTTCATAATCATTTGTGTATACCGCATTACTTGCAATATCTTCAAAAATCTGCTTCATCTGTCTAAGACTTCCATCGACCCTATATTCTAAGAATATGTCTAAGCCACAGAATTTTCTGAGCTTATTTTCATAGAGTATAGATGTAATATAATCCGCCACAATACTCTGACCATTATCATGAGTTAAGTTCATTATTACATGCGGAACCTGTGCTCCTCCTTTTCTGTATGTATCTGCCTTGGAAACGATTTCAGACATCGTTGTCTTAAGAATTTCTAAACCCACAAGTTTCATTGTTCCATCCTCCTTCTTAAACGATTTCCGGAAAACCGACATGATCAGCGATTCCATACGCTTTTGCCTGATCACCTGTCATCCAATGATCTCGTTCCATGTCGTTTATTATTTCGACAAGCTCTTTTCCGCAATTCTTTGCCATTATCATTGCTAGCTTTGTTTTAATCTTTTGGATATGATCTGCAACAAGCGAAATATCTGTTGCCTGCCCCTGGACGCCACCTAAAGGCTGATGAATCATGACCTCAGTACTTGGAGTAACATATCTTTTTCCTTTTGCACCTGCTGCCAGAAGAAAGGATCCCATACTGGCTGCCATACCATTTGCAATTGTCACAACATCACAAGGAATCTCGTCCATGACATCATAAATTGCTAATCCATCACTTACAGATCCGCCCGGACTGTTAATAAACATATATATATCCTTGTCCGATTTTGTGGCAAGATACCTGAGCTGGGTTATAATTGATACGGCACTGTCCCCATTTACTTCACCATGGCAATAGATAATGCGATTCTTGATCATGTCATAACTGATCAAATCAGTACTATGATCATTTCCATCTGTTGATGTAATAATTTGTGGTAAAAAAGCCATTTTCTTTTCCTCCCTTACTCTCGTCTTAACTCACTCATTGCAAAAAACTGTATTGCTGAGCCTTTTATTGTTCATCACTCATTAATTCCCTAAGCAACTTCCTCTTTAATTCGCGTTCCTTAAGAAGATCAAGTTGCTTTTCATAGTGACTAAATGCTCGGATAAGCATAACTACTCTTTCTTCCCTTCTTTCTTGGGCCTCAATAAGACCTAACACAATTCCAGCTCTTTCCGTTTTCTGTTCAAAGTCTCGAGACATGACACTATCCACTTTCTCTAAGGGCTCTTCACCAATTAACTTCATTACTTCAGCGAACTGCTCATTATTCATCGTAATGGCATTCGTTGTATCAAGTTTGTGGTACGGAAAACGTTTGTCTATCACACAATCAAAGATTGCAATTGGTCCAACTTTATCATCCTGAAGCATCTCATCATTGAAGAGAAAATCCGTTAACTTAATATAAAAATCTCTCTCTTCCAGATTCTCCTTCAAAAGCTGCTCAATTTTTTTATCCACATACGGACCAAATCTACTCATAAGATCTGCTTCCTCACGTTTGGTAATTACGACTGGCAACTTCATGGTTTCATCAGATTCACCACGTCTCACACTTTTTATAAATTTCTCGAAAACCTGAGCACGTTCCTTTGGTTCACAAGTCTTTATCACTTTGTAAGCTACCGCACATAAATTAACATCTGTCTGTGCATGGGAAACGATCGCTCTCAATTTTTCTATGTTTGTTTTATATGTCATTGTTAATACCTCCTTTGTGAACCTAATTAGTTATTTAATTCTCTATGTTATTCCTAATTTTTATATAAACTTTCCACTCTGCCCCCTCACCCTATTTATCGCATTTAACCGCTTCGAAATCATCCGGCTGTAACGTAAACAGCCATTCGTCTGGCATATTCTGTATTAAGCAATTATCTATTCCTTCCAGGCGGCAGTGTTTATATGCTGAATAAACCATCGCTCTTTCTACAACATTCCTGGCAAATCTTCCATTTCCAAAATTTTCGTGTTCTGCCATCTCTTTCGAAAAAATATCTGCCAGCACTTTATCTACGCCCTCCCCAATCAAATAGCCGTTATCAGCAGCAACATAATGGCTTATTTCACACAACTCATTGATCGTATAGTCTTCAAAATGAAGCACACAGGAGAATCTGGAACGTAATCCCGGATTAGAATTTAAAAACATTTCCATTTCCTTAGGATATCCGGCTAAAATAACCGTTAGTTCTCCTCTGTGGTTTTCAATCTCCGTCACTAGTGTATTGATCACTTCATCTCCATATCCTCCTCTGGTATCCTCGATTAAGGAATACGCTTCATCAATAAACAATACACCCCCACCAAGAGCTTTTTCGACCATTTCCCTTGTCTTTTTGGCGGTATGCCCAGCCCAGCGTTCTACAAGATCAGAACGAGTACACTCAATAAATTTGAATTCTTTTGATAAGTTTAGTTCGTATAAATACCGTGCGTAGATTCGCGCAACCGTCGTTTTAGCGGTTCCCGGATTCCCTGTAAATATCATATTGGTGGTAATATTCAACTTTTTTCCTCTCCCTCGCTGCTGCGCAATAGACTGTACTTTGAAAAAGGCTGTCCACTGATATATATTTTCTTTTACGTTATTAAGACCGATCAATCTGTTTAGCTGTTCTTCTGCCGATTTTTGAGGCTTTACATCTCTGTGCTCATCTGACAACCTTTGTTTCGGCATCATTTGTCCATTCGAATTGACCAGAGCGATCAGGTCATCGACCACCAGGCTCTTTTCTCCGCAATACATAGCTTACCCCCTCTCGTTTTCAAGCATCTTGTCTACTTCTTCCGGGGTCATAAAACATCCGTCCAACAACATATTTACCGGAAGATCTCCTTCATCCATGTCATTCTCCTCCATGACTTTTCTCTGGGATTGAGACCCGTGAAACAGTTCCTGCTCAAGCCTGCAACATTCTTCAGACCGCATCCATAACCCTTTGCCCGCTGAAATTTCCAATACGCAACGTACATCATTATCATCAACTAAAATCATACTGATCATATCCGACAGGAAATTATCAAATATATACTCCTCCAGCATAAAGCGTTCCAGGTTCAACCGGAGAGTTCCGTAATTTTTATTGGATAAATCAATAATATGAGGGCGATAAGCAGTTACTTCCGTGAATGTAATCCCTTGCATTGAAACACAGTCATCCGCCTCACCGTAAAAATCCAAATATACTTCAATTCCCTTGTTGTACTGCAAAAGAAATTCAAAGGCTTCATACAGATCCACTTCTTCCACAAATTTCTGATAGAGAACAGAAAAGGCTTTTTTCGGATTTAAGTATCGTTCCGGGCACGGCACTCTTTTCTCGTCATTTGCTATTGATTTCATCATATATTCTTCGTCTTCAATCAACATTTTAGAGTGCAACTCCATAATATCCGAACATTCAAAAAACAGCAGCCACTCCACCTCTTCCTGTTCGCATAATTCATCTGCTCTCCGCTTTAACCAAACTGCCTGACAACGAAAAAAGTCACTATCATATTCCTTGTCCTGTACCGCCTTTTCCGCCATTATTTTTTCGAGCAAATGAAGAACACTCCCCACATCAGATGAAAGTGATCCATATCTTTGGATATGATCGAACAGCATTGCTTTTGCATATAATTCAATGCTTTTGTCTGATTCTTCTTTCATGATTTTCACCTCATTTCCTTAATATAACGATTCATTATCCGAAAGATAACTTATCATTTATACACCACCTTAAATCCGTTGGTGACTAAAGTAGTTGGTGCATAGCAACCTGATTTTGTCCGGATGGTCACAAAATTGCAGTCAGAAACATCAACAGAATATGTTTTATCTCTCTGCCCTGGTTTCCGATGTATCCGAAGTAGTAAAGCACTCTCTTTCGCTGTCTTCCCTTTATAAATAGAAATACTTGCACTATCTTCGCTCGCTGCCTCCCATTGCCCCAGACGAAAAACGAGCTTTGAAAATTTTTTTTTCAGAAAGAAGGTACATCCATCCCCAACAAACACCGGACATGTTAGTAGCTTAGAGTAATCATTCTGATAAATGGAAAGGACATCGTCATCGTCAACGCTGTATAAGTCTTCTGACGGATTTCCAAGAATACACGGTACTTCATCAGCGGTAATATCAATCTTGACTCCTGACAAATCCATTTCCGTTTCCTCTAACTCATCAGCTTCTGTCTCATTTTCCTGAAGTTCACTTGTTTCCTTTTGTACTCCATTGCAGCCATTTTCATCACTTTCTTTTGTTACAGCATTGCCGGAACTGCCATATGCAGAAATCATTGACTTACCGACTGCAATATCTGCGATGACAAGCATCACAAGCATGATACAAAGTGTTGATCGTTTACTCATTCTTATTACCTCCTTCTTTATCTTGTTGTCTGTTGACAGTATACAACCTCTCTATGAACTAACTTCCGACTGACTCGTTTTTTTAATTCAATAGCTGTCCAAAAAGAATACTATAATCGCAATACTGATAAGACCTATAACCAGAAGAGAGGCAACAACGATAAAGACCCCTATGATCCATATCAAAAAGTAATACACTGCAGCCTGAAGACCAAAGTCCAATATCATCGTTGTTATTGTTCCAAAACTTAGTGTATACATTACAAATGACACCAGATAGGCTGCTGCAATTCCTCCGATCAATTGCAGATACTTGGCAAGCCCCCCTAAAATAATCATACCATCTTTGCCGCCTATGCTTTTTTCGAACACCTCACCAACAGCGCCGGAATAAAAAAAGTATATCTGTACTGCTACGCTAATAACAAACAAAACAATGACCAGGCATTCTCTGTTTTTGTTCCGTTGACCTCTTAATCTGTCCATCTTTACTCACTTCCTTTTTTGCTGCTATAAATATTCTGATCTTACTTTCCAAAGAAAAGAAATAGCCTCCTAATCAATATACTTTTTAGCCATCTCCCAGGTGAGTGGATTGAATCCTTTACTTTCGCGCTCTAACCCCTTTTTCATCATGAGATATCTCACTGCCTTATCCATATCACCACCAAATAATCTCCGAGCGATATTCTCTGTAATATCAATATCCTGATCCGCTCTCGCTCTTTTCTCGTAAAAACCATTCAAGCTGCTATAAAATGATTCCGAAATACCAAGATCAAAAAGCTGAACATTAAGAGTTTTCAATCCGAAATCTTTCAAAAATCCTTTTAAGCCAGACTCAACATCGTCTGTAAAACTGCAAAAATTACCGTTAATGTCAATCACCGGATTTGCTTTACATTTCTGAGATATTTCTTTCCTCAGCAGAGGACCAATTCTTTTTTGCAGAAATACTCCTACCGCATCGTTTTTCCATTCGAAAGCCTTCAGCATCTGGAAAAATCTTTCCGGATTTTCAATGTGAACCGAAGCATTGACCTGTGGGCTGCAATTGCCCAAAAGTCCTGAGTGAATGTCCTCACAGCAAAATTCAGGAACCTGAAATGTGATATCTTTGTAAACATTCGGATCTGTATCCCAAAAGTAGAACGTGCTGGTATATGTAGACATCTTCTTACTGATGAAGACCTGAAAAGGTTTAAAAAACGGACTAAGCCCCGTACCTACCTCGTATCTCCCCGGCTCCTCTATATAAGTCGGCTCACCATTAATTAATATATAACAGCCTTCTCCCGGATTAATCACAAGTCTACTGTGGTTTTCCACATCATGACTTTCGGCGCACCTTAAAAGGTCTTCTCCTCCCGGATCAACAATCAGACTATATCCAAAATCACTCATAGTATCACTCCTCTCCATTCAATTTACAGCCTGCGAATATAGTTTGTGTCATCGTGCTCTTCTTCCGGATGTTCATGCATGTCCTTCATCAATTCTACAAAAGTGCTAATAACACCCAGCGTTAACGCGATAAACAAAACGGTGAAAAATAATCTCATAGTATCCTCCTCTCTGCCCAGTTTCACATAGTTACCAATTACTTTTAATCAGTTTTTGTGCAGCAGATTTTCCTGCCACACAAAAACCGTAGACAATCATTAAATCATTTTTTTCTAATATCTTGTTGCAGTATCCCCTGTCTCATAACCAAAACGATCATAAAATTTCCCTGTAGAAATATCGACAGAGCCAACATAATTCCCGTACCTGTCAGTGAAGCTTCCATCGCTAGAAATCCTTCCAGTATAATTTCCATAAACGTCGCTACAGTACCCACTCTCATTACTACTTCCTGTCCATTTGCCATTCGAATCTCTAAAATCGTATGCCATAATGCTACCTCCTTTAAAATATTGATTTTGATTGTCTATATCCATCATAAGCCTATCCTTCATCATAACTTCCGAAAAATCACTTTTTTTCTTTGAGCTTCATACTTCCCACAATTTCATTGGTTTCCATATTCCTGATATCATCAAGCAGCGATGTATGCTTATCATCAATGTCAGCATCTAAATGAATATGACCGCTATACCATCTCTGAAACGAACATGTACTGCGAATTTTTTCCAGATACTCTCTTAATTCCGTCTCCTCCTGATCACCATAATGTCGAAAGCCTGGTTGAAAAACTCCGGCGGGCATTGTATGCGTCAGAACAAAATCAGTTTGCCAGTTATTTTTTTTCAGATTTCTTACCCCCCGTGCCATTTCTTCCCGGTCAGGTAATTCTCGGTCAGGCCACCAATTCCGATATGCTTTTCGATATTGACAATCCTCCGAATGTGCTCCTCCAAAAACAAATATACGTTTTCCGTTTATTCCATACACTTCCCCCCGTATTAAATGAACTATTTTAGGATTTCCGCTTGAATCTCTTCGAATCACATGAACCATTCCACCTCTCCATTTTTCTCTCGGATATGTCTCCAGTGCATAATGATTTTCATGATTTCCATCAATAAAACAAGTGATATAATTTCCCCTCTTGATCAGATCCAGTTTCATTTTTTCCCACATGCTTTCTCCTTTTCGCGAAAACACAAAAGAAAAGTCTCCCGTTATAAACAGATATGACCCTGTAGGTAGTTCATTTAAAAATTTATTCTCTTGAAATGCTTCTATTCTTCCTCCTCTATCACCTGTTATATACATTTTGCTTTCTTGAATCACAGCTTTTATACCTCACCTTCCTCAAATCTTTTCATATTTTTTCATCAAAAAAACACTTTGATACAACTCTTACATCGCAAGTGTATCAAAGTGTTTTTATGTAATTTCCTACTTAGTTTCATTTTTTACAGAACACATCAACAATGGATCAAAATCAGGTATCTCCTTTACAGGACCATTTACTACAGATTCGATCCATACCTCCGGAATGGTCTGTCTCCTGCACATTGCCTTAACAATTTGTAAATCCCTTCGAACCTCCAAAGCGGAAGAGTATTCCATTCTGTCATTTTTCCTCATGATCTGATTAATCCTTTTGGCAATCCCTCGCTTTAATGACCAATTAACTTCTTTCTGGCAAGCAATGACTTGAGCCAACGCATCATCATCGAGTGGTGTGTCTACATTATAGTCCTCTCCAGCAATCATAAAATAGAATGTTTTCATAATAGAGAACAAATCGGAAGATCCGTTTATTTGGGAAATCTGCCTGAGCAGCTTTTTAGCATTTGTCATATTTCGATTCCGCAAATAACGTTCTTTCGCCCGATATACCGCATATAAAGGAAACGAACAGTAGTTTTTACTACTGCATGCAATACCCGGATTAGCGGCTATTTCATCTGCTCTCTTCAATATGGTCTCTTCACTTTTTGAAACCTCCTGTAAATCCATGTTATAGAAAAAGGATGATCCAAAATCTATCAGATACAATACCTCTGTATCCGAACTTGCATCGTCACTGCCCATCCATATGTTTTCCGGTTTTATATCTCCGTGCAGGCAAGCCTTATCCGTCAGCATAGCTTTTATGATAGCAACAAGCTTCAATACGGTATCAATTGCTTCCTCCACAGGGAAGTGACCCAGTTGCTGTACTTTATCATACAGAGTGCATCCATTTGTTGTTTTAAGCACAACATACACGGTATCTCCAATTCTGTAAAATTCATTTTTATTTTGAAAATGCAGAATATGATTGTTATTTTTTCCCGGATCATCTGTTGTTCCATACAACTGATTAATCATATCACATTCATATTGTACCTGTTTTTCCTGTTGTTCCTTTTCCAGCTGTTGTTGCTGTTCTGAGCCCTCTAAAGATATCTTTCCGGATTTCATATCCCTGATATAAGAAGCTCCTGATAAGGTTTCACCGGCAGGATAATATTCTTTGATCACACAGCCATACTGACCATTGACTCGTGCAAGATAAACCAGTGATGACCCGCCCGCTCCGATCATCCGAAACATATCCACATTTTCAAATTCACGGAACAGGTTTTTGTTTTGTATCCGTTCATCATCTAACGGTATCCTCATATCTGTCTCATTTAACATTTCAGGTTTACTGTCTGTCATTCTAAACTTCTCCCTTCAACCATAGCTGTAAACGGAGCAATTCCCTCTTTTAAATAGCTTATTTCCATCTCTGCTGCCAATAATGTTAGAAAATCTCTCCTCATGTTTATATTAGAGTATAAATTATCGTCAATTTGCATATAAAACTTGTAAAATAACATATTAAAATGATTTGTACCATCAAGTACATCCAAT
>ERZ779843.804-NODE-804-length-43348-cov-8.285543_pt1 | contig 43348 bp, 48 predicted proteins | sample MGYA00511560_ERZ779843 | MGnify/ENA primary metagenome ERZ779843 (study PRJEB29588, sample SAMEA2158062) | human gut metagenome | biome: human gut; feature: human-associated habitat; material: faeces | place: Denmark | collected 2008/2010 ... | reverse complement strand
TGTTCTTCCGGCTACTGTTGCTGCTGAAGCTGTTCTTTACGGTGCCGGTAAATAACATTAAAACGCAGAGTAATGCACTTTTAATGAAAAATAATTATCTTTTTGTTATAATCAGCGGGGACACGTCCCCGCCTTTCTTTTGTTTTTTGTTATATAATTATCATATGAAAAATCGCGGCGTTATTTTCGGGTATATTATTCTTATTCTTATCGCTATTAGTATGCTTTATCCGTTTTTTGCAATGTTAAATCTATCCTTTGTTCAAAGTGATAAAATTTTCTCGCAAGCCGGAAATTTTATATATACAGGTTTTACTTTAGACAATTACAAAAATGTATTTAACCAAATCCCGCTTAGCCGTTACTTTCTTAACAGCCTTCTCGTCGCAGGTATTACCACTGTTGGTCAGGTACTTTTTGCCGCACTTGCAGGTTATGCTTTTGCAAGATTAAATTTTAAGTTCAGAAATGCATTATTTTTAATCATTCTTATCACAATGCTAATACCGCCTCAGGTTAACATTATTCCATTATTCTTTTTAATGCGTGAAATGCACTTAATTGATACGTATCAGGCATTAATTTTACCAGGGCTTTTCGGAGGTTTTGGGATATTTTTAATGAGACAATATTTCCTCGGACTGCCAAAAGAACTCGAAGAAGCCGCTAAGATTGACGGCTGTAATATTTTTGAAACTTTTTTTAAAGTTGCTTTACCGCTGGCAATTCCCACAGTTGCAACTCTTGCTTTGTTCACGTTTGTTACAACATGGAACAGTTTTTTGTGGCCGTTGATTGTTACAAACTCAGAGACCATGCGTACTTTGCCTGTAGGTCTTGCTATCTTTAAAGGAAGTTTCAGAGAGATTACGCTGTGGGGAGAGCTTCTTGCCTGTTCTGTTATATGTACAATTCCCGTAATCGGGGTTTTCCTAATCGGGAAAAAATATTTTATTAATGATATTATGCAGGGCGGGGTTAAAGAATAGCGGTTTTACTTGCCAAAAACCTAAATTTAGTCTATATTTAAATCTGTAGGATATTATTTTGGAGAAAAAAACTTTGTTAGAATACTTTTTAGGTTCATATATTGTGACAATTGCAGGCTTAATCGGAGCTTACTTCTGGGGTGAACATGTCCACAACGGCACAGGTTTAACCTGTATTTTTATTGCTCTGGTTCTTGGTATTTTGGAAGTCAGTTTATCTTTTGACAATGCTGTAGTAAATGCAATGAAACTTGAAAAAATGTCTCACAAATGGAGACACCGATTTTTAACCTGGGGGATTGCAATTGCGGTTTTCGGTATGAGATTTTTATTCCCGATACTCGTCGTATCAATCTTTGCAAAATTAAGTATGATTGAGGTTGCAAAAATTGCAACATCCAACTCTGCTTTATATGCGCATTATCTACATGAAACACATGCACCTATTGTTACTTTCGGCGGAATGTTCCTTGTAATGCTCTTTCTTAACTACTTCTTTAATCATGAGAAAGATATTCACTGGATTAAACAGCTTGAAACACCAATTGCACATTTAGACCATGTAAAAGGTATTGAAGTTGTTATTGCTCTGGGACTTTTACTTGTTACGCAGAATTTTGTACCTGCGGAAGCAAAAATACATGTACTTATTGCAGGTATCAGCGGTATTATAACGTATTTGCTCATTGACGGCATAACTCATTTCCTTGAAAAACATGAAGAAATGCGCGCAGCAAAATGTGCTGTACAAGGTGCAGGGTGTACAGGTTTAATCAGCTTTATATACCTTGAACTAATTGATGCTTCATTCTCTCTTGACGGAGTTCTCGGTGCATTTGCATTGAGCAAGGATATCATAATCATTACCATAGGTTTATCTATAGGTGCAATGTTTGTCAGGTCTTTAACAATAATGCTTGTTGAAAAGAAAACACTTGCCCGGTTTCGTTATCTCGAACACGGCGCACACTGGGCAATAGGGGCTCTTGCACTTATAATGCTTATTTCAACAGTCAGAGAGGTTCCTGAAGTTGTTACCGGACTGATTGGCGTCGGATTTATAGCGGCTGCACTTGTTTCGTCAATCCGATACAACAAAAAACTTGGACGGTGCATTGCCGGCAACAAGGAGGAAAATGCTTAAACTTCCGCTGGTTAGTTTTGTTGTTACATCATATAATTATGAAAAGTTCATTGGTAAAACTTTAGACAGTATTATTAATCAAACTTACGAAAATATTGAGCTTATTGTGGTGGACGATTTTTCTCAAGATAAATCAGTTGAAGTAATTGAGCACTTTATTACATGTAATCAGGATAAAAGAATTACTCTTATAAAACACGATAAAAATAAAGGCCAGCTTGCAGCTATGCTTACAGGATTAAGTAAAGCCAGGGGGCAATTTATAAGTTTTATAGATTCTGACGATATAATTCTGCCCGATTACGCAAAAGCACACATAAAGGTACACATGGTTACAAGTGTCGCTTTTACATCATCAATTATTGCCGAAATTGATGAAGATGATGAAATTCATACAATTTATTCTGTTGCTTGTGCACAAAAAGACAAACATTTTAAACTTAAAAATCTTGATGAACTTTTCAAGTTTGACGTTGAACATCCGGAATTTAAACTTGTTAATAAACCTTTCGGAGGCTGGTTCTGGTCGCCGAACAGTTCCGCAATGTTTAGAAAATCTTCAATTGAAATGTTATTAAAATATAAAAACACTGATAAATGGAAAGTCTGCCCTGATAAATTTTTGTTTAATTTTGCACACCTTATCGGAGGTTCTGCGGTTATTTTCGAACCTATTACCGCCCACAGACGCCACAGCGGCAACGCAGGAAATTCTTCTTATGTCTGCGGAAATAAAAAATACAACAACGATAACGTTACTTATTTAAACCTGAAAAACAACATTAACATTAGGCCGGAAACTTTAAAATTTATACTTTCTAATAAAAAAGATTTCCAAAAAATTTACGGTAAAAAAAACACCGCTAAATTTATTTTAACGGTGCTTTCTTCATATATATATTTAATTAAACAATTTATCAGCTTTGGAATAAGGTAAATGTTTTTTCTACATTCTTTGATATCAAACTCTTAACTGTATCATATTCTGTTGTAAGTGATGATATTTCAAGGTCAAGATTCTTCATATCAAGCTCAAGTTGTTCTTCTTTGTAATTAATTTTACTTTTTTTCTGAGTATAAGCAAGCTCTGCCTGAGTAATAGCATCCTCATCGTTTGCTTCTATAATATATTCTCCGGCATTATATTTATCCTGATAATAATATCCGTCCTGATTAATTGATGTGATAAATAATTGACCGTTTTTCAATGCATTATCCAGGTATTCTTTATCATCAATATAAATGTTTTCATACCATCCGTTCTGACAAAGGTTATTAAACAATGCACTGTAGAATTCAGATTCATAAATCTGCTGGGTTGACCATCCATTGTCATTAGGATTCTTAATTTTGTAATAATAACCGTAGTCATCTGTTACATAAGAAGATTTGTTTCCATCCTGTCTGATATAATAAGAGTCATTATATCCTTCTTTACCCTGTGCGTAGAAAGTCAGGAATGATTCTGCCAGACTTGATAAGCTTAAGGCTTTTGAACCATAGTTTTTATTCTTAGCTGCACCTTTAGATACCCAGCCGTTATAATTATTTGATTCAGTAATACAATCATTAAATGCATCGTTGGAGTGATTTCTGCTTCCTAAATCTTTTGTTTCACCCAATAATGCGAGAGTCTCTTGAATTGCATAGTTGAAAGCCTGAATATCTGTAGCTTCTTCACCTACATCAAGTATAGCCATAAAGCCCTGAATCAACTGGTCTGCTAAATCTATAATGAATTTATCTTCTTCACTTGCGTCTTCAGGATATAAAGTGCTGGTTCCGACTAAATCCTCAATACCGGCTTTGCCGCCGCATACAGTGGAGCCATTCCCGAGTAAATCTTTTACTGCGGACGCTATACGTTTAAAGAAACCTTTCTTATGTTTCTCATCTGTAAATGCAATAGTAACATTGTCATTCAACAAATCCGCAAGAGTAAATGTAATATCTCCATTCTCATTTGAAACTCTATTACCATTAATTGTTATATAAGCAGAACTTTGATCCAATCCTTCTTTAAACAACATATTATCTTTAGAAATTTCTTTTGAACTATCATATTTAGGTATTGTAAATGTCAATTTTTCTGCAAGTTCGCGTTCTTCATCCGTGCCTGTATCAATTTTGCCGCAGGCCAAATCAATATAGTTGATCATATTGGTAATTGTCATTTCATAAGCATCGGTTTTATCCATTAACGCTCCGCCGACACCTACTGTTTCCTGCCAGCCGATATCACGGCAAGAACGAGCAGATGTCTCTGACATACCTCCGCACGCTACCATTGCAGTTAAGAATGCATCATACATTTCTTTGGTCGGATTATTTGTTCCTCCTTCAGGAATACCAGCCAATTTTGCAGCCATAGCCATATCACTGTTTAAAGCTATTTTACCGTCACGACGTGAAACCATCCACGGAACATAGTCATTAATTTCTGAAGGATACATTAATAAGTTATAAGATAAATCATAAATATATGAACCTGACCCATCTGCATCCCATACAAGTTTCGTAGTATTAAGAGCTTCTTGATAGTCCTGTGTTGCGGCTTCAAGCTCACGAGTCAAAGAAAGCTTCTGTTGTGCAATCTGCATATATTGGAATTCACAACTGTTCTTCCGGGCTGTTATGGCTAAAAATCTTGCTTGTGATGCTGCCAATCCCATAGAGTTTCCGCTTTCCTTTCATTTTACTTAGTAAACATGTAGTCCTAGTATTCATGTTTACGGCTGTTCATAAGAAAAACTTTAAAAACTTCATCATAAGATGTTACATTTATTTACATATTATTTTGAATTACACAGTCATATATTTTATCTATTTTATCTTTCATTTCTGAAAATTGATCTTTTAAATCATGAAAACTATGAATTGAGACAAATCGTTCTTCTACATCTTCAATAATTTCTCTGTGTTTTTTCTCAAGCTGCTCCGGCGTAACGACTATCCGCTGCTGTACCAGAAAAATCATTACAGCAATCAGTATCGGAGAATATTGCAAAAATTGTTCCATAAAATTGTTCCTTTATAATGTAATAGGCCAATAAAAATCAACAAGGTATGATGCCGCATCCATCGGATGTGAAAGAAATTTCAATTCTTTTGTCTGCTTAATCTGTTGATAAGTCGGAATATCTATCTTTGAAGTTCCTTCTTTGTATCTAAGATTATAGATATTATAAAGAAGCTTTTCACATTTCTTATCAACGTAAAGACAAATCTCACCGTCTGCATTTCTTACTCTGGCATTAAATGCGGCTATCCTGTTTTTTATAGGCGGGTTGTAGGCCTTTATTCTGATATCAACGTCATATCCAAACTGCAAAAGCTTCTTTTTAATGATTACATAATTTGTATATTCGCTCGTGCAGCTCCTGTTATCACCGGAAGCGTCGCCGTTTACGATAATTTTACCTTTATGGTTAGGATATCTGCGGCAAAATTCTTCGCATGCTCCGGCAGTGGTTGTATTTTCTATTGCAAGTTCATCAAAATAAAAAACTTTATCATCCGTTTTATGCGCCAATACCCAGCACATAGGGTCAACATTGAAATCACATGATATGTGTAAATCCAGTTCCGGCCGGTATTCAATATTTTTCACATTTTCATCAGTAAAACCTTTTATTACAAGGCTGTTATTATATTCTCCGTTCTGGGCAAGAACAAAAATCCGGTAATACTGTTCGTCATAAATTTTCTTCAGTTCATCACAGAAACCTTCCGGAAGATAAATATTCTGTGTCGTAGGAGCTGAAATAAGCCGATAATTCGGAGCAGGATTCTCAATAAATGTTTTATACACCCAGCCGCGATGAATTTCAGGGTTTGTATGTCCGAAAATTCTATAGGTAAAGTTACTCCAGGATTTTTTAACTCTCTGCCTCATACGTGAAAGCAATACCTTGAATGTATCGTAAGGAATATCCGACATTTCTTCAATTTCTACAAATCCAAGGTTAAGTGATTTCAATTTATTTGGCTCGTCAAAATGTCTGAAAAGAATCTCTGAACCATTTTGAAAAGTAAGCTTTTGCAGTGAAGATGACCACTCATAGTCTACACCTTCAATAAAACCGATATTTTCAAGATGTTCAAAATAAGATTGCAGCGTAGTATCTCTTACAAGAGTGTAAGTTTGTGCACCTACAAGGCCGCGGATAGCAGGATATTTTAAAGCTAAAAGAATCCCAAGTAAAGAGCCCGCAAAAGTCTTTCCGGAACCGTAACCTCCCTGATAAACCGCAACATCAAGAGTATAATTGTGGGGAATTTCTAAAAATTCTCTCTGCGACTTTAATAACTTGTATTCCATATTTTAATCTTTCACAATGAAAAAGCCATTCTTTCGAATGACTTTAATAGATTGGATTTTCGCATTAGAAGTATTATACATAAAATGTTTAATTTAAAATATAGCCATATGGCTATTTTTTTAAAAAAAGTGCCGCAAAGATGAGGAGGAAAAAATAATGCGGCACAGAAATAAGAGAGTTAAGAATTTAACAGGAAATTATTTGCATTTTCGATTCCGTACTGTTCAAGAGCAAATTTGAAACATTCAAGCCAGTCAATCTGCTCTGCAACAGCCGGAACTTCCGCAAATGCTCTGACAACATCGAACATTTCTTTCAAACGTAATTTCCTCTCAAAGCTTGCTTTTCTATCCCCGTAACGATATATGTATGTCGAATTTCTTACATCATCATTTACAGGCGCAAATTTGTATTTTCCATGATCATCAATTCTTATAAGTTCTTCTCCCAGTTTGAAATTCGCAATAATTTCCGCTGTTTTTTCTACCATAGGAATTATAATTTTTCTGTTAATTGCATCAAGCATCATATTTAAACGTGCTTCCTGACCGCTTACGGAATAATTAAGCTCCGTAGCCGTCCGCTGAACCTCTTGAAGATTTCCGGACATGTTTTTGAAAATTCCCGTAGCACTCTCTGTTGTCGATTTAAAGTAGTTCAGGAAATCCCAACCCTGCATGGCTTTATCAAAACTCAAAGGCGTAGGAGCAGCCGGCATTAAGGCTGCATCATACTCAATAATTTTACCCGGTCTTACATCCTGCTGCCCCTTAAAACATCCTTTCGGAGCAAGATAAGGAGGATTAATCATTAATGCAAGCGCGTCAATCTGTTTATTTAAAATGGTAGACGAGATATTATTTAGGACTAAGGCAACTTTTAACGGAGAAATTCCCCGTCCGGTGGATGGTGATTCTATTATGTTTGCATGAATGAAAGGATTAATGACAAATGGATTTGCCTCAAATCGTATAATCTCTCGTCTGCCGGCCACTGTTATAAGGCGGTTTCGTAATATATTCCCGTCTGATAATTCTATATCACCCCAGAACTCCAATATTTCCAATTTATTTTCATCAACCCCTTTTTCATCATTCCGGTTTGTTTTTTTAGCCACCACTCCTTTCAATTTTTCCAGTTTTTCCTTTGTCAAAAGATTGTTGGATTTATCGCAAAAAATTTCGTCAACAGTCGCGTAAGTTCTGTATATTTTTGCACAGCTATCCCATTTATCCCTGTTCGCTTTATCAAATACAAAATCTTCCGCCTTTATAAATTTTACTTTCGCGTTATCATAAACAACCTTATCTTCAAGTACAAATGTTTTTCCGTCAGGGTTAGTCATTTCTTCTTCAATTGTTTTTGCACGTCTGACCTGTTTAATAACAGTTTCCCAGCCTACAAACAGTGTACATTCGCCGGTTTCAACAATACTGTCAATAACCTTTTCGAGTTCATTTTCAATATTCATCTGCTCAAAAGTATTGACAAGCATAGCTTTCTGACGATTCGCATATTCCTGGGTCTGAGGAGTTGTACCTGTCACATCAAACATAGCGTCAGGATGAGAATACAAATTCCCGCTTATATGCGATTTTAAAGTTTGTGCAAGTTCATAAATATCAGGAAGTTCTATTTTACTGCCCCACCCGTTTACATTCTGGCTTGCCGGGTTATATATGGCATCCCGCACAAGTTTTATGTCTGAAAGCTGTTGTATACGGGAATCTTCATATTTATCATATTTCTGTGAAATATCATTTACCAGTAAAATTTCATCTTCCGGTTTTATACCGAGTGTTAAATCATCATTAGTTATTTCCATTTTTCAACCTTTCTTATCGCTTTATCTAAACAAAGAATAAACCTCAATATCCTGCGGTTTTCCATTACGCATGGTTTCAGCCTTCAAAATTCCTTCTTTTAAGAATCCGCAGCGTTTTAAAAGTCTTACTACCCTGAAATTTTCAGGGTAAACAAGAGCTTTAATCTTTTTAAGACCAAGGTTTTTGAAACAGTAGTTAAAAAATACAAGCGCAGTGTAATAAGTAAAACTGCCCCAAAACTTTTTATCAAAACAAGTAGTAATCTCTGCGCCATGCAAAATTTTTGAATCACCGGTGAAATTTTCAAGATACACAAATCCCGCTGTTTCATTATTAAAAAGGATAACCCAGAAGTAAGGAGAAACGTCTTCTATAAGATTCATAAAATACTCATAAAAAGATTCTTCAGACATAGCAAAGTCATCTTTTAAAAACTTTTCCCACCGCCGGTATAAAAACATTATCTGCGGGATATATTCGACATTTTCATAATAATCGGTTTTACGATTAATAATTATAGGTTTAAACTTCAACATCAATCTTCTCAAACTTCACATATGCGTCTTCGGTAGTAAAAGCACTCAACTCACCTTTATAAATTTTTTCTCTTATTGAATTTTGAATACCAAGCATAGCTTCTGCCTGTACACCGTTAATAAAAGTTTCCGATTTTGTCCTGCGGTTAAAATGCTTAAATACTGCTTGTTTTGAAAAAACCATGCCTTTAGGAACTTTAGAAATATCGGTGATTGTTTTTTTATGCGGCTTTTTATAGGCTTTTACAAGTTCTGACTTGAATTCTTCTTCAATTTTCATTTTAATTAGTTCATCCAACGACGCATTATTCAATAAAATTTGTTCTAAATCTTCTTCTTTTGGTTTCATATAAATTTCCTTTCTTTAAAACGACAGCTCAGATTTCATCCTGCATCGCCCGACGGGCGGGTAAAGTCGTTCAAATTTTGTTATCGTCAAGGTTAGAGATAGTAATAATCTTTGCAGGCTTGTAACCGTCTTCCGTTTTAGAATTAAAACCGAGGTATTTGCACAGACTTTCAAGAGCCTTCAAGGCAGCGGAAGTGTCACGCAGTTTTTTCCTGCCCGTAAAATTTCCTTCTTTGTCAGTAATATCTTCTTCTTCCAGAGAAAATTCTGCAATCTGTAAAAGCTTTTGAATGACATATCCTTTATCAACTCTTAGCGAATTTATACGGCCTTTAAGCCTTATTTTCATTTCTTTAATAACCGAGTTATTTGAAAGCAGACGGTTAGCGGTATCTTTTAGATTACGGGATTTATATCCTGCAATTTTTGCGGAAAGTTCACCGTCAACAGTTTTTATGTATTCTTCGATAAAATTTATTTGTTGTTGGGTTAATCGTTTCATTGTTTATAATTATTAACATTTCTTATCATAATTTGTGTTTTTACTAATAACGTGCTATAATAAACATGCTATTTATATTTCGGCTAGTGTAAATCTTAACAGGGGGGAATGAAAAATAACTTCCTGTTTTTTTTGCGGATTTTTGTAAGAGTGAGGACACTAAAATGACCAACCACACGGGAATTGACATTTATCGTGTCACAAAGATGTGCCTCAGGCACCCGGATTGCGAACAGATTGAGCCGGCTGAAACAAGGTTTCGCAGGCGAGACTCTGTGAGCATGGAGCAAATCCAAGACAGCGGATTTTTACAAGAGTGAGGACAAAGTCCTAGTTTCTGTGTATTTTTATGTCCGGTGTATATTCTGCATCAACCGCAAGTTTTGAGCGCAGATTAGCCAGAGCATCTTTATACATTGAAAGCCAGTAGCTGAATCTGATATGCTGAGGGTTACCTTTTAATCGCATACAAGTTCCATATACAAGCACAGGTTCTGCAAAAACTTCCGGTATAACAGAATAATCATTTTCGGATTCCAGAAGTTCTTTTTCAGTTCCTTCTTCAGATTTTGCAAAATTTGACGTATAGTATAAGATTTTAGCCTTTTGTGGTTTATCAAACACAGGAAGTAAAATTTTATCATTAAATGTTGTATATGTATTAGCAGGTTGGGAATTTATAAAAAATTTTTCAAAGTCATCAATGTAGTTATATCTCTTACCATCAATCAATAAAGAAGCTATTTTCCCGTGAATCGGATTAACTATATCAGATGTGTTCTCAGGAATTTGAAGTTCGGTTTTTCTTAATAAAAAGTTCCATTTCTCTGAATTACAAATCTCGTTGTTTAATATATTTATAATATTTTTAATTTTCAAATGCTCATTCTTAGTCAATTCCGTAAAAGAATAAACCTGCTTGTAATTCAACTCGACAAGACATTTGTTTATTAACTCAAAATAGTTCATATCATCTCCTTTTTTCCGCAAATGCAGACGGCCTCAGAGGCCGCCGCAGTCACGGATAATTTGCTCAATTACTTGATTAAGCCCTTACGGAGCTGTTCCATAATTGCTTTTTCATATTTGGCAAATTCTGCACCACTCATTTTGCCGATTTGCTCACGGGTAAAGGCCCTTGTCTTAACATCATCAAAATTAGAGTTTTGTGCATTTGCTCTCAATCTCTGTTTTGCGATTTCATTCTGATTATTTAATGTCTTTTCGTGAGCTGATTGTTTTAAATATCTTTCGATTGCGCTGTTTTCAAGCTTCTCAATCATTCCGGATATTAAGGAAATCTCGTCTTTATCACCTTCAAATCCGGAACGTTTCAGATATTCCAACACCTCAGCCCTTCCGTCTTTATTAAAGAATCCGGAATTTTCGGCTTCAAATTCTGCAAATGCAGTATTTTGAGGCTGAATTTGAGCTTCTCCCATATTACGGTTGTTAACCATGTCATACGCCTTATTTATTACATAGTTCACTAAATATTGTCCTTGCGTATTGTCGATAACTCCGTCATCAACAAGTTTTTGAATTCTCCGGATATCGTTTACGACAATACTCTTTACATCATACTCAGGGATTAGCTGCTGAGTTTGAGGAAAACCTGTCTGTTGCTGTATTTGACGATTACCGGCAGAAGACAAGCCACCTTTTAATATATTTTGCATTTGTTCGTTATTCATAAGTTTCTCCATCTGTTTTTTGATTCAAAGAATTCATGTATTCAACTGCAAATTCAATAGAATCATCAATAAATCCTGATAAAAGCACCGCTATAAAGCTTTTTAAAAACGACGGCACCGGTAGTTTTGATGTAACATAATCTATTGCCATCTTCTTTTTTAACTGTCCGGTTGAACTGCCAAGAGTTTTTTCAGCTATAGCAACAGCACTTTGAGCCAGTTGTTTTATAGCATCTTTTAAGTGTTTAAACATTTTCTTCCTTTCTTATAAAAGTACCTTTAACCTTCCTTAAAAATAAGGATTTTTATATGGATTAAAGGTACTTTTCGGGGTAATCATAAGGTTTTAACCTTGAGAAGTCGGTGTTGTAGCTTCCGTAGGTTCTGTAGGTTCTGTTGGAGAGGTAGGAGCTGTTGTAGAAACCGATTTCACAACCATTTTAGCAAGAGCTTTAGGTTGAACAGTTTTTGCACCGTAAAGATATAAACCTCTGATTAAGTCAGAAAAACTATCTTTATCACGTAAGCTTTCAATTTTAGCAAGCTGAGAAGCAAATGTAATCGCATCATTTGTACCTGCAAGAACATAGTATTTTCCTGAAACATCAGTCAAATTTGTACTTACAAGTACATCCATGCCTGCAATTCTTCCGATTGCACCTTCTCTGAGTGTCTCATCAGCAACATTATGGGCACCGATAAATTCAGAACTTTGCAGCAGATAAGATTCAATAGTAGGGTTAATTACAACCCAAGGACGCTTGCCTGCAGAAACTGCATTTGAATTTTTCAAGCACAAAGCGAGTTTTACAAATTGTGAATATATAGTTGTTTTGTCGAGAGTTACAGGAGCTGAATCAGACCCGACTACGTTAGCAGTGTCAACGTAAGCATGTTGAGACAATAAATATGCATCCTGTACTTCTTCTATAGCTTTTTTGGCATTTTCAAGATGTGCTTCCATAATATCGGTATTTGATTGAACTTGAGCAACATCATTAATTTTGAATGCAAAGAATTTTTTCTGGTCGATAACTAAATCGGTTAAAGTAGGTTCTAGTTCAGAATAAGTAATATTACCGCTGCCCACTGTAGCGACACTGACAGCAGCAGGAGTAATAATCTTTACTGAATCACCCTGATTTTTAATTTCGCCTTCATAATTTCTGTTAACGCACTGAAGCATAACGCATTCTTTTTGAAGCATTGAATTTAACTTCTGGCTCCAAATCTCAGGAATGAATGCAGAGTAAGAATTTGTTGTGTGTGTGCTCATGATTTTTGTCCTTTCTTGTTTATTTATATATAATGCCGAGTGGTGCATTAATCGTCGTTATAAATTTCTCTGAACTGAAGTCCTATAATAGCGCATGAGGAATCGGCAGCTTCACCGGATACACAGAGCTGTACAGCATAATTTGATTCGGATATTTCAGCTTTTTCAAGAGTATCCCTGTTTACAGGCCATATAGGGGTATTCTCATCATCTTTAGCCCAGTGACAAGGCAGAGAATCAGAAGTTTTTTCATCAGCCCAAATTAAATGTTCAAAATGCATTGAATATATTTTTTCTGTATCATCAGGGTATTCACTGTCATAATCTTTATATACAGAAAAATCAAATTTGTTATCATAAGATTCATCAAGAATAAAATAGAATTCATCAATTATTTTTCTATGTTGTATAGAACCTAAAGCAAGAAATGGCGATTTCCACATAAATTTTATAGGTTGACCGTCAAAGGAGCTTCCATAATCTTCACGATAAATTTTTCCGGTAGAGTCTGCTGTTATAATATAATCATTAAATATACAGGCACAGCTTATATCTTGAGGCACAATCCTTTTATACCAGGATTTATTTACATAGTCGTTAATCCATATAATGTGGAAATAGTCATCATCTGTGTATGGAAAGAAATACCATACCTGATTGCGATTTTCATAATGAAGACTAAAAGCTTCTGCCATTCTCACTTTATTAAAACTTTTAAATTCCTCTTTTATATTTTTGGAAATCTCAGAACCAAGCTGTATCTGGTTTAACTCACCTACCTGTTCCAGAGCAAATATTCCACTGCTAAGAAAATACTGTTTGTTTTCTACATTGATAATACTTCTGGAAGAATACGCTCCCTTATTAGCAAATGGTACAATTGCAAAATCGTCTTCACTCATACCGGTTAAAAGATAAACTTCACTCTTTTTATAAATTGCTAAATAGTCTTTGTATGGTTTTAAAGCAGTAATTGAATCTGTATTTGTATAAAAATTTCTTATATATCCGGCATCCCCTGAAGTTGAAAAATCGTCATAAGTTCCGAGTGCGGAATAATACATAACCGAGCCTGAAGCCACCCATACTCTGCCGTTATACACACAGATGACCTCACTGTAGACATCATTTTCCTTATCATCCTTGAGGTTACAATCTACAACCTCATTATCATCATTATTTTTAATATAAAACAATGAATCTGAATTACTTGAAATAAGCACCCCGTCAAGAAAGCTTGCGAATACAGGATTTGTACCGGTAATTGTCTTTTCCAGCTTTATAAGTTCAAGGTTTTGATAATTATAAATATAAATTTTACCTGATACAGTTGTAATAACAAGCTTTAAACGTTTGCCGCTACGCATTTCAAATAATCCGGTAACAGCCTCACTTTCAGGGAGTTCAAGAAACTTAGTATTACCGTTTTGTTTAATAATGCCTCTGTTTTGCAAAATTTCAATATTTTCGGAATCTGTCCAATATATTTTTTTGGTATCACTGCCAAGCTCGGTTTTAGTTAAAGCCTGATTAATACCTCCGGAAAGATTATAATAGGAAACTTCCATAAATTATTCTCCTTTTAATTTTTCCCTGTACCACTTAATTTTTGCTCTGATAAACTTGCCGACATCTGATTTATCAACCCACGGATAAGGCGGAATAAAGATAATATCAATTTTTCCAGCACTTAATGTCGACGGATGTTTCTGTCCGAATTCATAATGGGTCATAATCGTATTAGGATTGATAGGGATATTATATTTAACAGACAATTCTGCACATAGTTTCATAGCAGATTCAAACTGTTTCCCGGTAATGGGGTAACTGCCGCATTCTCTCCTGTTTTTAAAACCGGCCATTGCACACATGGACACTCCTATAGAGCCAGTATTTCCGCCGCCGGTATGAGCTGCATAATATCCGGCAGCACATCTTAAATTATTCTCAGGTTTAAACTTTCCTTCATGGACATTACCATCTTTATCAACTAAAAAATGGTAATGTGTTTTTTCCAGTTCGGTCGGATAATATAATCCGGCTGTCCAGTGAATAATTATTCTTTTCATAGCACTCCAAATATATTTTACCGAATGGCTCCTAACCACTGCGGATTTTCTTTTGCGTATAACATAGCTGCATGGGTTCTGTTTCTTGCCTGCGTTTTCAAAACTATTTTGTCAATGTAATCCCTTACTGTCCCGTAAGAAATGTTTAGTTTGAGCCCAATCTCTTTATCCGAAAAACCCGATGCAACCAAAGTTATTACCTCAGTTTCCTTTGGTGTTAGTTTCATTTCGTCTTCCCTTGCTGAATATTCCTTCCGGCTATTCCTTTTTACTTAATAATACATAAAGAATAACAGCCATATGGCTATTTTTTTAATAATATTTCCTTATTAAATTTTTATTAATAAAAAGGGATGAAACAATTTCATCCCTTAGAGAGTAAGATAATTTAAAAGGATTGTAGATTATTATTTTTCAGATATTTATTTTCATATAAACCGATTTTCAAGGTTCTCAAATTGGAATAACATCTCTTTTTGACGCCGAACTCATTATAGTTAAGATAAAATTTACCTTGTCCCGTGCGAGGAACAGACGGCGGAGTTTCTTCATACAAAATAAACTTCTGCAATGATTCAAAAAAACGTTTAGCTTTTGCGTTAACCTTTCTTACGGTAGAAATTTCATCAGTATCACTAACTCTTGTAAGTTGAACAACCATATGACCGCAAACAGGACATTTTTTTAAGACATCCAATTCGCACAGCACGAATTTGTCGCGCGGAACAAGCCTGTAAGATTTTGTCTTACGTAACGCTCCGCAGCAATGTATATATCCCATACACATAAACCTCTTTCCCGAAGCACCGGCAAACAGCTTTACCATCGAGGGTGTGAGCCTTAACCGATTACATATTCAGTATAACGTATTTCAAAAATAAAAAAAGACGCCATTTCTGTATACATGAAGCAATCCCCATGTTTTCATGGGTAAGCTATAAGATTACTGCCATAAATTCCTAAAATCAAAATATCACTTAACACACAGCTCACAGCACATCTGGCAGGCCCCGAAAACCTTTGCAGCCTTAAGATTTTTTCTGAAGCATCGGTAATGAGGAAGATTAAAGACTTCTTTTAAAGGCATATCTTTAACATTTCCGATTCGCTGCGATAAACAAGGGTAAACATCCCCTGCCGGCGTAATCATCATATTAGAATATGGATAAGTGCATGGTTTATAAATTTCTGTCACCGGTTTATCCGCAGGGTAATTAAAGAATTCCTCAATTTTTTCAAGAGGATTTTTAGCATATTCAAATTTCGGAGAAAAACGAATTTGAACCTTTGATTTTTTTTTCAAGCTTTCCAATTCTCTGTAAACTTCTTTAAAATGCTCCACATCAAAATATTTTTGAATCGGGTAATTTGCATTAAATTCGGGCACGAAACTGTCAAACAAAACAGAATTTTGTTTCAAATTATTATTCCGTAAAAAAGAAATTGAAAGAAAATTAAATTTCATTTCATCACACATTTTATACAGTTTAACCAGGTCATCGAGATTATTTTCAAGAACAATAGTTTTGATATCAACCATAGGCCTTTTATCACGGGAATTCATTCTGTCAAAATTATTCATAATCTTATCCCAAATCCCGGCCTTAGCACGATTATTGTCGTGATTTTCGCCGTAGCCGTCAAGCGAAACAGAGAGAAGCATCATTTTACTTTCAATAAATGCGTCAATAATTTCATCGTTAATTAATATACCGTTTGAAACAACATTAAGTTTGCCTGAAGTTTTCTTAGCGGTTTTCATAAGTATATCTATAAAATCCTTTCTGACTAAAGGCTCACCGCCGACAAGCGTAACAAAAGAATAGAAAGGAATTTGCTCAATAATCCTGAACCATTCCTCAGTTGTTAATTCTTCTTTATTTCTGTCTTCACCTACATAACAATATGGACATTGAAGATTGCATCTATAGGTCAATTCAAAAAAGTATCTTAAAGGTACTAAAGCTTTACCTGAATTTGACATATAAGAAGGCAGAGAATAAAGATTTCTTCCGATATCAAATAAGTTTGATAAATTCATAAAAACAAGGCTCCCTAAATATTTTACGGCATCAACAAAAGGCTTGTCCAGATAAACAAAATGCCGGAAACAATACCAATCATCGACAAGTGCCAGTTCCCATACTCCTTAGCAAGCGGTAAAAGGGTATCAAATGAAATATAAATCATAATACCGGCGACAGCAGCCATAGAAGCACCTACCATAATTTGCGGGAGGAATAAATGCAGAAGAAACATGCCGATAACAGCACCGATAGGTTCGGAAACGCCAGATAAGGCAGCATAAAGCATTGCATAGCGACGTTTGCCCGTAGCCTGATAAACAGGCAGAGCAACCGCAATCCCTTCAGGAATATTATGAATAGCAATTGCCAAACCTACAGAAAGCCCCAGTGTTAAATCCTGAGTAGATGTCATAAATGTTGCCATACCTTCAGGAAAATTATGAACACATATTGCAACGGCAGTCAAAAGTCCTGCGTGTTTAATCATACTGTTATGTTTTGCCGGCATATCAGGATTAAGCATTTCATCCTCATCCACGTGGTCAGGCAGGAAGTAGTCAATAAGAATAGCAATAATCAACCCGATAATAAAACTTAAATAAACAATCCAATTATATTTATTCGGAAAAACAGACTTTAACATTTCTCCGGCAGAAGGAATTATATCAACAAATGAAAGAAAAATCATAACTCCTGCGGAGAACCCGAGACCTATAGAAAGAACTTTCATATTGTCCCTTTTTACAACAAAAGCTATAGCAGCTCCAATTGCGGTTGCGAGTCCGGCTAAAAAAGTTATTAATAAAGCTATTCCATAATTTTGAGGCATAATATTATTCTCCAAAATAATATTAACACAAAAAAGACTAAAATAAATTTATTTTAGTCTTAAAAATTTTTTATTTGTATTTACAAATAGCATACATTAATGAATCTTCACGAGAATACCATAGCGCATTAGTTGAAGACCATTCAAAATATCTGCCTCTTACCCCCAGTGCAGAATCTTCCTCACCTGAAAATATACGCCAATCAGCACTCCCCGGGAACCCCAGACTTGATGCATTTTTAGAATCGTACCATAATGCAACCTTAAACTCATCAGCACCAATATTTGGCCGGCTTTTGTAAAGCTGTTTGCCGATTGAAGCCAGATCTGCCAGAGTAGGCATATTTTGAACACCTCCGCATTTTTGTACTGCACCTGCCCAATAATCATTTATCCCCATACATTTTTTAATTCCTAAACTATCTTTAACCGCTTCACATTCCGAGCGGGAAAGCGGCTTTGGAGAAAAAGTTGAAGAAAAACATAAACCGTCAAACTCAATACCACAGGATTGACCGAGACCGTTTGCATTAAATAAAATAACATCATTATTCAGCTTGTTAGGTCTCTTGCTTCCATTAATTTCAAATACGGCAGCTACACAATCAGTAGTAGCATTAGAAACCGGTTTATTATCTTCTGTAGTCCAAGGATAAAGAGTTGTGGATTTTAACGGTTCACATTTAGTATTATAAGAAAGTATCATAGGAGTCCCGTCTCCTGTTATTATACCAACATTAGGACTCGAGTAATCCTTCGTATTGCTCGTATCCATTTGAAAATCATTTCCTGAGGTAATATTAGAAACGTTATATTCCTCTCCATCTGACAATGTAATAGTTTCTGTAGGCCAGCAGGAAGAAATATTATTTGCCATACAAATTCTAGAAATTTTAAAATGCTTTCTTAATACATTAACAAATTCTTCTGTAGATTTGTACGGGCCTATTAAATCCAGAGTTGCCATTTTATCTGTAGCTTTTGTAAATTTATACTTGACTGTCCGAATTTGCTCACTTCGTATTCTTGCCTGAATATTATCAACGATATGCGGCAGAGTCATAGCTGCTATAACGCCTATTATACCGAGCGTTATAAGCACCTCCGCCAACGTAAATCCTTTAACAGAGAGGCTTTTATCCTCCCCCCCCCCCGAAATACTTACTATTACTGAATTTCGCATACGTTCCTCCTCCTTTATTTGTAATTATAAATCATTTTTCCCCATTTTTCAACTCTGTTTGAAAAAAATTTTGTTCCTGTTATAATCAGGTTATGAAAGATATGTTAGATAAAATATTACAAATAGAGAAAAAATATATTGAACTTGGAGAAACACTCTCAGACCCGGCCGTAATACAGGATTATAACAGATTCAGGGATTTGTCAAAACAAAGAAAATCTATGGAAGAAACTGTAAATCTTTATTATGAATGGAAAAAAGCTTCTGACGCAATTACAGAAGCAAAAGAAATGCTTCATTCTGAAAATGATGATGAAATGAAAGCATTAATAAAAGCTGAAATTGAAGAAAACGAAGCAAAAATTCCGGAATATGAAGAAAGAATGAAAGTTTTATTGCTTCCGCGAGACCCTATGGATGATAAAGATATTATGCTTGAAATCCGCGGCGGTGCCGGAGGTGACGAAGCAAACATCTTTGCAGGCGACCTTGCCAGAATGTATATGAGATACGCCGATAAACAGGGCTGGCAAACTCAGGTTCTTAGCAAAACAGAATGTGAAGCCGGCGGAGTATCTGAAATAATTATTTCAATAAAAGGTGATGCCGTATACTCACAACTTAAATATGAATCAGGTGTCCACCGCGTACAAAGAGTTCCCGCAACAGAATCTCAGGGAAGAGTCCATACGTCAACAGCTACCGTGGCGGTTATGCCGGAAGTAGATGATGTAGAAGTTGAACTCAATATGAATGATATTGAAATAACTACAGCACGCTCCGGAGGTGCCGGCGGCCAAAACGTAAACAAAGTAGAAACGGCCGCACGCGTGTTTCACAAACCTACGGGAATAATGATTTTCTGCACAGAAGAACGTTCACAGCTTCAGAACAAAGAAAGAGCATTGCAAATCTTAAAAGCAAAACTCTATGATATGGAAGTTCAGAAACAAATGCAGGAAATAACCGACCTTCGCCGTTCACAGGTCGGAACCGGAGACCGTAGCGAAAGAATCAGAACATATAACTTTCCTCAAGGCCGGTTAACAGACCACAGAATAAATCATAACCTTAATGTATGGACTGTAATCGACGGAGAGCTGGATGAACTGATAAAATTACTTATGGAATACGACCAGAAATTAAAACTGGAAAAACTTGCAGAAGTAGGTTAGGATACTATTGAATGACAGACAGAAAATGCGCAGGCTGCGGTACAATAAAAAACAGAGACGAAATGATAAAAATTACCAGAGAACATGCGCATAATAACATTGTTATAAACGGAGATTCTAAAATATTTGGCAGATCCGTATATCTTTGTTATAATAAATCTTGTATAGAAGCAGCATTCAAAAAAAATAAACTGCAAAAAGCATTGAAAACTTCTCTGCCGCAAGAGTTGAAAGGAAAATTAATAAATGAGTTTTGATACAATAAGAATAAATGAATTAGCTAAGGAATTAAAATTAACAAGCAAGGAAGTGATTGAGAAACTTGCACAAATTTCGATTACGGGAAAAACTCATTCAAGCACCTTAACTGTTGATCAGGTAAGAAGGTTAAAAGATTTTATAAATGCAGGTTCCGTGAAAGAAGTGAAAAAGCCAAAAGCTTTCATTGTAAAAAAAGCAAAAGTATCAGAACCCGAACAAACTCCAAAAGAAGAGAAAAAAGAAGAAGAACCTAAAAAGACACTTATTGAACGACCGAAAGTAGAAGTCGTCAGACCTCAGAGCCGTCTTGAGATAGTAAGACGCGCTCCGCGTCCTGCTGTAAAACCGGAAGGAGAAAGACCTGAACGACCACCTTTCCGTAAAGAAGACGGCAAAAAATTTCCACCAAGACAGCAGGGAGATAAATCAGAACGTCCTAAAAAACCGTTCCCGCCAAGAGACGGCCAACAGTCTAAGCCTACAGACGGGAAACGCCCTGAAAGACCTGTTTCTGGCGTAAAAAAACCTATTGAACGCCATATTATTTCTCAGGAAATATATGAGTCAAAAGGCCCTTCCAAAAAACGTTCGGATAGTAAAAAGAAAGATAAAGAATTTAATAAAAAAGAAGAACAGGAAAGAATTTCATTAGAAAAAGCCGCTGCACAAAAACATAAAAAGAAAATACATAAAGCGGAAGAAGTTCAGGAAGTAAAATCAATAGTAGTAAATCATGCAATGACAATTTCCGAACTTTCCGACAAAATTCAAAAAACACCGGCCGAAATTGTTAAATTCCTGATGATGAACGGTGTTATGGCTACAGTCAATCAGCTCATTGATATTGATGTAATCAAAAAGATATGTGCAGAATATGAACTTGAAGTTCTTGATGAAGATTTAGATGCTTACATTGAAGAAGAACTTGAAAAAGAACAGGAAAAGAAAGCGTTAACAGAAGTAGATAAAAAATTGCTCAAAAAACGCGCCCCTGTAGTAAGTATTATGGGTCACGTTGACCATGGTAAAACAACATTACTCGACAGCATCCGTGCTTCAAAACATAAAATTGTTGCAACAGAAGTCGGCGGCATAACTCAATCAATCGGTGCTTATACAGTTTATCTCGATAATAATAAAGAAAAGAAAATAGTATTTGTCGATACCCCCGGGCACGAAGCATTTACAGAAATGAGAGCGCGCGGTGCAAAAGCAACAGATATTGCAATTCTTGTAGTAGCGGCTGATGACGGTATTATGCCGCAGACGATTGAAGCTATTAATCACGCAAAAGCTGCGGAAGTCCCTATTATTGTTGCAGTTAATAAAATTGATAAACCGGGTGCAAACCCTGACAGAATTTTACAACAGTTAACAGAACATGGACTGGTTCCGGAAGAATGGGGTGGAGATACTATCACAGTCAAAGTTTCCGCACTTCAGGGAACAGGTATTGACGAACTTTTGGAATATATCCTTCTTGTAGCAGATGTACAAGATTTAAAGGCTAATCCGAAAGCTGAAGCGTCAGGGGTTGTAATTGAAGCAAATCTCGATAAAGGTAAAGGGCCTGTAGCAACACTTCTTGTACAAAACGGTACATTAAGAATAGGGAATTGCGTAGTTGTAGGAACTGCATGCGGTCGTGTCAGAGCATTACTTTCCGACAGCGGAGAAAAAATTCAAAAAGCAGAACCTTCCACACCGGTTGAAATTCTCGGTTTAACAGAAGTTCCTCAGGCCGGCGATAGATTTGAAGTTGTTAAAAACGAAAAAGAAATGAAAGCAATCGTAGAAAAACGTCGTGAAAAAGAACGCGATAAACGATTAGAAGCAATGCTTCCTGCCCACATCAGGCGTGAAGCTGTTGCCGGAGATGAAGATATTCCTCAGTTGAACCTTATTATCAAAGCAAATACTCATGGTTCAGCAGAAGCTGTATCTCAGGCTATTGCACAACTTGAATCAAAAGAAATAAAAACAAAAATTATTCATGTTGGAGTCGGAGATATCTCAGAAGCAGATGTAATGCTTGCTTCCGCCTCCGGAGCATTAATCCTCGGCTTTACAGTAAAATGTGATAACAATGCCTCTGCCGCAGCAGACAGGGAAGGTGTTACAGTCAAAACTTATGATATTATCTACCAGATTCTTGAAGATATGGAAAAAACCATGCTTTCGCTTCTTCAACCTGAAATTAAGCAGGTTGAATTGGGTAAAGCAGAAGTTCGTCAGGTCTTTACAATCGGTAAAACAACAAAAATTGCCGGCTGCTATGTAACAGAAGGCAAAATTGTCAGAAGTAAAGATGCAATACTTCTCCGTGACGGAAAAGAAATATTCAGAGGGGCAATTGACCAGCTTAAACGTTTCAAAGATGATGTAAAAGAAGTTGCACAAGGCTTTGAATGCGGTATCTCTTTTGCAAAATTTAATGATATCCAAGAAGGCGATATTATTGAAGTTTCCACAACAGAAGAAATAGAACGCGAAAGTTTATAACCGGCACTGCCGCCGTCTATGATACAAGGAGATGATTATGACACTCAGAAACGAACGTGTAAGAAAAGAATTAATGAGAGATATCTCTGAAATTTTACGAAAAGAAATCCGCGGATTATCCGGGGTAGTTTCTGTTGTAGATGTAGAAGTATCACATGATAATTCATTTGCAAAAGTTATTTATAGTGTATTAGGCTCAGACGAACAGATTGAAAAAACAAAAGAAATAATTGAACGCAGTACGCCGAAAATCAGATTTGAAGTCGGGAAGCGTATAAGATTACGACTTACACCTGAATTGAAATTCGTATACACCGATTCATTGGAAAAAGGTTCAAGAGTAAGCGAAATTATTGACAAAATTTCAAGAGGGGAATTATAGAATCCGATGTTCGGCTTTTTGAATATTTATAAGCCCAAAGGCATGACATCCCATGATGTTGTAGCAGTAATCCGCCGTTTAACAAAAATAAAACAAGTAGGCCATACCGGTACACTTGACCCTTTTGCAGAAGGTGTACTGCCGGTTTGTATAGGAAAAGCCACAAGATTAATAGAATATCTGGACGATGATAAAGAATACCTTGCAACTGTAAAATTTGGTTCGGCAACAACAACCTACGACCTAGAAGGCGAGATTACTTATACTTCAAATACAAAAATTACAGAAGAAAATCTTATAAAAGAACTTGAAAACTTTAAAGGCGAGATTTCACAAATCCCGCCAATATATTCAGCCATTAAGGTAAAGGGCAAAAAGCTGTACGAATATGCCAGAAAAGGTGAATCCGTAGACATCCAGCCTAGAAAAGTTACAATTGAAAAACTTGAACTTAAGAACTTTGATTACGAATCACAAACAGCAGAGCTTCTTATTGTGTGTTCAAAAGGAACATACATACGTTCAATAGCCCACGATTTAGGTAAAAACTTATGCTGTGGCGGCCATTTGATAAAATTAGTAAGAACCTCCGCCGGAAAATTCAAAGTAGAAAATTCCGTGGAATTAGAAGGTTTAAATGTAAACGAAAATCTTATAAATCCGGTCACTGTAATAAGTCTGCCTAAAATAGAACTTTCAAGCAGCGAATATGAAGATATTTTACATGGTCGTCAAATAAAAAAAAATACCGATTGTGTCGATTTAGTAATTTTGATTTATAATAATAACATAAGTGCGGTTGGCATTTCCGATAAAAAAATAATTAAAGTCAAAAAGGTATTTTCATAATGAAAAAATTTTTAATAACTCTTGGAATTATAACATTAACGGCAGCATCAGCATACGCTGGCTGTGAAGAAGATTTTATGTGCCCTTCTCAAACTCAATTATCAGGGAGTTTTTCCAGAGGTTTGAGTACAATAACAGGAACAAATTTTTTTGCCTCAAAAACTGCACAATCCATCTTGAAAAGTCAGATAAAAAAAGAAGCCCGGGGTGATTTTGATGTAAAATTGAAATCTTACAGCCTTTCAGATTTAAAAGCAGGAAGATTTAAGTCTCTTGAAATCACAGGAAAAAATATTATTGCAGATGATGTTTATCTTTCACTGTTAAAATTAAAAACTTTATGCGATTATAACTACATTGTTTATGATAAAAAGAATAAAACAGCAACATTTAAAGAAGATTTCGGAATGGCATTTGCAACGTCAATCACGGAAGATGACCTGAATAATACAATGAATGCAAACGGATATAAAGAGTTAATTGATGAAATTAACTCTTTGGGAAAAAGCTACAAACTGTTTAACATAACACAATCAAAAGCAAAACTTCGAAACAATCAATTTTTATATGTGTTTCAAGTAGCGTTTCCTTTTATAAATACAAAACAAAATATAGTAGTAAGCTCTGATGTCAATGTATCAAACGGAAAACTTTATCTATCACATACCAGAGTAATCAATGATTTCATTTCCGTAGATTTAGGCAAAGTATCAGATATGTTAAATTATCTTAATCCTCTGAGCTTTTCACTAAGTATACTTGAAAATAAAGATGCAACGTTAACAGTAAAAGATGCCGTAATTAAAGATAACAGGATTGACATAGACGGTACAATTATAGTATTAAAAGATGTAGTAACCGAATGTAAGGAATAAAGAATATGAGAGCAGATCAAAAAGTATTTTTAGGATTATTAGGTGTTGCAATGGTCGCATCGTCAGTATTTTTAGGATTAAAACTTCTTGCACCGGGAGATACGACAACTGAAATTCCAGGAGCAGTGCAGGAACCCCCGGTCGCAACCCAGCCTGTAGAAAGACCTGATGAACCTGAGCAGCCTAAACCGAAAGAATACGTAGATATCTTTTTTATAGGTCAAAATGAAAACCACGAAGAAGTTTATAAAATTGTAAAAAGAGAATATGATCCCGATATTGACGGGTCAAAAATAAAATATGCAATCAGCTCACTTATTTTAGGACCAAAACAAGGAGAAAAAACAAAAGGCGTATATTCTGAAATTCCAAACGGTACGGAAATAATTGGAGTTCAGGAACGTCCGGATAAAGTTATAATAAATCTTTCATCACAATTTGAATACGGCGGCGGAACCGATAGTGTTTATAAACGCCTCTATCAGTTAATTAAAACGGCAAGAAAAAATACCGATAAACCTGTATATTTGTACATCAACGGTCAACAGGCCGATGTAATAGGCGGTGACGGAATAATGATAACACAGCCTTTAAGTGATAGTTCATTGGGCGGTTAGATAAGTGGAAAAAGACCTGGAGTACTATTTAAACCTCAACTGGACTTTAATCGAAGGTGAGGATTTAGATTTTGAAGGAAAACCCTATCATTACATTATGATAGAGGAAATTCCTAGTTTTTGTTTTTGTGCAAAGACTCCGGAAAAAGCTAGAGAAAATTATAAAAAACAATTAAAATTATCTCTTATGGTAATGCTTGAAAGCGGCGACCATATAAGAGAACCTGGGGAAGAAGACGACGAACCCGATTGGGAAAGTTTGTGTCCGTAAAAAAAAGGAGGAAAAGTGTGGAAAATTCAATCATAGCTTCAAAACTTAGGAGGGGGGGGGGGTATTTTCTGTTGGTTATTTTGCTGGTTTCTTTTCAGAAATTAATAATATGATAATGGCAATAATATATTGCCAGAAAAATAATATTAAATTTACAATTAACACGAGAAATAGTGCAATATTTGGAGAAAAAGGATGGGAAGAATATTTTGAACCATTTACTGAAGAGGCTAAAAATCCCATACCTAAAAAAATTAATTTTAGAATAAAATCTGAACATAAATTTAGACTTAAGGATTTATTAAGAATAAACTGGTATAAAATAACCAATAAAGTAAATTATCTAACTTTTGATATCTGGGATAAATTCGATTCAGAATACTGGAAAACGTGGGATACGGACATAAAGCCAGAATGTTTACAGGTAATTAATCACATATGGAAATATAACCAAAAAACAGCAACCTTAATCAACGAAAAAATTAAATCTTTAAACCTTCCAGAAACATTTGTCGCAATCCACCTTAGAGGAGGAGATAAGATTATCGAAACAACACAATTATATTCCCCTGACGATTTAATGTATGTAATAACAAGAATTAGTCATAATAAAAATGTATTTGTATTTTGTGATGAATATAAAACTATTGAATACTTAAAAACTGCATATCCAGATTACAATTTCTATACACTATGCAGCCCGGAAGAAAAAGGGTATGACAACACAAAATTTCAACAATTAGATTGGGAAATAAGACATAATCGCATCATTAATCTGCTAACCACAATAGAACTGTGCCAAAAAGCGGAAATATTTGTCGGAACACTTCAGGCAAATCCAGATATATTTCTAGACTGGAGACGTAGTAAAACAGTATTACTACCACACAATGTTAATAAATTTAGAGAAAATAAAGATGAATTTATTAAATCAAAACTTTAATTCTTATAAATCTCGGCATACTGCGGGTTGACGGCAAGCCATTTAAAGGTTTCCCCGCCCGCCTCAGGAATATCAATAACAAAAGTTCCGCCGTAACGCCCGCGAGAAAAAGCAAGATAACCCTCTTTTGCAAGATTTTGAAATGCTTTTCTTATAGTATTAGGGCTTAAATCCATTTCTTTTGAAAGTTCCTCAATCGATGGAAGCTTTGCACCTATTTCGTAGTTTTCCCTAATCATTTTTTTAATATGGTTTTGCGTCTTTTCGTAATAATAAAATGCAGTATCCTGAGCCGACGCAAAAATAGATGTTTCTTTACGTTCTTTGTTAATATTGCTGGCAGATGGAAGTCTCAAGACAGTTGTTCCGTAACGGCCTCTGCGCGGCAGGAGAATACCGTCTTCTATAAGTGATTTTAAAGCATCATGAATAGTCTTAATACTTACTTTTAAAATAGCTGACAATTCGCCGTGAGCCGGAAGTTTATCGCCCGGTTTCAAATTGGAATCTATATAATCCTTCAAATCATTTTCAACCTTTGCAACAAGAGTTTTGTGGTTTAAAGACTCTGGCTTAGAAGCTGTGTCAAAATTACAGGATTTCAAAACCCAGCCGGCATCTTTTGAGTTTTTAAATTTATGTTCCAGTATCCCGGCAGTACAAAGATATTCCAAAGCTAATCTTGCAGTATTAGCAGAACACCCTATTGCGGCAGCTATACTACGGGAAGATGGCAAATTTTGACCTGTCTTAAAATTTTTATGGATAATAAAATTTTGAATATCTCTTATCGCAGTCTCTCTCTTTGAAGTCAATTTTCTAACTCCGCATTCAGATTGAGCAATAATAATAGTTCCTATACATTGTTTTGAACACACGACACCTGAATCTTCCACATAACGGACAGCGTTCTGAATTGTACCGACACTGACACCGAGAAAATAAGCCAAATTGGCTTTAGACGGAAGCAAGCTGTTTACTTTAATTTTCCCGCTGGCTAAATCATGTTTTATCCAGTTAATTAACCATTTTCCGATAACAACGGCTTTTGATTCGTTTATATTTTTCAGCTCAGGTAATTCAACTTCAATATCAGAAGTTTTAATCTGAACTAATTCTGATTTTTGCGGCAAAATAAAGTTATTTTGAGTCATACACACACCCTTTTTGTAATAGTACACTATTTATAAAAAAACATCAACATATTTTTTGTTAGTTTGTGAAGAAAAATGACAAAAAAGACCGCGAAAAAAACTGCGGTCTTTTAACAAATCCCAAATCTTAGTAACCATGCCCTTATATAAGAGAAATTTATTCCAATAATTCTTCAAGGATAGCTGCATTTTTACCGGCAGTAGTAGATTCACGAACTTTTTGTTTGTAAATGTAAGTTCTCAAAGCTTCACGTATTAATTCACTGCGTGAACGATTTTCACCATCTGCAACCTGGTCAATTTTGTTCAAAAATTCTTCGGGCATAGAAATAAGTACTCGTGCCATATATTCTCCTTTTCTGCTACTGATATAAATTCTCGCTATACTATATAAAAAACATTTCATTAAAAAAAAGTGCTCAAATTTATATTATTTATATATACTATTTTTAAAAACCCCCACAGTACAAGGGATTACAACAACAAGAACTTGTAACATTTTGTAATATTTAACTTATTCTTTACTCTTGACCGTCTTTACAATAAGGTTATTTTAATGTAGTATTGAGGGAAAGAGGTCGTTTATGGAAAAAAAATTGAAATATAAGAGAGTACTTATAAAAATCAGCGGAGAGGCTTTATTAGGAGAACAACAGTTCGGAATAGACCAGAAACCTGTTGCAATGATTGCAAATGAAATAAAAAAAGCACGTGAACTTGGTGCTGAAATAGCAATTGTGGTTGGCGGCGGGAATATTTTCCGGGGAATGAAAAATAGCGCAAAACTCGGTATGGATCAAGCTTCCGGTGATTATGTCGGGATGCTTGCAACAGTAATGAATGCCATTGCATTACAAAGTGCTTTCAACCAGATTGGCGTACCTTGCAGAGTACAGAGTGCATTGGCAATCAATCAGGTTGCAGAACCTTACATAAGACACCGCGCAATCAGACACCTGGAAAAAGGCAGAGTTGTAATATTTGCAGCCGGAACAGGCAATCCGTTCTTTACAACTGATACGGCAGCAGCCTTGAGAGCTTCCGAAATCAATGCAGAAGCTATGTTAATGGCTAAAAATGGTGTTGACGGAGTCTATACTGATGACCCTAAAGTTAATCCGAATGCAAAAAAATTAGAAAAAATTACTTATGACGATATTATTAAAAATGGGCTCAAAGTAATGGATACGTCGGCATGTGCATTGTGCAAACAAAATAATATACCTATTGTTGTATTTGATTTTGATGCACAGGACGGTATCAGCAAAATTTTACAATCAGAAGAAATAGGTACTTACATAAGTTTATAGTTAAAGAAAGAGGTAAAAATGTCAGATCAGGCAAACGATTCGCTGGAAGAATTATTCTTATTCGGCGAAGAAAAAATGGAAAAAGCTATAACCCAGCTTAAACGTGAATTCGGCCAAATTCGTTCAGGCCGCGCAAATCCGCTTATTTTAGACAAAGTTGTAGTAGATTATTACGGAGCACCTACACCGTTAAGACAATTGTCGCAGGTTAATGTGCAGGAAGGTACAACCCTCGTTATAACACCTTATGATAAATCCATTCTCAAAGAAATAGAAAAAGCAATTATTAAAGCTGAAATCGGTATTACACCTAACAGTGACGGTATTTGCATAAGATTGGCATTTCCTCCTTTAACAGAAGAAAGAAGAAAAGAAATCGTTAAAGATGTGAAAAAAATCGGTGAAGAAGCAAAAGTTGCAGTCAGAAACATCCGCCGCGACATGACAGACTCATTGAAAAAAATAGAAAAAGATGAAAAGTTACCTGAAGATACTGTTAAAGATAATCAGGATAAAATCCAAAAATTAACAGATAAATATACAGGTATAATAGACAGTAATGTTTCTGAAAAAGAAAAAGAGGTTTTAACAGTATAATGACCGGAGAAACTAAAGGCTTAAATAAAAACGCAACAAGAATGCTAACAGGATTTATAATGGGAACCATAGCATTGTCCTGCATAATATACGGTAAACTTGCATTACTTTTGCTATTGTTATTTATAATATTCTCAGCATCAAGAGAGTATGTAAAAATCTTAGAACATAAAGGTTTTTATCCGAGCCTGAAAGTTATGTTTATCGCTCAACTGTTAATAGCCGCTATAGCATATTATCAGAGACTTGATTTAGTAACGGTAGCACTCACATTCAGCGTTATAGGCGCGTTTATGTGGGTGCTTTTCCGCGGACGTCAGCCATATATTGCCAATGCTGCCACAACAGTGCTTGGTATGATATATTGCGGCTGGTTTCCGCTCCACTTAATCTTTTTAAGAAATCTTTCCAATGAAAGATTTTCAGACGGGCTTGGTTTTGTTGTAATGATGTTCTCTGCCGTACTGCTTACCGATATCGGATGTTATTATGCAGGAAGACATCTGGGGAAACATAAACTTGCTCCTGTTGTAAGCCCGAATAAGACAATCGAAGGCTCAATAGGCGGTGCAATATGCGCGATTATCGGGTGTATTGTAATAGGGTATTTTATAGGACTTGAATGGTACATGTCCGCAATTGTCGGTCTTCTCTGTACAGTATTTGCTCAAATCGGAGACCTATGTGAATCCCTGATAAAAAGAGATGCAGGTGTAAAAGATTCAGGGCATTCGCTTCCGGGCCACGGGGGTTTTTTAGATAGAACCGATAGCTTTATTTTCACCATTCCGGTAATGTATTATTTTACTAAACATTTTATATTTTCAAATGACATAATTACGGGACTTATCCATTTTATAAAAGGAATTTTTTAATGACTTCGGTTGCTGAAATTTTCGGGATTAAGACAGAAGAAAATAATCTTTTTGAATACGCGCTGACACATCCTTCCTATACCAAGGAAAATAATCTTAGTTTTACAGAATGTTATGAAAGACTTGAATTTCTGGGCGATTCAGTATTAAAGCTTTTGATATCAGAACTTCTTTATACAAAATATCCTGAATATTCGGAAGGAGATATGTCGAAAATACGTTCTATTGTTGTATCAGACAATACACTTTCGAAAATTGCAATAAATATAGGACTGGATAAACTTATAAAGGCCGGAATACATGATGAAAAACAGGGTGTAACACGACTTGAATCAGTAACAGCATGTGCCTTTGAAGCAATATTAGGGGCATACTATCTAAACGGGAAATTACAGGAATTGAAGGGATTTGCATCAAAAGTCTTCACACAATATATAGAAGAAGTTGACAAAAACTTTGAAAAATATAATGCAAAAGCTATATTGCAAGAATACACACAGAGCCTTACTAAAGAAATTCCTGTATACAAACTGCTTGGAACAAAAGGCCCAGAACATCACAAAATATTTGAAATAGAAGTATCATACCGCGGAGAAGCAATAGCAACAGGAGAAGGGCGCACCAAAAAAGATGCTGAACAAAATGCAGCTTACGAAGCCTGTAAAAAACTGGGGGCAATATGTCACAAATAATAGTTTCACCTTCAATTTTATCAGCCAACTTTGCAAATCTTGAGCGTGATATTAAAAAAGTTGAAAATGCAGGTGCAGATTGGCTTCACATAGATGTAATGGACGGCCATTTTGTTCCCAATATTACAATAGGAGTTCCTGTCGTAAAATCAATAAAACAAATTGCGAATATCCCACTTGATGTACATTTAATGATAGAAACTCCTGAAAAATATATTGAACCCTTTGCAAAAGCCGGTGCGGACATCTTAACATTCCATTATGAAGCTGCAAAAGATAATGTTTCAGGAATTACGAATCTCATTCATTCATTTGGAATAAAAGCGGGATTGTCAATCAAACCTAAAACGAACACAGAAGAAATTATAAAATACCTTGAAGAACTTGACATGATTCTGGTTATGACAGTAGAACCGGGATTCGGCGGCCAAGCCTTCATGCCGGAATGTGCTGAAAAAATTTTACAAATAAAAAAACATGCAACGGATAATCTTATTATACAGGTAGATGGCGGGATAAATGAACATACAGCAAAAGTTTGCACACAATACGGTGCAAACTCTCTTGTTGCCGGAAACTATATATATAAATCCAACGATATTGAAAAAGCTATTCTAAGCTTACGCTAACCCTTTACGCTCTTTTCTTTTTTGAATTTCATTAGGGTCAGTTGTGATTGTGGAATCAGCCAGAGTAATATCTTTTTCTTTAGCTTCTGTTTCATCTTTTGTTTCAGACTGCTGAGCTTTATCACCATTTGATTTGTTAGGAGTGTCTGCTGCTGATATATATGTATCATTTTCAACTGACATTTTGGCAGTATTAATTCTTGAAACATCGGTATCAATCTGAGTTTCGGCAGAATTGCGTTCTGTAATACCGGCAGTACCGGTATCCATATCACCGCCGCCCTGACGTGAAGCTTTTATGCCTAACCGGTAATCTGGATCAACGATCATCCTGATAAAATTGATTCTTGAATTCTGTCTAATAACATTTAAAGCACCGTCCTTAGCTCCTGCTGCGGCAGTTGCTTTATCGGCAACGGAAGCACGTTTATCATCAGACACACCCATAAGCTCCAGACCTATATTAGCAGTTTCGGTACCGTATTCCACAGCCATTTCCGGAACACCGCTAAATCCTGAAACTGTTGCTTTTAATGCATCAGCCTGAGAACTTAAAGAAGCAAGCGCACCTTGAGCACTGTTACCTGCCTGTGCAAGCTGGCCGCCCAAAGCAGACAATCTTGCCTGTTCTGCTTCTGTAAGAGGTTCTGCATTCTGATCCTTAGCACGTGCCACCAATGCATCATATTCAGTTTTTAACGCACTTGTCTGGCTTTCCGTCTGTTTTGCAATTTCATCGGCAGAATCCGCTAAGGATGCGGAAGCTTCTATTACACCCGGCAAGACACCAGACATGGCATTACTACTATTTGCAGCGGCACTGCTTTTATCCATAAAAATTTTGCCCTGATCAGAAAGGGTTGTACCGCCTTCCTGTAATATAGAACGCTCTGCTTGAGCTTGATTCATATTCGTATTAGAATCGGTCTCATCTTTGTCATTTGCATTTGCACTATCAGATATTGCAAAAACCTGATTAATTTCATCAATACTTGTACTCCCGTTCACCATCTCATAAGTAACATCATCCGGAGCGTTGGAAAGCTTTGCAATCTCCTCGGCCCAGGCTAGAATTGCGACAGGGACATCTTCACCCTGTCCTTTGTAATCTTTAATCTCCTCAGCCGTACATTGTTCCCAATTTATAGAAGCATCTTTACTTCTTACAATGGGTTTGTTACTTACGGATCCTATTGCATCTACCATAGTATTCTCCTTTATTTAATAGTCGTTTTAATCTACGGATATAAGTATAAAAAACTTTAGTTTTATTAAGAAATGTAACAAATTTTATATAAAGTGAATATAAAAAGTCAATATTTTTTTAAGGGAATTTTTTATATAAGTACGAGAGATAAATAAAGAAGAGAGGTTAATAAATGGCTAAACTGTTGACATTAACGAATACGGTTTCAGATACATATAAAAATACAGCAAAAGCTCTAAATGAAGTTAACTTATCAAATAAATTTATTGTAAGAAAGACATTGGTTGAGTTGATGAAACAATCTTTCTTTCATGGTTCAAACAAGTTTGGAAACAACTTTATAGCATAAGTTGTCGTTGGAAATAAAAGGAAAAACTATAAAAAAGGAAGCAAGGAATATTAAAAATTCATAAACATTATCGGCCGGCACTAAACCGGCCTTTTTATTTTTCTTAACAAAATTACCTGAAAATTATAGAAATTAAAATAAATATCCGTATATAAGAAATAGGAGTACAAATTTCGGAGTTTATGACATGGGCATGAATATCAATGCATTGGGGCAGGTTGCAACAACAGTTGCGTTGGACAGCGAATATCAACGGATACTCAGAGAATTAAGAGCGTTGGGAATAGAACCTACCGGAGACAAAGCCGTTGATAAGGCAAAATTACAGGCAGCTAAAGAACAGCAAAAAGCAAAAAATGCCGGTACGGTAATTATGCAGGCCGTAACAGGAACAAACGATACAGAAAAAGCAGGTGCATTATCCTCAGAGGATAATGTTAAAAATGACAACTCTATTCAGGCACAAAATATGACAGGTGCAGAACAGATTGCAAAATTGAATAAATTAAAAATTCTAGGTATGTATTAAGCAATTTTTTCCTTTCACAAGACTTACAAAAACTGAAAGGAAAATTTAAATGTCAGAAGTTTCATTTACCTCTATAATAAGGCCCGTATCTCTTGCAAAATTCGAACGGGAAACAGCCGGTATAACAAATAACGTTAATCACTGGTATGTAGAAGGTGCTAAAAAGGGTCTTTCTGCAAAAACCGACCGTATAATGGATTGTACGGCATTAGGTCTTACAGACGGGGAAAATGTATTTTTAATGCATATAATCCCGGATTTGAGTTCTAACAAAAAATATTTTGAAAAAATAATTGCAAAAATAAAACAGAATATTGATATAACGTCAGAATACATTCAAGGGCTTCTCGTAGGTTCAAAAAGTTACAGTCGTGAAAGCCAGATAGGTTACAATAATTTTGCCAGATTTTTGAAAGAAAATAAAATTCCGTTTTCAGAACTAAAAGGCGGTGATACCGTTCACAAAATAGGGTATCATACAACAAAAGATGAATGGCTTATATCAAATTATGATATTGACAGTTTGATTAGAAGTGGAGAAAAGGATTCTACAAAACTGTTAGAAATAGGATTTGATAAAGTCAAAATTAACAAACTTGATGAAATATATTAATTGAAATATTTGTTAAGATGAATTTCCAAATCGCTTAAATATGACGGTATATCAGGATTATGAACAACATCAAAACATGAAAATGTAGGAATCTTTTCAAACCCGCAGAATTGCTGGAGTTTATGCATAGCAATTATAACTTCATCAACACCCCTGCCGTCAAAAAAGCCTCCGCTCTGTTCAAAAGCAGCTTCCGGAGAATTCCATGTAAGAGAATACATATATTTTTTGCCTTTCATTAAACCGCCTTCCCCATAATTTTCTGAAGGGCCGTAGAATAAACCATGTCTATATACGTCATCAATATAAGCTTTTGTAATAGCAGGAAACGAAAACCAATTCACCGGCATTTGAAAAATAACAGAATCTGCCCATTTAAATTTATCAATTTCACCTTCAAGTTCATAACCTTTTTCAATAACTGTTGTCTTTAATTGATTATGAGTTGAAAGAATTTCTAAAATTTTATCAAATAAAGTTTTATTTAACCGTCCCTGAGCAAATGGATAGTATTTATGACCGTTTAAAAGAAGAATATTCATACCTAATAATTATATTAATTACCTGATAAAAACATTCCCATATAGAATAATAAATTTATATTATAAATAAATTTTCGCATACCTTCGTAGCCTTTTACTAAAATATCTCTTGAATTTGAAGCTTTCAGCCCGCTAAATATTGTATTAAACAGTTCTTCTGAAAAATTAACCGAATTTTCTAATAAATTACTTAATGTTCTATTCGCAACGTATGATGAAAAATGATGTTTAACATATCCTCTGAATTCTCTTATTTTCAATACCGCAACCTCGGACGCATTAAGAGTGTCCAAAAGTTTATCATCAAATGCTGTCTTTCTTGATTTTTTGAATAATCCTTTTAATTTTTCAATTTGATGAACAGATTTAGAATCCTCCAGCGACGAATCCAGTAAATCTATTGAAGGCCTATACATAGTGTCGAGTTTATACTGCATTAAATATGGAGCATCTAAACCCGAACTGTATACTGGTTTGTATGAAGTTTCCAAACTATCTAGCAAATCAAGATTTGGTGTAAATATTCTTGGATTTCTATCATTTATATAAAATTTATGAGATTCTTCCCCTTTCACATTTGTTTTTCTGGCCATACGCATTACATATTTATATGTATCCTCAGTATACGAGGTTAAATTTTGGTACCAATATTCGCCATATTCTGCCATCGATTTCAGGTAATCATTTTTTGTCTTACTGAAAGACAACGATAACAATTTATCTATTTCTTTTCTGTAATCTTGAACAGAACTTATTGAACACAGATAAGATGCCGGTGCCGCAAGAATATTTCGACCAGGAAGATTCGGGTCAACATGCGAATAAGCATCACGATAATCTGAAAGAAACTGCAACTTTTTCATTTCCAATTTTAAAATATCACTATCCGGATTTTTATAAATTTCTGCTTTAGCTTGTTCAGAGTCTAAGGATTGTTTGATACGCGATTTTTCACTTGGGTACGGCCAGTTTTGCGTAATCTTTTTAATATAATCATATCTTTTTTCGTGATACTTAGCCTTTACTTTAAGATATGTCTTCAGAAAATTTTCCTTTTCCGCAACGGTATCAAAACTATCCATATACCACGGCATTGATGCCATTTCAAACATTTGCGCATTTTCGGGGAATTCTGATAACGGCAGTAAACATTTTTGGCTTTTATGACTGTCAAAAAAATTCATTTCAGCAATCTTCTCTGTCCACTGATAATCAATAAAATTGACAGTATTATCTGAGTTTAACAGAATATTTTTACCATTCAAATCCCCATGATAAATACCCAGTTTATCGAGCTCAAACATTTTATTAAATAAATTTTTCAAATGTTGTTCAGTATAACGATTATCTCTTGAGACACACTTGCCTGGGACAAGAGTTGATATAAGATAATGCTCGCCAAGATTATTTACCCGTGCTACTGCTTCCTGCCCTCCTATTATATGAGTCGGTATAAGTGCTAAATTTTTATATTCTTTTGCATAATCATCCGAGTATCCTGTTTTATTTCTTTTTATAACAATATTCGCAAGTTTAGGATGATTAAATTTATAAGTTTCACCGCCGATACCTTCACCCAATTTAGTTACATTTGCACCAGTTAAGATGAATTCATCCGTTTCCTTTTGTAATAATGTGCGAACCTGATTATATTTATTATTAAAGTCTTCAAAATACGAAGATTTAAAGCTTATTTGCTTTGGACTTACTGTTCTTATCTTTAAAGTTAGTGTCTTTTGAGTTAATATTGGTTCTGTTCTCATCTCGGGTTTCCTTTGCGTTTTTTACATACTCATAACCTGCTATTCCTAATAATCCTGACAAAAGTATTCCTGAACCTACTTTGGCAGAGTTATATTTTTTAGCAGATTTTTTTTTTGCTCCATATATAAGAGCTTGAAAACTTTCTGACATGGCATTTTTAAATCCTTTATTTTTTTCTGCGCAGCTTTTGACAGCTTGCTTAATTCCTTCGTCAATTCTCCCTGACTCAACAACTATTACTTTTCCAATACCTGCAAAGGTATCAATAAGAGGCTGTAACTTAGAATTCTTCCTTTTAATAACTATGCTGTAAAACGGCATTTCCTCCAGACGCTTCAAGAATCCGTTTTTGTTTAATTCTTTTCTTAAACCTTTTATATAGGTGCTTTTGTCACCGTCATAAACTTTTTTCAAATCCTCTAAACGCTTTTGCATGTTACCGCGGTAAAAATTCTTATATTGAGATTTTTCTTCGCATTGGCTGATAAAATCATCTTCCAAATATCTCAACGGGTTTAGCATATCAAAATCATTAGAACCGTCACCCGCAGTAACTACAATATCATTATTTTTAACTGCGGCATTCAACGCCTCTTTTGTGTCAAACAATTTTGTAAGCGCACCTTTTTCAAACTCAGGAGTTACTGAACAGGATATACGGTGGTGATTATGCTCGTTTGCAGGTTCCCAGTCAATATGGTAATGAATATTATTTGTATTCATATATGCTTTTAAGTCATTCATAAAGTTATCATATATCCAGTTTCGCTCAGGACAAAAGCCGTAATCCGGCGGAAAAATTAGATTTAATTTTAAATTCCCATCATTTCTTGAACCCAGTGCGTACTCGGCTACAGGAGTATTATGTTCAATAATCTGCCCATCTCTTGACGGAAGTTTTCTCCAATCGTCAGGATTTAGCTTTCCATTACTGAATAATGATTTTTCACCATAATCAGAAACTGAATTTTGAGAATCTGCTTCAACTAATCTAATTTGGTATTTTTCAACCAATCGTTTAAGTTCATTGCGGATACCTTCTCCATCCCAATTAGTAAGTTGTTTTAAACGAGCTTCTTTATCTTTTGAAACTTCATTATACGTGAATGGAAATTTTCCACGTTCGTAAAAATCATTATCGCTGCAATTTTTTAATTTTATTAATCTGTCACTGCCGTCTTTTGTAATTACAGTTTCAGGGAAAGGCAATCTGAAATCTCTCATTTTTAACAACCACGAAATAGATTCGTATTCACCAAAAGTTCTGCCTGTCGTAAGATTAAAATGAACATCTCCGGTTGCTGCCTTAAAAAAACTATCCATTCTCCCGCAATATTCACTCATAAACTCATTAGCGGTTGGATTATGAAGTGAAGAATGTTTTGCAGGACAGTAGGTTCCGTCAAAGTCAGAATACAAATTAACCTTTCCTGCAGTAAAATTTATTGTATCTCTTAATCCTGTTATACGCACACTAATACCCTTAAAGACCTTGGATTATTCCATAACAATCTAAGACGAAACATAGAATAATGTCAATTTATAACATTTATATATTAAGAATTACAAAGACAAATTGTCGGTAAATAAATTTTCCCTAACATTATGGTATATTTAATTTATGCAAATAAAAGAAATAAACACTAATAAAACTGATTATATGGATATTTTGTTAATCGGTGATGAAGATGAAAATATGATTAATAAATATATAAATCAGTCAACTATTTTTGCTTTATATGTGAATAGTAAATTAACTTCCGTGTGTACGGTCATAATGGTAGATAATGAAACGGTTGAAATAAAAAATCTTGCAACTTATCCCGAATACCAAAACAGAGGGTATGCATCAATATTGGTTAATTTTGTATGTAATAAATATAAAATAAAGTTCAAATACTTAATTCTCGGAACCGGTGAGAATAATAAGACTCTAAAATTCTATAAAAAACGTGGTTTTCAAGAAACTCATCGAATAAAAAACTTTTTTATTGATAATTATACACATCCAATCTTTGAAAATGGGATACAATTGATAGATATGATTTATTTAAAAAAAATTTTATAATATTCCACACTGAAAATTCAAATGTCTTTTAAACAAATTCCGTAACTACCTTCTAAAACACAAGAACAGTAACCTTACCCATATAACACATTTTATTACAATAACTTTAAAATTTTTAATTATTTATAATAGTTATTTATATCTTGAACAATTTGCTGAAGTTCATACGCCAGAATGGCTGCAACTTCAAAATCGCCGTGCAGCCTTGCAAGCTGAACCTGACGCAATTTTAAATTTGCATTACGTTTCAAATCAGCTAAATTGCGCGGCTGCTTGATTTGACTTTTTAAATATTGCTGGGCTTTATCATAATTTTGGCTTGAAATATTATTCCTGTATTGAACACCGTCTATCAAAGAATATCTCCTAAACTGCTTTCTTTCTGTCTATATCAAAAATACTTTTATCCATAGGAATACCTGCAAATATTTTATCATTTTTATTATTTTGAGTTTTTTCTTCATTTTTTATATGTGCTGCGCTAGAGATTTGAGTTCGCATATTATCATCTTGTATTGAATTTAAAAATGTTTTGCCCTCTTTTTTGGCAGCAAAAACTGATAAGTCTTTATCGTTTAAAGCTGCTAATCTGGATAAATCAACACTATCTGACTTTTTATAATTTGTTTTTCCTGTCAAACGTTTAATCGTTGCCGGCTCAAAATTCGGATTGTACTGAAATAAATCTTTAACTGTAATTGTCATAATAAACATCCTTTCCGTAAACTTTCTTACAAATAAATAAAAAAATTTCCCCGAAAAATATTGCTATTACGCCCATCCATCCTATCCTATCCTATCCTATGAGGCATTATAAGCGGATTTCAGGCATTTTAAAACTCATATTTACATTTCGTTACAACTAACTCTTGAGCAAATGATTTATACAATATTTTTTGATTTAGACCGTATTAATATAAAATTCCCTTGTTCAGAAAAACTACTCTAAAGGATTTTCGCAAATTTGTTGAAGCAACAAAAGAATTTCCACACAAAAGTATGATTGTGTATCATGATAAAAATTGTGTAGAAGCAAAATTACAACCTGAGCTTGTCAAAGTTTTAAATAACCCTGAGATAGATTTGGGAGACACAAGTAAAGCAATATACAAGTACTGAAATGTAGATGGTGTAATTGTAAAAAGAATAATTGACGGCAGAAATATTTTTGGAGAAAAACCAATGTTTCGAAATTATACCCAAATGGCAATTACATCACAAAGAGGAAATACAAGAATTATTAATGAATAAAATTGATACAAATTACACACCTATTACACAAAGAAGTTTTACATTAAAAAAGAGGATTTTAAACCCTCTTAAAATGGCGGGAACGACGAGGCTTGTCTTGCTCGTTCGCGTTTAACGGGTCTTCGGTTGCCGCCTTTTATGACTCTGTCATATCAGCGTCAAGCCTCCGCCCTCAGCTCACTCGCGCCGAACTTTATTTTTGGATTTCTCGCATCTATCATTCTATAATTAAAAAAGCCGCCAATTTATTGCGCGGCTTTTTTAATTCGGGAACGACGAGGCTCGAACTCGCGACCTCATGCGTGACAGGCATGCGCTCTAACCAAACTGAGCTACGCTCCCATGTCTTTGTCTTTCGACAAGTTTTATTATAAAACGCTGAAAAAAATTTTGCAATAGTTTAGCAAAAAATTTTTTTTACAGTTTTTCTTAGCAATATGATTAATAATATTCAAACTCAAAATACGTTTACCGGTAAATCGGCCTTTCAAAAAAATATTAAACAAGTAAAAAAAGTATTTTTTTCTGAATTTGCAGATGTCAAAAAGCCTGCATCTTACAGCAATCTTCCTAAGGAAAAACAACTTGAACTTGCAAATGAAATTAAAGAAACAAATTTGCTACTTAGAGTTATACGAGAATTACAGCATACCGCATACGAAGAAGGCGGAAATTTTGAAGTATTCAGAAGATTAATAGGTATGCTTAAAACGTTTAAGGTAGGAAATTGCGCAGAACTCGCAGAAACAGGAAAAACTATCTGTAAGATGAACAAAATAAATAACTGCGATATTTTTACACTGCATGCAAAATCCCCTGATGGAAGTATTAGAGCACTTGATCAAACTATGATTGCATTTAAAGTTCCAAAATCGAAAAACAACATAATGACAAAAAGAAACGGAACGTTATTTGAACCTTCTCAAAATACACAGGTTCTGGATTTTTATATGGATGGATTCAGCGGAAACGTTCGTCAGGCAAGAAAAATTTATGCCTCATTCGGCCTTAAATCGGATGAAAAACTTCTTTTCAAACCCGAAAACACTTACGAACCTGAGATTAATACAATCGAAAAACTAAGAAAAGAATTTCCAAAATTGGTTTTTAAAAAATAAAAAAAGACCGGTTAAAAGTCCGGTCTTTTTTATAATTTCACTTCATTATTGATAAAGCGGAGCTAACTTAGCTGACTGCTGAGGAATCACGCCTTCTTCGATAGATTGATAAACTCTGTAATCAATTACAGGGAAACAGTTATCAATACTTTCGATTTCACGAAGAACCGATTCATCAATATTACCGCCTTCAATCATATCGCAAATTTTTTCAAATCTGTCGACATGTTCTCTGAACCTGTCGGTTGCATAATCTTTAGCCTGCCAGGTTGTAATCAAAAACGGCCAATCAGAACTTTGAAGCAATAAGTTTTCTCTAGCCATCTGGTTCAAAGCTCTATGCAGAAGCTTATCCTCAGGAATTTCAGGATATTTATCAACAATTGCATTTATACGTTTTTCACAAGCATGAATAATAGGCCACATCCATTCAGTAAGGTGGTTATTCCATACATAGAAGTGTCCGCCTTGCCCCCATGAGCTTTCCGGAATTTGAATGGCTTCTTTAGGAGGATGAGCATGCAGATATTCGCCGGCGGTCATTCTTTCAACTTCCGGTAAATACTGGTTGAACTTTTTAATAATTTGTTTAATGAATTCAACACCTTCAAACCACCAGTGTCCGAACAATTCAGTATCGAAAGATACCATAACAAGTCCTTCTTTACCATTGTGTGATTTTTTATAATCATTCAACAATTGATAAATCAAAGTTGTATAGTGATCAGAATTTTCATTAATTTTATTCAATGCCAGAACAGGGTCATATAGCATTTTATCGCCTAAATCGGTTGTAGGTGAAGTAATTCTCCAATAATGCATGCCGGACTTATCATCTTTTTTGTGAAATTCACGGAAGCATCCGTCCCCCGGATAACCGTCAGCAGCAGACCAGACCTGATAACCGGCTCTATCATTTCTGCCCATAACAGCAACCTGCGCATCAGGAAGCCAGTAAGCTGAATATGTGTCATAACCTGTTGCTGGACGTTCAGGCAGCGGAATATATTCAATATTGCCGTAAACACCTATAACACGTCTGTTACCGATAGAATTTCCGCCTTCAATAACATGAGACTCCGTAAAGAAGTACTCAATGTCATTATTCTGGAGGGTAACTTCAATAGCAGGTCTCCAGTGTTTTTTACCGTCTTTACCTACATATTCGTAACCTTGTCTGTAAGCACATTCCGGCAGCCAGCAGCCTTTAGCTTTCTTACCGAAAAGTCTTTTTGTCGTATCAGAACCTACTTTAAATTGGGCATTCAAGTTGCTGTCTGTGGCAAGCAGTGGCGAGAAACCATGAGTTGCGCCGGATGTAGTAATTTCAATACATCCTAAATCTTGATATTTTTTAAACTCTCTAATCAGGTCCATTCCGTATTTATTAACGAAAGAATCTTTAATATGATTGAACCAGTCAAAATAGTACTTAGCAAGATATTTTAGGTGTTGAGAATGAGCAACTTTCGGATCAGGATATCTTTCCAAATCTTTAGAAACCTGCTTAATTCTTGAATCTAAATATTTAACAAAACCATGCTTTAAATGTTCATCATTAAGCTGCTCTGCAAGAATCGGTGTAATACCGACTGTGAGCTTGGCTTTGATACCTTCTTCGTACAGTTCGGAAATAGCGTTCAATAATGGAATGTAAGTTTCTGCCATACATTCATAAAGATTTTCTTCCCCGAAAGGCCACATGCCTGCTTTTCTGTAATAAGGAAGGTGGCTGTGTAACATAAATACGAATTGTCCTACTGACATTTGCGCCTCCATATCTCTCTTAACTTGAATTATTATATAACTATAATCCAATTCATTTAATTTTATATATAGCACAAACGGGTAAAAAATATAATCCTTGAGAACTAATTCTTTTGAATACTGTTACAAAAGTTAAAATATATTTTATATACTAAATATACACAGATTGTAAATAAGAGTTAAGCATGATAGAATTTAAAGTTGAAAGGAGAATGATACATATGAAAAACACAGAAATAGCTTTAAAAGCACTTGGGGGGGG
>ERZ779843.780-NODE-780-length-44178-cov-12.207103_pt1 | contig 44178 bp, 43 predicted proteins | sample MGYA00511560_ERZ779843 | MGnify/ENA primary metagenome ERZ779843 (study PRJEB29588, sample SAMEA2158062) | human gut metagenome | biome: human gut; feature: human-associated habitat; material: faeces | place: Denmark | collected 2008/2010 ... | reverse complement strand
TAAACCAATCCACAGCACCTTGTCTATTGTAGCATTTTGTCCTTGGAGAGGGACTCTAATAACTACTACTTTATAATACGAGGAGGTTTATCATGAAAAGGAGAGTAAGTACAGCGAAAAGAATCGTTGCTGTAGCCTTGGCTGCTACGGTTGCGGTTTCTTTGACCGGTTGCAAGAAAAGAAAAAACACCAACGATACGACGAGCTCGGATGTGACCACGAGCCAAAGTCAGGCTGCGGTTCCGGAAACACCGGAAGTAACTGCCACGCCTGCACCGACCGCCACGCCCGCTGAGAGCACCGATAAGAAGGACAATACCACCAGCGAGCCGACTAAGACAGAGAAGCCGAGCACCGGCACTTCGACTTCCGGCGGGACGACAAAACCGGCGGCGACAAAAACACCAGCACCTGCTCCGGCAGCTACTCCGGCTCCTACCGCAAAGCCTCAGGTAAAATACACCTTCACGGTTCGCCGTCATGAGGCAACCTGCACCACGCAGGGCTACGATGAGCATATCTGCCATGAGTGGGGCGGTATGAACTACAATGACCGCTTTATTCCGGCAAAGGGACACAGCTGGGATGGCGGTACAGTTACGAAGGCTGCTACTTATACCGAGACCGGTATCAAGACTTTCAAGTGCAAGGAATGCGATGAGACGCGCACAGAGGAAATCCCGTCTCTCAACAAGACCTATCATATCAAGAGCGTTGTTGCTCCGACCTGCACCGCTGAGGGTTATACCATCTATGAGTGCAACGAAGTCCCCAGTCTGACCTATAAGGGCGATTACAAGGCAAAGCTGCCGCACGCCTACGATGCCGGTAAGGTCACAAAGCCTGCTACCATCTACGAGAAGGGTACGAAGACCTTTACCTGCACTTCCTGCGGTGCTACATACACGGAAGATATCCCGGTAGTCGAGAAGACCTGGCATAAGGGCAATACGGTAGCGCCTACCTGCACAGAGAAGGGCTATACCATCTACATCTGCGACCAGGATTCCGCTCTGACCGAAAAACGCGATTATACGAATGCACTGGGGCATGCCTGGGATACCGGTACAGTCACAACGGCAGCGACCTGTACGACAGCTGGCGTTAAGACCTACAAGTGCCAGAATACAGGCTGCGCAGAGACTAAGACCGAGGAAATCCCGGCTGTGGGTCACAAATGGGATGATGGCACTGTAACAACGCCTGCTACCTGCGAAGCTGTCGGTGTAAAGACCTATAAGTGCCAGAATACCGGCTGCGCAGAGACTAAGACTGAGGAAATCCCAGCACTGGGCCACAAGTGGGATGATGGTACTGTCACCAAGGCTCCTACCTGTACCGAGGATGGTGTTAAGACCTTCACTTGCCTGAATGATAAGAACCACACCTACACGGAACCTGTTCCTGCGACTGGACACGCTTGGGACGCTGGTGTTGTAACGAAGGAACCGACCTACGAAGAAGACGGTGAGCGCACCTATACCTGCCAGAATGACAAGACCCATGTGCATAAGGAAGTGATTCCTGCACTTGGCTATACCTTCACGGAAACTGTCGTTCCTCCTACTTGCACCGAGGACGGTTACACGCTGCATACCTGCAATGAGAATCCCGCAAAGACCTATCGGGACACGCCTGTTGCTGCGCTGGGCCATCAGTATAAGGAAGTCACTACTCCCGCTACCTGCGGCACTCCTGGCAGCGTAGACAATGTCTGTGAGCGCTGCAACGATAAGCAGCATGTGAAAGACCTTCCTGCAACTGGTGAGCATCAGTGGGATGAGGGCATCGTCACCAAGGAGCCTACAGCCACCGAAACTGGCATCAAGACCTTCACCTGCAATGTTTGCCAAGCAACAAAGACCGAAGATATTGCTAAGGTGCATGAGCACGATTACACGCGCCTTGGCGAAATCATCGAGGGACCTTATTGCGTGACTGAAGGCAAGCGTTGGATGTACTGCAGCTACGAGGGGTGCAACGAAAGAGTGTTGATGCCTGTGCCAGCTATCGGTTACCATGATTGGGACACCGAGCACACCGAATGCCTGAAAAAGGCTACCTGCACCGAGAAGGGCACCATGCTGATGCACTGCAAGCGCGATGCTTCCCATACCATGACCTACGACTACGGCGGTACAGGTCACATCTGGGATGAGGGCGTCATCACTACCCCGCCTACTTATGAAGAGTACGGTGAAAAGACTCTGCGTTGCAAGAACTGCGATGCGACCAAGACCGAAAAGGTCCTGCCCACCAAGTACACCTTCACCGTTACCGTTGTCCCGCCGACTTGCACCGAGGACGGCTACACGATGCACAAGTGCAATCAGGATGACAGCCTCTCCTACAAGGACAACATTGTACACTCCACCGGTCACCATGCCGCTAAGCGTGTCATAGAGCCTACCTGCAAGGAAGAGGGTCGCACCGAAATCTACTGCATCGTCTGCGGTGATGTGAGCAGCACTTTCGATTTCACTCCCAAAAAAGACCACACTTGGGATAACGGTGTTGTGACTACTGAGCCCACGGCTGAAAAAGAAGGCGTCAAGACCTATACTTGCAAGGTTTGCAATGAAACGAAGACTGAGACCATCCCACGCCTGAACGGCAGCGGCAAGTAAGCTGCAAGCTTACAAAAAGCACAAGAAACACAAAGAGGAGCGTCTGCTTTGGCGGACGCTCCTTTTGCTTTGACTGAAAAACTGCATAAGTGCTCTTGAAAATCTTTTGACGTTGTTTGTCGCACTTGGTAGAATGATGACAGAAAAGAAAGAATGCAAATCTTATGGGGAGGTTTCGGGTATGCTGCAGATTGCAATTATCGAAGACGAAGCAGATTTGGCTCAGCAGACAAAGGATAATGTTGTTCGCTATCTTAATGAGCATGGGCTCGAAGGCAATATCGCGGTGTTTAACGATGGCATGGATATTGCTGAGAACTACAAACCTATATGGGATATTATCAAACACTCCGAAGCCGTAGTCGGTAGAGCGGTAAATATCTGTGAACAGGGAATACAGCTCCGGATTGGGCGGAGCTTGCTTGATGTACTTGGATAAGACCGATACGCGAAAGCTGTCTTCAAAAGAAAAGATGTAGGTACGGATAAACGCCGCGTTGTTGGTGGTCAGTCTCTTGGCTGTATCGAGAATGTGCTGCTGGAACTGTTCATCATTCAAGTTGCCGACCGGCAAGCGATGGTTGCCATAAATTTGCAGACTGAGTACGATAGGCACAACGGAGTTGTCAGGTTCACAGTAATATAAGGAAGACAGTCGATTAAATCCTACATAAATATGGTCGATAGACAAGAGGGGATACCGTTCAGAAAACTCATCGGCTGTCATTCCGACACCATAACCAGAATCACTGTATCTTTTGATGTCCTTATAAATGATGAAAAATTGTTCTCGTGAAGAAAGATTTAATCTGGAAGATTGATTAGAAGATTTGAGTAAAATATCTCGAGTAAAAGTTTGCATATAAGATTTGCGTATAGAATGGACTTACTTGCGTCGATATGCTATAATATCATTAAAATACCCCCGAAAGGATATCGATTTTATGGCTAAGAAGAATACGAAACGCGGGTTCACACTTGTCGAACTTATTGTTGTACTGGTGATTCTGGCAATTCTTGCGGCACTGCTGATTCCGGCATTGACCGGGTACATTGACAAAGCCAGAAAGAGTGAGGTTGTGGCGGAGACCCGGATGCTGACGCAGGCTGTGCAGACGGAGATGTCTACGCTATACGGGTCAAATGAATATGCAGAGCAGGTAAGCAAGAACAAAAATACATTCACAGTAGCAGCAAAAGATGGTGCTGCCGTACCAACAACAAACACAAGCCAACAAACCATCAGAGACCTTGACAAGCGCTACACAGCTATCGTAAATCTTTCTGAGGTTCCGAGTCTTGTAAAAGACACGGGCTCTTTCTTTGCAGTCTCCGACTTATCGGGCAAACTCCGTTGGGTAGTTTATGACGATGGGAAGGGTTATTACGGAGTCTATTGTCAAGCGGATGGTGCAGTTACCGGCTACACAAAAGACGAACTGAAGACGTACGATCATTACAATAAATATAAAGGAAAAATTGTCTGCTGTGAATTTTCTGATGACTCAAGGTCGCCGGGACAACTCTGGTCTCCGACCAATGTTTATCCTACACTTGGCTTAGGTGAGTACAACAAAGATAATGAGTGGGGCTAATCCTACGCATACATAAAGCAAATCCCTCAGAGCAAGTTACTCTGGGGGATTTTCTCTTGGCACAGTATTAGAATGTCAACCGCATCTGATGCCATGCCACATTCCCATGCGTGGACTTGTCGGTCACGCCCTCGTCCACAAATCCGAACTTGGCATAGTAGGGAACAAGCCGGTCCTTGCAGGTCAGGACAAGACCTTTGCGGTCCTGCTCTTTCGCGTCAGCAATCGCCTTTTGAAGCAATTCACCGGCATACCCATGCTGGCGATATGCAGGCAGCGTATTGACACCGAAAATCATCTGCCATGCACCGTTTTCGTTGTGCATGGCGGCGTTCTCGTACATCTCATCGGTCAAGTCGGCGTCATCGGTCACGAACCCGTCCACGAAGGAGATGAGTTTGTCACCATCATACATCAGCCAGAAATGATTGCCATAATGGGCAACTCTCTCGGCAAACTCGGCGGCAGTAGCAGCCTCAGCGGGAGGAAAACACTCGGCCTCAACGGCAGAAAGTGCGGGAACATCATCAGAAACAGCGTATCGAATCGTCATGGCCGTCGCTGTACCTCACAGAGATTTTCCGAGATTATAAGCATCCAGCAAAGTCTCAGTATGGTTCCTAGCATCTCCTGGCTCGGCAATGCCTTTGCCAAACACATAGCCTTTGAGCTCGGCCTTCTCAAAGCAATCGACCCAACCCTGCAAACCGTTGTAGGCTTTGTCGATTGCGTGTGCATCGTCATCTGCGGCGGTGGCAAGCATATAAATGTCGCGGAACTTGTAGTCGGACTCATACAGAGGATTCAGACGGTCGAGCAGCGTTTTCATTTGCCCGCACATTTCATAGTAGTAGATGGGTGTGGAAAAGACAACAACCTCGGATTCTTTGACCTTTGCCATGATTTCGGCTACATCATCCTTCAATACACAACGGCCGGTTTTTTGGCAGGTCATGCATCCGATGCAGAACCGGATATCTTTGCCGCGCAGGGACACGAACTCAACCTCATGCCCCGCATCCTTCGCGCCGCGCTCGCATTCTTTTGCCAAAATCTCCGAATTGCTGTTTCCGCGCAGACTGGTGGAAACTACAAGAACCTTCTTTGCCATAGTTTTAACGCTCCTTTTTGCTCTGGTTTTTGCTTATTAAACGCAGAAAATCTGCCGTGCCAGCATCGAGCCGCTGTTCGTCTGCATGACTTTGTTGATGAATCCCTTGATGCTTTCCTTACTGTACTCGCTCTCGGCGGCGTTGACGATGTAATCGGCCTCAATGAGGATTTGGTAGTCGATGCCGTCAATATCTGTCAGGGTATGGTGATGGCTGACCAGATACGCAACGCGGTCAACCTGCGCCGGGGTCAGGCCAGTATCATGCAGAAATTCGCGAACCAGAGGCCCGCCTTCGAGTTCCTGATGCTTGCCGTCAGCGCTGCCGTATTTCTTTCGGCAGAGAGGGCAGGCAATGTCATGCGTGATAGCGGCAACTTCCAGTATGTACTGCGTCTCGGCATCAATATGTTCGAGCTCGCCGATGGTCTTGGCGAATGTCCATACGCGAACAAGATGGTCGATGTCGTGGATGTTACCGTTAGAATAACAAATCATCTTCTCTAAAATTTCCGCAATAGTCATGCCTCATACCCTCCAATACCCTCAGAATTGCCGTTTGTCTTAGTCCGGAAAAACCTCGCCGAGTGCAAGCACCGCATTGCGTACACACTCAGGACAAGGGCAGAGCGGCTTGCCGGTTCCGACACCTTTCAAGTCCTTGCAGATAGTAGCGCCGCATTTCGCCTCAAACTTCTGCAGGAGTTCTTTAGAAATCCGAGGCGTTGCTTTGCCATCGGTCAGTATACCCGCCACCATCACAGCGCCAATAAGAGCGCCGCAGGTGCTCTCCATGCAGCCCATACCGGCAGCATACCCCGCCGTCAGCTTCATGAGGGTATCCTCACCGACAGGCAGCTTGTCCTGAAATACTTTGACAACAGACTGCGAGCAGTTGCACTTGCCGGTGGCTTTCAGTTCATACGCGGCTGCTGCGCGTTCATCAATACTTTGCATATTATCACATCCTGTTTTCTTTCTATTATAGCATGGAGAGGCGTTATTGAGAACGCCTCCTTTTTTGATGTGAACAGCCTTTTAGGGCATAAAACACTCGGAAACAGCTAAAAATGCACAAAAAACACATATCTTGCTATTGAACATACAGCGAGATATGCTCGATTTTTATAGATTTGTTGCGATTTTTTATGGAAATCGGCGCAAAATCAAGGGTAACATGATATAACAGTTGGTGCTCGACTGGGAAAACTATGCGCAAAATATGTGCGGTGTTAGAGAAGACTTATGTATCTTGCCAGTGTAATATTGATATGTTACATTGATACAAAAATGACGATACAGCGCGATTGGGTCTGCGTTGGTTTTTGCCAATATTGCCCTAAAAACGGCAGCTTTTGAATTTTTACTCGGAAACAGCGTGACCGGCTCATTCGGAGCATATATTTATTGCGAACATTGTCGGTTTTTGTTGCAGAATTGGTTTTGGTATGATATTATTATTCAGTTACATGACATTATTTGGTTGTAAGAATAATGCCGAAAAAAATTGGAGGAATTATAATGCTTTCTAAGATTCGTGCTCTCAAAGAGAAAAAAGGCTTCACTTTGGTCGAACTCATCGTTGTCCTGGTAATCCTTGCCATTCTGGCCGCACTGCTCATCCCTGCGCTCACCGGCTACATCGACAAGGCTCGTAAGGAGTCCATCGTTGCTGAGACCCGTCAGGTTGTTATGGCTGCTCAGACCGAGATTTCCGAGGCATACGGTCAGGGTGTCAAGAGTGTGAGCTGGTCTGCTAAGAACACGGCAACCGACCCCACTTTAGGTGAAATCGCCAAGTTGGCAGAGCTCAGCAAGGATAACATCAAGACCATTGAATACGATGCAGCCGGTAAGGTTACCAAGGTTGAGTACCAGAACAACGGCTGGAAATGCGTCTACGAGAACAACGCATACACCTGCACCAAGGCTTAATATGGATTTGCATAAGAGCCACTTGTGAACTACAGGTGGCGCGTTGGAATAAGCTAATGATAGAGAGGAGCATTTGCTTCTCTCTATTTTAATTGTTGTCAGGAGTCCGGAGCCTATGATAAATAACAGTAAAAAGCCACCACAACTACTAAATAGCTATTTAAAAGTCTGTTTTCTCTGCTTAGCTGCAGCAACAATTTCCTTTCTACCAATCATTGTATATAATCTGAGCAAGGGTTACGATTTCAATTATGTGCTCGATTTTAACAACCAAACGATACCGTATAATATGTATATGGTTCACTGTTTGAGAAGTGGGACAACCTTTAGCTGGTCAACAGATTTGGGAAGCGGATTTCTCAATAGCTTTGCCTGTAACGGTTTATTTTCACCTTTCTTCTTCCCATTGTTGCTTCTACCCGAAAATGCCATTCCGTGGGCCTTGTCAATAATGATGATTATTAAATTTGCTATGGCAGGTGGAGGAGCATACTTGTGGATAAGAGGCAAGGTAGAAAATGATGACTGTGCTATCCTTGCGGGGTTGTTGTACGCTTTTTCCGGACAAATGATTTATAATGTCATTTACTATTTCTTTCTTGATTCGTTTGCTCTGTTCCCGTATGCAATGGCTGCTTTAGATAAACTGTTGTATTCCGAGAAAAAGGGAATCTATTGGCTTATGGTTGCGGTATACGCAGCTACAAACTATATGTTCTTTACGGAAACAGTAGTGTTCGTAATACTTTACACTGTATGTGTATTTGTATTTGATAAAATTGAAAACATACCTCACCGGATAGGCTTGTTTTTACTCGAATCAATCGGGGGAACATGTTGTGGTGCTTTTGTTTTAGTTCCATCTGCGATTTATATGCTAAGCAACCATCGTGCAACAAGCCACTTACTAGGGACTGATATTTTATTTTACCCAGAGACAGAAACATATCTGAGCATTGTCAAAGGACTCTTTTTGGCACCGGACGGGGCGGGTATTTCCAATCTGTTTACTAGTGGACAGTTACAGTGGAGCCCTCCAACTTTGTATATCCCGCTTATTGGTATTTCAGGTATCATTGCTTTTCATTACGCTAAATCTCATCCTACGCTTTTGAAAATCTTTTATGTCTGTTTGGCTTTCGCGTTCGTTCCAATCTTGAACAGCGCGTTCCTTCTTTTTAATGCAACCTACTATGCACGATGGTTCTTCATGCCTAGCCTGATTCTATGTGGCGTTTCGGCGCAGGCATTGGATTCGAAAACTGTACGTACCAACTACCTAAAGAAAGCATCAGCTATTGTATTGATTGCGACGGCTTGCTTTGCTGTATTTTCCATATTGCCGTCCGAAAACAAAGATAATGAGTTTCGAATTGGCGTTGTTGAGAACCAGCTGATATACTGGATGACATTAGTAATCTCGATTCTTGGCGCGTATTTATTCTTCCGTATCATTAGAAGCAATGCCGAGACAAAGAAACAGATGGAATCACTCATTACTGCGGCGCTCTTTGTTTCGGTTCTGTGCGGAATGGGACATTTTCTGTCAACCTACGCTACTTGGTATACGGCAGATGAGTACAACGCCGCGACAAAAGATTTGAAAGAGAATGTCAGAGCGGTTATTCCCGAGTCGGAAACCAAAGATGCAAGGTATGATTACTTTTCAGAGGAGCAACTAATTAACCCGGGACTTTGGGTGCGAGGCAGTTGCATCCAGAGTTATAGCTCTACTGTAGCATCGTCAATCGCGGATTTTTATAACTCGTTTTACATAAGTCGTAGTGTGGCATCGTCAGTTGACCCGCAATTCTACGCCTTCAGAGGCTTACTCAGCGTCAAATATCAAATTGTGCCCAAAAGCAACAATGACGAATGGGAGAAAGCACAAACTCAACAAGAGAACGATGATGACGGAGTTTCAATCAAGTTGAAGTTTTGGCAAAATGATAGTAAGTACGCTTTTGAAACTGTAGCATTGCAAGGGTGGACGCAGTATGCTGAGACCGATGAGTATTACATTTATAAAAATGATAACTTTGTGCCGATGGGGTACTATTACGACTATTATATCACCGAGACACAGCTTGACGGAATAACCCAACATCTAAAAGCGAACGCTCTCGTAAAAGCAGTTCTTCTAAACGAAAGTCAAATTGATGAGTTCTCGGATCTGGTTGCTCCTATCTCCGATTCGGAACTGGAGATGTTAGACTATGACGCTTACAAACAAGATTGTGCTACAAACGCCAACCACGCTGTGCTAAAATTTGAACAGACAAAATCCGGGTTTGTTGCAAAAAGCGATTATGATAGCGATAAACTGGTGTTCTTTAGTGTCCCTTACGACGGGGGATTCAGTGCTTCAATCGATGGGGTTGCTGCACCGTTTGAAAAGGTTGACAACGGCTTAATTGCGATGAGAGTACCCTGTGGTGAACATCAGATTGAATTTACATACCACACGCCCGGTCTGAAGGAAGGCATTGCAATTTCGATAACCGGCCTTATTGTCTGGATTCTATATGCTTTGGTATGCTATAATAAGGGCAAGAAAAAGGGAAAGTCTGAATTACAGGAAGTCAACAAAAGCCCAGCAGCCTTAGAGTGATTCCCGAAAGGACCGCATCATGCCAAGAAAAAAACCAACATCCACGACTAAGCGACGCCAGCAACTCAGCTTCGAGGACTGGTACGAGATTGCCAAGAAATACTACGAAGAGCACGGTGACCTCCTTGTACCTCGAATCTATGAGGATGAGGAAGGGCATAAGCTGGGCCGGTGGATTGAGCGGTTGAGAGCGTTCTATAATGGGAACCCGAAAATCAAAGTTGCGCTGACTCAGACGGGCATTGCGATGCTCGAAAAAATCGGCATGGTCTGGAAACTCGAAAGCCGATACCCATGGCCGGAATGGTATCTGCAATGCAGGCTGTATTATGCAGCCAACGGTGACCTGCTCGTACCAAAAATGTACAAGAATGAGCAGTATGCGCTCGGTAACTGGATTGGCGAACAGCGCAAAAAATATAAAAAAGGAACGCTCAAACCCGAACAAGTCGAAGCCCTCGAAAAAGTTGGCATGGTCTGGGAACTTGTGGACCGAGATGTCTGGGAGAAACGCTACAATGATGCTTACGCTTACTACAACGAGCACGGCAATATAGATGTGTCTCCTAATGTCCTGACGGCAGGCAATATGTATCTGCGTGACTGGCTGATAGCGCAGAAGAGTTTGTATCAAGAAGCCAACTGCGAGACAGACCTTGACTGGGAGCGCCACGACCTGCTGGATGACATCGGAATGGACTGGGAAAAGCAGGTTGGCAGAAAATCCTATAGCTACGCATATCGAGCGCAGAGGTATTATAATGAATTCGGCAACTTGGATGTGCCGGAAGATTATAATGACATGATGGGCGGTAATCTCCACGAATGGGTGAAGCGCCAGTGGCGACTTTATCATCGCCCGACAACGGACAAGTCGGATGCCTACATAAGCAAGAAGAAAGAACTTGAAAACCTTGGCTTTGATTGGAGCTGCGAAGGTCGCTGGGATTGGGATGCCAAAGAAGCTACTTGGCTGCAAAACTACAACGGTATCAAAGCCTATGTGGATGCGAACGGATGCCTGCCTATTGGTGAGAGTTCTATTCCCTTGACGACTAGCGTAAACAGCGAATTCTGGATTGCTGCTCAGAAAGCTGCTATCCGAAACGGAATGATGAACGAAGATAAGCAGCAGATGCTTGCTTCAATCGGTGTTGTCTACGGCCAGTTTAAAAGGAACGATGACTGGCAGGAAAACTATAACTTCGTTAAGGCATACTATGAGCAGCACAAGCAGCTGCCCGTCGGTGTCAATTCTCAGCAGATGAGTACCGGAAGCCTGTCCGGCTTTTGGATTGGTCTGCAGCGCAAGAAATTAAAGGACAACGCGCTGTCCGCCGAGAGAGTAAGCCTGCTGAAAGAAATCGGCATCGAATACGGGCAACTTGAAAACAGCTGGAACGCGAACTACAATGCGGTAAAGGCGTTCTTCGATGAACATCATCACTTGCCCGTACAGGATGCTTCGATTCTGCTTCCAAGCGGTATCCAATCTCGTAATTGGATTACCAACCAGAAGAAATTTCTCAAAGTAGGAACTGCCCCGGAGGACAGAGTAAAGCTTCTGAACGATATTGGTATTGTTGCCGAAGCGGATGCCCCGAAACCGTCTAAGAGTAAGAGCGTGGCAGCGAAGAAAGCCGCTCAGACCGGTTCCAAGCCGAGCCGTAAGGTATCTAAGAACCCTGCGGAAGAATGGCAGGAGTGCTATGATTTTGTAAAGCGTTGCTTAGAAGAGAGCAGTACACTCCCAACGGGAGAGAAGTCTACAACGATGCCCAATGGTGTGCAAACGAAGTCTTGGATTAAGCAGCAGCGCATAGCGTTAAAGGAATCCGGATTGCCGGCCGATAAAGTTGAACTTCTCCGCGCTATCGGCATTGTAGGCAATCTTATGGAACAGAACTGGATGCGTGACTACGAGTGCATAAAAGCGTATGTAGAAGAGCATCATCAGCTTCCTGTCTATAAAAATTCTTTCGAGTTGCCGGACGGAGGCCAGAGTGCGCAGTGGATTGCCAATCGGCGTACTCAGATGCGCAATGGCACGATGCCGGAAGAAAGAGTAAAGATGCTGGCAGACATCGGTGTTGTCTATGGGAGTCTCGCCGAGAATTGGAAAGTAAGCTACAATACCATCAAAACCTATCTTGACGAGCACGGAGAACTTCCGCTCAAAGAAGCGTCCATAACTTTGCCGACAGGTTCGCAGTCCCATTGGTGGATTCGGAATCAGACGCTCATGCTGCACCAAGGCCGACAGAGCGAAGACAAGGTCAAGCTGCTCAACGAAATCGGAATCGTGTAAAACAGAGGACAAACCAAATGTAGGACTTTCTATGGACATCGGGGAATTCGAAAAACGAATGGATGATGCTCTTGACGAGGTAAAGCACCTGTTGGTACAATCCGGCTACTATGATAATCAGACTCTGGAAAACATCGACTGCGACAGTGATGACCCAGACGATTTGCGACGCTGGAATGAGCTCACGAACACATCGAAGCTGCTCTTAAAGGCAGTTGACGACCTAAACTACCTACACCGCCCGATTGCCGGTACGAGCCGGTTGCACCTGGGCACCAGCGGCAGATACGAGGAAGATTTCAACGAGTACACCTCTGGCTCTGGCATCGAGTTTTTACTGGCGGATAATTGCAGCAAACCCTGCTGGGTGCGTTCCCGCGTAGAGGTCGATGACGATGGCAACTACTATATCGTTGGTCACAAGGATCTCTATATGGACGGTTTGGAAACGAGAGCTAGAAAATAAGGAATAATGCTGAATAATGCGAGGACCTCTGCTTTCATGGCAGGGGTCCTTTTTTTCCGTTCGTAAGAACCTATTGATCGCTTACAATTCAGGGGTTCCGGTCAAGGAATGGTGCCGGGAGCAAAGAATAAGTTATTCTACCTACTACCGCCATGAGCAAACATTATTAAAAAGCGCGCAGGACCCCAGTGGCACACCGATTTCAGAGCAGATTGCATAAATCGGTGCAGTAGCGGCGCTTGCACGGAGTTTTAGCGACACCGTATCGGGAAAATAGCGACACTTTGTCGGCCTAAAGTGCATAAATCGGAGCGCTAGCACCATGTGTACGGAGTTTTAGCACCACTTACATAAATCGGCGCGAGTTTGCCATCTGCACGGAGAAAACCTGCCACAGCATCGGAGACTTTCCGCCACCTCGCCGGCCCCCCTTTCCACCAAAAAGCTCTGCCGGCAATCCCACCGACAGAGCTCGGAGATACTAATCTTCTACTTCGGGTATTGGAATATTGTACTGCTGTAACGTTTTTTCCAAAAGCTCAATGCGCTGCAACAGCCTGCGGATTTCAGCATCCATCTCGTGGAACGTTTCGGTAGCCTCATTCTCTGCAACTTTGGCGACTTCCAGCTGAACCTCAATCTCGCAGTACTCATAGGACGAATTGTACGGACATTTAGCCATTGTCCGCACCACCTTCCTGCATAGATGCTTTCAGCCCTTTGCACTCTCGCATTGAGACACGCCCCTCAATCAGAATTTTATATGCATAATTTCTTTCACGATACGGTCACAGCCCTTAATAGCTCCAACCAGCACCAGCAGGTTGAACGCCAGTTGCTCTGCTTGCTTTTCAGAATGCTGCTAATATTGCGAATAGAAGAACCTATTATGCGCTTACAAAAGCACGAACTTCTTGTACCGAAAGAGGCATGAAGTGTTCGTGCTTTTTTTCGTTTTTGCAAGCGCTATCCAGCATGTTCTGTTCGGCTTTCCCATTTTGGCTTGTTCACATTATCCATCAGGTATAATTGATTGCATCGATAAAATGAATGCGGGAATAAAAGCTTGAAATAAATACTGGAATATAATTCTATTGGAATTTCAACAAAGTTCGACAGAAAAAGAGTGAAAACACGTTGAAATTGTTTGTTTGAATGTTGTATTGTAACTTATACGGACAAATGTAGTATGATACGAATTATTCAACTGGATGCGGATAGTAAATTAAATACAGTCAGTATGAAGGCCACCTAAGAAGTCTTTTTTTGCTTCTCTGGTGGCCTTCTTTATAAACCACATGCGGGAATTGTGAAATTTATATTTATGATTCCCAAATCACCTAAGCGACGCAATCCATTGTAACTGAGGGGATAGGTGATTTTGTGGTGAAACTGCTTAGTTGCGCTCGAAGCAGGGGACCTCCTAGGTGTGATTTGACCGAAAAAATTCAAATCGCTATAGGAGGTCAAAATGACTGAATTAGAAATGTATGAACTTTGGCGCACACTTCGTTTATGGGCCAATTATAATCAGCTTAACCAGACGATAGAAAAGAACTGGCTTAGTAATTCGTTCAACAGCCATATCCTTGATTTGTTAGACAAAGAGGAAATCAAATACAGGTCGGAGAAACGTCTCCTTGGATATAGGAACAAGGGGAAAAGGCAACTTGCTGGTAATGCAAATCAGCCGATTATTATCAGTATTGATGATGTGGCTAATATCATTGATGTTCGTGCGGAAGATGAATTCGCTCGGGTAGAGCTTCTGGTATCATTGAAGCAGGAATTGGAAAGGCTCTCACCCAGAGAGCTAATGATTATTCGTACTTATTTGGATTATCCTATAGAGGTTGTGGCGAGGAAGCTTAAGGTTAGACCCAACACGATTTCTAAGGCACGAAGAAAAATTGCAAGAGAATTGAGAAAGAAGCTGGTTTGAGATGAAAAGGGAAGAACTGTGGACTCCATCTGCAAGGCGGTTTGAATGCCTGATCAAGGCTGCGCAGAATGGCGACTATAACGCATACATGAGTTTGATGGCGAGGTTTTTTAAGGTAATGGATGACAAGGCAAGGAATAACTACTTGCGCGATTACGAGATGTTTACGGCACTGGTTGAACGGGTCTCAGAAGGAATCTTTGGTTTCAGTTCTGAAGATGCGTACCAGCGTGAATTGAACAAGGAAAAACACCCGTCAAAGAAGCGGAAAAAGTTCGGACGCAGGTGATGATCTGAGCGTTAGTAGTTAATATTGATTCAAATGAAAACGGATTGCTGCAAGCGTAGCAATCCGTTTTTATTTGAATCAGTTGCGTTTTAAGCAAAATTTAAATCATGTACCAATTGACTGTTACATATACAATCTATCGATTTTTAGCCTCATTCACCTTATGAACAAGGGTGTATTTGTAAAATGTGCTGAATTTGTGTACTTGTATAATTAAAGTGAATCCGATTTGTTGATAAATGTCGAATTGTGTGTTATTATGTCAATGCATATATTGGCAAAATATTGCGTTGGTAGACTGCTGAATTGTGCTAAGGATTTTCCATGAGTAATTTGTGGGAATGCCTTTTGCTGCTCAAAACTGCTTTCCCTGATTTCAATTGCAGTATTGAAAATAATATATGTGCAAAGAAGAACGAGGAGTAAGAACATGACAAGGTTTAGGCATGACTTGATTTTGCGGATGATAAAGCTGTTAGATGCTGTGCTTGTGACGATACCATTTGCAATGTGCTGGTATCTATACTATGCTAAGCGCGTTGCATCGCCGTACTATGCAAAGGGCGATTACCTGGTCGTGGCACTGTTCTTTGTGCTGTTCATCATCTTTGGACGCGTATATGACGCCTTTATGATGGCGATGCAGCGAATCTCTGAAATCATCTACGAGCAATTTTTGGCGGCTGCGGTCAGCGACTTTATCATGTACATCGTGATCTGGCTACTGTCCAAGCACCTGCCCAACATTCTTCCTGGCGTTGCAGCTCTTGTGGGGCAGGTTATTATGGCCTCAATTTGGGCTTATAACGCTCACCACGCCTACTTTAAAACCTTCCCGCCGCAAGCCACAGCTGTTATTTATGATACCAGACGCGGTATGGAGCGGCTGATTGGTAAGTACGGTCTTGATGCCAAGTACAAAGTGGTTTCCACAGCTATGGCGGGGGAGTGCATCGAGAATCTTTCCATGCTGGACGGCATCAACACAGTGTTTTTGAGCGGCATCCACAGCCATGATCGGAATATTATTCTGAAATACTGTGTAGAAAACAACATTACTGTATTTGTAGTACCACGCATCGGTGACACTATTATGTCCGGTGCACATCACATGCATATGTTCCACCTGCCGATGCTTCGTGTTGGCCGGTATAATCCTCAGCCGGAGTATCTGTTTGTAAAACGACTGCTGGATATTGTCATTTCTGCTATTGCGCTTGTGATTCTGAGTCCGATTTTCCTTGCGACGGCTATTGCCATCAAAGCAACGGATCACGGCCCAGTCTTTTACAAGCAAATTCGTTTAACAAAGGATGGCAAAGAATTCGGTATTCTCAAATTCAGAAGTATGCGTGTTGATGCTGAAAAGGACGGCGTCGCCCGTCTTTCCAGCGGCGAAAACGATGACCGCATCACGCCCGTTGGCAAAATCATTCGTGCTTGCCGCGTTGATGAATTGCCGCAGCTTATAAATATCTTGAAGGGTGACTTGAGCATCGTCGGCCCCCGTCCGGAGCGCCCTGAGATTGCAGCTCAGTACTGCGAAGAAATGCCGGAGTTCTCTCTGCGGTTGCAGGCCAAAGCCGGTTTAACTGGGTACGCCCAGGTTTATGGCAAGTACAATACTACACCTTACGACAAACTGACTATGGATTTAATGTACATAGCTCATCCGAGCATTGTAGAGGATTTCAAGATTATGTTTGCCACTGTAAAAATCCTGTTTATGCCTGAAAGTACCGAGGGAATTTCCGAGGGCCAAACCACGGCGATGAGTGAAGAAAACCACTAAATATCGACATTTTCGTACATTTCGACTGCTAAATATTGGAAGAAATTCCAGAGCGGAATCAGGTACAAATGCAGCTCTTGCAGTAGCGTTAAGCTGAAAATCCGGCAAATTGCCCTGCATTGTGGCGATACAGCACTCATGATAGTGCAAAATACCGAAAACATGGGCGTGAGAGAGGGCAGAACGAGTGTGAATTGAGGCTTTTATGATCCGAAAAAGCACTTGTATGGATGCGACCGTAGCTCGTGGGTTTATGCCAGATGGCACTGTGATGATATTACCGACACTGTGGTGACTTTCACACAGCGGTTTCGGGGCTTGGTGATGAATAACATCATCTGCGATTTCATCCCGGTCTTGGAGATAAAGGGCGGATGTGAGCAAGATGATGATAAGCACATGGTCGCAGAGATGCTCATTGGTGTGGGGGAATCCGGCATAAGCAGGGAAGCTACCATAGCGTCAAAAATGGTGCAATTTAGAGCGTAGTAGAGACCCAATGCAGCGGCACAAGCCATGGCGGCAGTGTGTAGATCACACTGTTGAGGACGATTAGTAGAGCTTTATAAGGAAAAACGGCTCAGACTCTTTGAGATGAGTCTGGGCTGTAATCTTTGATATGCGGAGAGGGACTATGAGTGTTGTGGAATACAGAGAATACTCCGTTCTTATGTCGGTTTATCACAAAGAGAAGCCGGAGTATTTGAAGCAGGCGATAGAGAGTATACAAACGCAGACGCTCTCCACAAATGATTTCGTGCTGGTATGTGACGGACCGCTGAACGAACAGCTAGATGGCGTGATTGCTATGAAGCAGCAGGAGATGGGTGAATCTCTAAACGTTGTCCGCCTCGCGAAGAACGGTGGACTTGGCAACGCACTTAATGAAGGCATCAAGCATTGCAAAAATGAGTTGGTCGCCCGAATGGACAGTGATGACATTGCGTACCCGGATCGCTGTGAAAAACAGATTGCTGTGTTTAACACACATTCGGAAGTGAGCATTTGCTCTGGCATCGTGGAGGAGTTTACAACTGATCCGAATACTGTTGATACGAGGCGAGTGCTGCCGGAGACGAATGCAGAAATCGTAGAGTTTGCAAAGAAGCGTAATCCGTTTAATCACCCCTGTGTGATGTATAAGAAGTCCGCAGTCGAAGCAGTTGGCTCCTATCAAGATTTCTACTTACTGGAGGACTATTACCTCTGGCTTCGGATGCTAATGGCAGGATATCAGGGTTACAACATTCAAGAGCCACTGCTCCATATGAGAGCTGGCTCGGATATGTATTTAAGAAGAGCCGGTTGGAAATACGCCAAGACGCAGGCAAGACTGTTCAAGTTTATGAAACAGCAAGGCTTTATTGAAGAAGGACAGTACATAAAGAGCTGCGTGATTCGTAGTGGATCATCGTTGGCTCCGAATTGGCTGCGAAAGTTTATGTTTGAGAAAGTGCTGAGGAAGTAAAGAGGAGTTTTTGCATGAAAATTGGAATCCTTACTTATTATGGTGTTCATAATCATGGAGCGGTTTTGCAGGCCAATGCGCTGAAAACTGTGCTGGAACAAAAAGGACATGAGTGTGGTTTTCTTGAGTTTGAGCGTAGTTACTCGAACATTTCTCAGCAGCAAGCTAACAAGTATAAAATTGGGCTAGGCAGTATTGGTTTCTATGCCAAGTACATGATGGAAAAAGGCATAGGAAATATTCTTTATAATGTAAGCAAAAAACGGACGCTTGGGAAATTTAGGAACGCCAATATTCCGATGATGGGTAAGTATGAGGAATTTACAGGAGATTTGGCTGTAATCGGAAGTGATGAAGTTTTTAGCCTTGAAATTGGTGTCAATCCATTTCTGTATGGTAACGAATTAAAAACGAAGCATATTATTAGCTATGCAGGTTGCTTTGGCCCTACGACGTATGAAGAGGTCGTTAAACAAGGACAGCAGAAGATGATTTCAGATGGACTTCATCGGATGGATGCAGTTTCCGTGAGAGATCAAAACTCGATGGATACTGTAAAAAAAACTGCTGGAATTGACGCAACACTTGTATGTGATCCGGTTATTCTCTATGGATATGAAAAGGAGATGCGATCCTTTACTCCACCGATGAAGGACTACATTCTTATCTACTCGTATGATAAGAACTTGAATGATGAAGCAGAATATAACCATATCAAGAAATACGCAGAAAAGCACAATCTGAAGATTGTATCAGTGGGCTACTACCATAAATGGTGCAAGTCTATTGATGCGTCACCGTTTGAGCTACTGGGATGGATCAAAAATGCAAACCTTGTTGTAACAGATACATTCCATGGTTCCGTGATGTCTATCATTTGCAACACCCCGGCAGTTGTAAAACTGCGTGGCAATCAGAATAAGCTGCGATTCCTTTTGTCGGAATACGGTCTGCTGGACAGAACAATTTTGGATTTTTCGGAAATGGAAAGCGTTGCAGACAAATCTGTGGATTTTGCTAATGTGAATGCCGCAATTCAGGAACGCCGTGCTGCTTCTATGAAGTTCTTGGATGATGCACTTGCTGGCTGCCGGTGATGAGGAAAAAGTATGTTGACGGTTGATTATGAAAAATGTACAGGCTGCGGGGCGTGCGTTCAGCGTTGTCCGAAGCGGTGCATTTCATGGACAGAGAGAGAGTTTGGATTTCGATATCCACAAATTGATAAAGATGCCTGTGTAAATTGTGGTCAGTGCGAAAAAGTGTGTCCTATCGATAAGGCACTCGAGGTTTCTGCCGAGCAGAAAGCGTATGCGGCTGTACATAAGGATGATGAAGTGCTGGCGAAAAGCACAAGCGGCGGGGCGTTTACTGCCATCGCCGATGCCGTTTTTGCGCAAGGCGGCATTGTGTATGGTGCAGCGATGCTGGATGGTATGCAAGTTAAGCACATTCGGACAATCGGTAAGGATGACTTTGAGGGACTGCGGAGTTCTAAATACCTGCAAAGTGATACCGGAACCACTTATCAGATGGTTGAGCAAGATTTGAAGCAGGGAAAAACAGTCCTATACTCTGGGACTCCTTGCCAGATTGACGGGTTGAAGAACTTCTTAGGAAAGGACTACGAGAATCTTTATACCGTAGATATTGTGTGCCATGGAGTTGGTTCTCAAGCCTACTTTGACAAGTACATGGATTATGCCAGAGAAAGATACGGCAAGATAAAGGCACTACGGTTTCGATCCAAGGAATATGCGGGGTGGAGCTGCGGCGGCGTCGTCGTCGTCGTCGATTCCTCTGATTGTCTGAAAAAAATCCCGTATCGGGATTTTGATAATTACTACTATTCCTATTTCCTGTCGGGAGATATCTACAGAAAAAGCTGCTACTCCTGTAAGTATGCAAATACCAATAGGGTGGGTGACTTTACGCTGGGAGATTATTGGGGCGTGGAGGCGTTGAATCTTCCGCTACAGACTAAAAACGGCTGCTCTCTGTTGCTGGTAAATAATCGGCATGCAATGCTGCTGTTGGATGAAATAGAGAGCCTTGATAGGGTGGAAACGACAGTCGAGCAAGCGGCGCACTGCAACAAACAGCTGAACGCACCTTCAAAATTGATGGATAGCCGACAAAATCGAATCGGAGAATATGAGTCGATGAGTGGGCAGCAGATTCAGAAAGAGTATCTGAAAAACCATCGAAAGACTGTTGTGAAGGGACAGCTCAAGGCACTGATGCCGTATAAATTAAAGTTGCTGATTAGAAGCGCAAGAAAGTGACGGGGGATAAGTTGTGGTAACTATTAGAATCAAGGGCGGACTTGGAAATCAGCTTTTTCAGTATGCTGCAGGGTATGCTTTAGCAAAAAGGATGAATCAAAAGTTGAAATTGGATAGCTCTTTTTTTCCGCAGCAGACACTCCGTGGTTTTAAGTTGGGATATCTTAATGTGACATTTGGCGATGTTGTCGAACATCAGAGTGGACTTGTTAAAGCATATAAAAATAAGTACTTAAATAAGACACTCCGGAAAGCCAATGTGCGGGCTCTTCCGTGTGGAAAGCAAACAAAATATTTGCTGGAAACAAGGTCAGATATTGTACCGGAATTCTTTAATATTAGTGCTCCCAATATCTATCTGGATGGGTACTATCAGAGCGAAAAGTATTTTAGGGAATACAAAGCCGATTTGATTCAACAGTTTACGCCCAATTATCCTAGTGAAGCGGAATATGAATCGGCTCTTGCTGAAATTCAAGGCCGCGAGGCGGTTGCGGTTCATGTGCGCCGGGGAGATTTTTTGAATGCGCAGAATGATCCTAATCCGAATCATTATTTACTGGGAGAACAATATTATCACAACGCGCTTAAATATGTTACAGAGCATCTGGAAAACCCAGTGTTTTTCTGGTTCTCTGATGATATTGACTGGGTAAAACAAAACTTTGGCGAAAGAGAGAACTTCCGCTTTGTTAGTTTGCATACAAAGCATGCAGATATTGATGAGATGATGCTGATGAAAAATTGTAAGCATATTATTGTAGCAAATAGCACTTTCAGTTGGTGGGCCTCGTGGCTTAATGAGCATAAGGATGCCTTACATATTTGCCCAGCAAAACGATATGGCAATTTGCACATGATTCCAGAAAATTGGATTAAGATTGGAGTTGAGTGACAGAAATGAAAGTAATCCATATTATGGATAGCCTAAATGTAGCTGGTGGTGTAAACAGTTTCGTATACGACCTATGCCTTGCTATGAAAAAACAAAATGTGGATGTAAGTCTGATTGGAATCCTTGACTCTAGTAAAAAAGATAACGATTCAGTAAAAAAATTAAAGGAGAATGGCGTTGATGTCATATGCCTTGGAGCGAAAAGCAAAAAAGATGCATTAACGCGATATTGTCCAATGCTTCGAAAAGCTATCGTACAGATAGCAAGTGATGAACAAACAGTTTGTAATCTTCATTTGAAATTAAGCGTTTTACTTGGTGGAATGGCTACCACTGGCTTGAGAAATGTTAAGTGTGTTGAAACGTATCATTCGCAATATAGCCACTATTCATTGGAATATAATTTGATGAGGCCTAGAATATCGCTTTATATTCCGTGTTCAAAATCGGCAGGGGTGGAAATGCAATCGCGCTTTCATGTGCCAAAAGAAAAAATGTGCGTTATTTCAAATGGAATAGATTACGAAAGTATTAGCAAGGTAGTACCAGAAAAAAACAATAGTATAACGATTTTATCAGTAGGAAGATTGACAAAACAAAAAAATTATCCTGTAATGATTGAAGCATTCAATGAAATGGCATCAAAAGATATAGAGTACGATATTATAGGGGCGGGCGAAGACGAAGAAAAACTGAAACAGATGGCAACATCGGATTGCATTAAATTTCTCGGAACAATGGAACGAGAAAAAGTACTATCGAGAACCGCTGGTGCGGATTTGATATGCATGCCCTCACTGTGGGAGGGATTGTCAATTTATATGATGGAAGCATTTTCGCTTGGTAGGCCGATGATGCTTTCTGATATACCAAGTTTCCGAGAAGCTGTCGATGAGTGCGCATTAGAGGAAGAATCTTATCGCAGATGCTCATGGGGCTATTTGGTTAAAGTTGATGATCCAAGTGCTTATCGTGCTGCAATATTTGACTTCATTGAAAATAAGACTGAATGGGATAAAATGAAAAGGTCCAGTTTTAAAATGTCTGAAAAATATAATATTCAAACAACTGCTAGAAAATATATAGAGGTATATTCATCTTTAATGGATTAAGATGAACAATGTATTTGGGGAGGAACGGATATGCAAATAGCACCAAACATACTGGGGGGTACGCAGCCCTAGTAGTCTTTCTATGGGTGTCAGTGGTTGTAGAGTATCAAGATAGAATTCATGGGGTCATTGTACGGATAGGAAATAAACATCTTAAATTAAGTATAATCGTACTGCGTGCTGTATTTTTGGTGCTGTGCTTTATGGCCGCGTTTCGTGGCATGGAGATTACAAACGACACGGAGGCGTATTATAGAACGTACCAAAAAATTGCGTATGGTGGGTTTGTAGGTGAGACGAGAATGGAACGTGGATATGTAGCGCTTAACCTGCTCTTATCATGTATTTTCCAAGATGACCTGGTAGGTTTTCATGTTCTTTTGTTCATAACAGCTGTATTTAGTTACTTGGCATTAGAACAATGGATTGAAAGACATGCGGTAACCTATGGAATATGAATTCTCACGTTTTATTTTCTCTCGAATCAAAGTTTCATGTCAGCTATTCGTCAGTCAGTAGCGGTTGGCTTTATTTTGTGGGCATTGATGGCTTGGGAGGATTTGAAAGGGTGGAAACGGTATATTGCGTACATCTCTTTGATTATTGCTGCGATGATTTTTCATAATACGGCAATAGTAGCTATCGTATTCCCGCTATTATCTTCTCGGAAATATACGCGTAATACAACAGTGCTGATAATAATCGTGACGTTGATAATGACATCAACAAATCTTGTGAGCGGTATGATTTCGCTCATTGGCCTTGGGACAGGATATGTCACCGCTGAGATTGGTAACGCCGTAAATGTGGGTGTAGTGTCCTTATTGTATTTATCTTTACTTTTGTTGAGATTGATTGCTGCCAATAGAAGCGGCTGTTGGTCCTCTGAAAGCAACAATACAGGAAATGCTGCTTATAGTGATGATTTTTATACATATTGCATAGCCCTATCCTTGGCAATCACAGTGATGTCACTGCGTGCAGCAGGGATGAGCCGTCTTACTATGTATTTACAGCTTGTTGGTCTTCCATATATCTCTAATATTATGAATAAAATAGAAGATCAAAGAATAGCTGTTGTTATAAAAGTTGTCTTTAGTGTAGTAATATGGGATTATTCTGCTATAGTTTTAATCTATAAACCAGAATGGCAACATATTTGGCCATATCATTTTTATTGGCAATAAAAACATGATATAAGCAGTAATCCAGACATTATACCATAAAAGGAATGGAGAATTTTATGGTTAAATTGGATGTAAATAAAACTGCTTTTTGGGTAACACTGATTTTTATTCTTGTATCGCCGATAGAAAATATACTTAGAACTGAACAAGTTGTTTATGTTTTAGGAATTGCAATTCTCGTATTTTGCGTTATTCAGAGAAAGTATCTGTTACTCAACAATTCAAAATATATTATTGTATTAATGATATATATGTTTTTGACTTGCTATTGGAGTGCAGAAAGACAGGCGTTAAATTCATTGCTTGTCATCTATGCAGAATTGCTTTTTTTGTATTTGCAATTGCAATTTCCATACACAGAAAGTCAGTATAAGAAGATAAAAGTCGCGTTTTTGATACATAACTGGATTCTACTTATTTTGTGCTTTACAAGTGGAAGCTATATGGACAGCAGATTTTGGCTAAAATCTGCTACGTCAGGGGCTGATCCCAACTACTTGTCAGGCTGGTTTGTTATACCGTTATGCTTTGCAGTAGAGTTGTTGTTTTCTGAAAAAATAAAGAAAGTCTGGAAAATATTGATTACAGCTCAGGTTGTTTTATCATTTTATTTTATTATGCAAACAGCATCAAAATCAGGCCTAATTACGAATGCATGCGTACTTGCAATTGCTACAATTTATACATTTCGAAGCATGATAAAGGAGCATCCGGGGCGTGCGCTTACAGTGTTAGTGATATTTGCTTTGGGCGTGTTTATTGCAGTCAATAATATGCCGGCTTATTTGGTGCAGCGTTTATCAAATGGGGATACAACAGGCACGGGAAGATTTCCAATGTGGGTTACTCTTGCTGAAACAATGTTGAATAATCCGATAAAGATGATTTTTGGATTTGGGACAAGTGCGGTTAAATACTATACCGGAACAGGGCTTGTATCGCATAATACATATCTAGATTTGCTTTTTAATGAGGGACTCGTTGGCTTTATACCACTTGTGATTTATATAGCCAAATCGATACGTATCAAAATAAAAAAATGCCCATACACAGTAATAGCTTTTTTGGGCATGTCAGTGTTGCTTTTGACATTGTCGGCATTTAATACGCGATTTTTCATGTTACTTCTTTTCTTAATAGGAATGGATGTAACAGAGGATTTGGAAAAATCCAAAAATGAGAGGATACGTCAATAATATATGGCTAAAGAAAAAAAGATTCTATTATCAACTCTACAGGTGACATTGATAACTTTGTTCATTAAATTTTTGGGCCTGGTAAAACAATCAGTCCTTGCTGCATCTTGTGGTGCCACAATGGAAACAGATGCCTTTTTCATTGCGACAGGAACAATGGTTAACCTTAGCACGGTGATATTTTCTGCCATATCAATTTCACTTTTGACAATTCATACAAATGTCTTGATTAATGAAGGTAGAAAGAAATCAAATGAACTCATTAATGCGGTTCTAAAGTTTTTTATTCCGATGGCTTTTAGCTTGACAATAATTGTCTATTTTGGATCTTCAGTTGTAGCGAAAATATTAGCTCCAGCTTATCAAGGCGAAGAACTGAGATTATTGTCTGAGTATATTAAAACAATGTCAATTTCATTTGTTTTGTGGTGCTACTTTTTGACAATCAATGTAATTTTAGAAACTGATAAGCAATTTATTCAAGGAAAGGGGCAGGGTTTCTTTCAAAATATTTTTTTGATTCTCGGTGCATTAATTCTCTATCCTAAATATGGAATGAAAACACTTGTTTATGCTTTTCTTCTTTCGGGCTTGGCACAGTGTATTTTAGTGACGTGGTGCGCACGCGATAAATTTAAATTTGTTATTACAAAAAAAAATACCAATAAATATGTTTCTTCTTTGATAAAAGTTGCATTTCCATTGCTCCTTGGAAATGCAATGTATGAGGTGAATACAATCGTTGATGGACAGATAGCAACAAGTCTTGGGGTTGGAGGGGCATCAATCTTAAACTACGGAGCAACGATTAACGATATGGTTGTTGGCGTCATAGTAGCGTCGGTCTCAACGGTGATTTTTTCACATTTTAGTACATGGATTGCAAAAAACGAAATCAAAGAAGTCGAAATTAATCTGAAGAGGGTATTGGAATTACTTACATTACTGTTATTTCCAATAATGGTAATGTGTATTGTTGCTGGCGATAAAATTGTAGAAATTTTTTATGGTCGGGGTAATTTTGGTGAAAAAGAGATATGGATGACATATGGTGTTGTCATTGGCTATGCAATCGGATTCGTGTTTCAAGCGGCAAGATCTAATCTTGTGAAAGTGTATTATGCATTTCAAGATTCAAAAACACCGATGATTAATGGAATGCTTGCTATTGTATTAAATATAGCACTTAGCATAACATTGTCTAAATTTATTGGTGTTGCAGGAGTGGCGCTAGCGACAAGCATATCGATGCTGTTCGTTACAGCGTTGCTTTTTAGTGGAGTGAAGAAGTATCTGCCGTCCTTTGCGTTAAGAAAAAGTTGTAAAGAACTCTTCAAAGGTGCTATGGCAGCATGTATAACCGCCATAGGTGCTTTTGCTCTAAAAAGTATCCTCTCAGCTAGCTTAATGGTAACATTTTTGATTATTGGCTTTTTTGTGGTAAGCATATATGCAATACTTCTCTTCCTTTTCAAATCAGACAATATAGAGTGGATTTGGAAAGGTCTGTGTCGAAAAATCAAAGGAGAGTAATCTAATGTCTGTTAAAGCATTGTATAAAGAGATTCGTTTCACATTGAGAGATTTAATTTATAATAGCCGATGCAGGAAGAAGCTTTTAAATAATGACTTTTCTCTGATTACATGTGATTGTACGGGCGGCTGTGTTGCAAAAGACTTGAAAGTGCGGATGAATTCGCCAACGAGAAATTTTTATTTTAATGCGGATGATTATATTAAGTTTTGCAAGAATTTGGATTACTATCTATCGCTTACGCCAGAACCATATACTGGGGATTATTCAGGGGGGGGTCAGAGTATTTAATGGCATCTCTTGGCGATTTGAAGATGTTCCTAGTTCATTACCCAAGTGTTGAGCAGTGTCAAAAGGAATGGATTCGTCGCCGTGATAGAGTAAATAAGAAAAACATGTTCTTTGTGATGAATGATCGTAACTATTGTACTGAAGAGGATATAAAGGCTTTTGATGCGCTTCCATATGATAATAAAGTCTGCTTTACACATGTCAGATATCCACAGTATAAATCCACGTATTATATTTCGGGAAGTGAAAAGGACAATTATCTAAAAAGTGTTATGAATTATGTACATCAGTGGTGGATTAAAAGATACTATGATCAATTTGACTTTGTAACATGGCTTAATAATGGCGGTTCGAATTGGACACAAAGAGTTTGACAGGAGATTTAAAATGAGTGACAATCTGTTAGCAAGCAAGCAAGCAAGCAAGCAAGCAAGCAAGCAAGCAAGCAAGATAGCTTTGACCCTATAATCAATAAGGAACGTAATAAAGCACTGGATTGTTATAAGGGTGTGCTGATTGTACTCGTTGTCCTTGGACATATCTTTGAATACTCAGTTTCAGACTGGAATCATAACATTTTGGAGAATCTGATTTGGGCAGTACAGATGCCGGGGTTTATGCTGGTGTCTGGATACTTTTCGTTCAGAGATGTGAAAAATGCTGAGAAGCTGTTGGTGGGATACCGGAAAAGCGTAGAGAGGTATCTGCTTCCGTTTCTTACATGGTTTGTTTTGATCAGCGTGTTGCTGTTGGGAAATTATGAGCACGACGTGTTGACTGCTTTGATCAGCCTTGCGTGGAGAGTGGACGGAGGACTGTGGTTTATCTGGGTGGTATTCGTTCTGTCTCTAGTTATGGGATTATGTAATTTGATTCGCGGTAAAGTCAATGGCTTTGTAAAGCAGTTTATGACTGTGGCTGTGACAGTCGGTGTGAGCTATGGCGTTCTTTTGATCTTGGCAAAACTGACATCGATAAATTTTCTCGGAATTAAATTTATTCTTTATTACGGCTTATTCTATGGACTGGGCTGGTTTATAAGGTGGACACAATCCTTCTGGGAAAAACAGAAAACTGTCTTTTATGACACAGTGGCATTTATCTGCATTTGCATATTCGCGGCAATTACTTTTAATGTAAACCTGTATCTCATAGACGATAACATAGCTGGCATTATGTTGCGTTTCATAGCAGGGACCACCGGAAACTATGTCCTTTATTATGTGGTAAAAAAACTGATTCCACAGTTACAGAAGATAAAGATGGACTGGATTGGAATGTATACACTTGAGATTTATGTGACGCATATGTATACGAATCATCTGTTTGCCGAGGTTGCGAATGATGCGTTCTTTACGATTCTAGGATTTTCGACATTCACAGTGTCTTTGATTTGTACAGTGGTGCTTACCGGAATTGTAATTGTTGTGCTGAAAAGTATACCGGCAACGAATTATCTGTTCTATGGGAAGCGAAAATAAAGGAAAATAACGAAAATTGGAAAAACTAACGGGGAGGTGTCCAGCAATGAATGATTTGTTTTTACATGATTCACTGGACACCTCCCCAATAGTTTCTTCCGACCGAGTCCTCTATACACCGACTTCCTTCGCAAAATCTGCGCTTCTCTATCTTCAGGAAATTGGTAGCTTACAAGCAGAACAGCCCCATACATCCTCTCGCACACATTTGTCTTCATACTTGTTCTTTTGTGTTAAATCAGGTTTCGGAGAGCTGGACTATCAAGGAAAAAAGCATAAGTTGACAGCAGGGGACTGCGTGTTTATTGACTGCCAACAGCCGTATTCGCATAGTACAGATACAAAACTTTGGTCATTGTCATGGATTCACTTCTCTGGTGTGACCATGAAGAACATTTACCAAAAGTACCAAGAGCGTGGTGGTCGACCGGTATTTCATCCGGAGAATGTTGCAGCGTTTACAGAGCTGCATAAGTCGCTTTTCACTCTTGCCTCGTCAGATGATTACATCCGGGATATGCGGATTAACAGTGGTTTAAATGAACTGCTGGTGCTACTCATGAATGAATCATGGCATCCAGCAGATCGTTCAGATGCTATATTGAAAAAGCAGAACCTTGAACCGATTCGAGATTATCTGGATACACACTACACCGAAAAAGTTTCGCTGGATGCATTGGCAGACCAGTTCTTTATCAGTAAGTTCTATCTGACCCGTGTGTTCAAGGAACAGTTCGGGGTGAGCATCAATACCTATGTGCTAAATCTTCGCATTACAAAGGCCAAGCAGATGCTTCGCTTTACAGACAAGAAGCTGGAGGATATTGGCTACCAATGCGGCCTTGGCGCACCGCATTATTTCAGCCGTATCTTTAAGCAGGTCGAGGGGATTACACCATCAGAGTTCCGTGAAAAGTGGTAAACGCTGTATTGACTATAATGCGGTCGTGTAAATGTAACTGCTTACTTCAAAAGAGGGCAATATTGTGTAAGCAATTTGCCGCGAAAGGCAAGATAGTGAATTCAGTTTTGAGACTATATTCGCTAAAATAATATACGGTATTACAAGAAAACCATGCAGAAGACTGCAAAGACAACAGGAAAGTTGAGGTAAATATATGTCTAAAGTTGCGCTGATTACCGGTATTACCGGTCAGGATGGTTCCTATCTGGCAGAGTTCCTTCTGGAGAAGGGCTACGAGGTTCACGGCGTCATACGTCGTTCCTCCGTCGACTACCGTGAGCGCATCGCCCATCTGGAGGGTCATCCTAGCTTCCACCTGCACTATGGCGATCTGAGCGATTCGATGAGCATCCTCTCGGTCGTCAGCACCGTGCGCCCTGATGAGATCTACAATCTGGCCGCTCAGAGCCATGTGCAGGTCAGCTTCGATGTGCCGGAGTTCACGGCCGATGTCGATGCCACCGGTGTGCTGCGCGTACTGGAGGCTGTGCGCCTCTGCGGTCTGAAGGACAGCTGCCGCATCTATCAGGCATCTACCTCCGAGCTGTACGGCAAGGTAGAGGAGGTTCCCCAGAACGAGAACACTCCGTTCCATCCCTACAGCCCCTATGCTGTTGCCAAGCAGTATGGCTTCTGGATTGTCAAGGAGTACCGTGAGGCCTATAATATGTTCTGCTGTTCGGGCATCCTCTTCAACCATGAGTCTGAACGCCGCGGCGAGACCTTCGTCACCCGCAAGATCACGCTTGCCGCTGCCCGCATTGCGCAGGGCAAGCAGGACAAGCTCTATCTCGGCAATCTGTCCAGTCTTCGCGACTGGGGCTATGCCAAGGATTATGTTGAGTGCATGTGGCTGATCCTGCAGAACAAGACACCTGAGGACTTCGTGATTGCCACTGGTGAGCAGCACTCCGTGCGCGAGTTCTGTGAGCTGGCCTTCCACAATGCCGGCATCGAGCTGGAATTTGTGGGCGAGGGCATGAACGAAAAGGGCATCGACAAGGCTACGGGCAAGGTCGTTATCGAGGTCAGCCCTGATTTCTACCGTCCCACCGATGTTGTCAACCTGTGGGGCGACCCCAGCAAGGCCAAGCGTGAGCTGGGTTGGAACCCCACAAAGACAACCTTTGCAGAGCTTGTCAGGATCATGGTCGATCATGACATGAAGAAAGTCGCCGTAGAGCGCGCCGAGGAGCATATCAAGACCAATCTGGCTGAATATCTCGAAAAGGGCGTTATCAAATAATTTCATCAAAAGCATCAAAAGAAGGTAACAATCATGATGGAAAAGAATGCTAAAATTTATGTCGCAGGTCATCGCGGCATGGTTGGCTCTGCAATCGTCCGCGAATTGCAGCGTCAGGGCTACACCAATATCATCACCCGCACCCACAAGGAGCTGGATCTGACCCGTCAGGATGCTGTGGAAGAGTTCTTTGCACAGGAGAAGCCAGAGTATGTGTTCCTTGCAGCTGCCAAGGTCGGTGGCATCGTGGCAAATCAGGAAGCACTGGCTGATTTCATGTATGACAACATGACACTGGAGATGAATGCCATCCACTCTGCATGGAAGAACGGCTGCAAGAAGCTGGAATTCCTCGGTTCCTCCTGCATCTACCCACGCTTGGCTCCTCAGCCCATGAAGGAAGATTGTCTGCTGACCAGCGAACTGGAAAAGACCAACGAGGCCTATGCACTGGCTAAGATCAGCGGTCTGAAGTACTGCGAGTTCCTGAACCGTCAGTACGGCACCGACTACATCAGCGTCATGCCCACCAACCTCTATGGCCCCAACGACAACTATCACCCGACCCACAGCCATGTGGTCCCGGCACTGATCCGTCGTTTCCATGAGGCCAAGGAGCAGAACCTGCCCAGTGTTACCTGCTGGGGCGATGGCTCTCCGCTGCGTGAGTTCCTGTATGTGGATGACTTGGCAAACCTGTGCGTCTTCCTGATGAACAACTACTCCGGCAACGAAACGGTCAACGCCGGTACCGGCAAGGAACTGACCATCAAGGAACTGACCGAACTGGTTGCTAAAGTTGTGGGCTACACCGGTGAGATCAAGTGGGATACTACCAAGCCTAACGGTACGCCCCGCAAGCTGCTGGACGTGTCTAAGGCAACTAATCTGGGCTGGACCTACAAGACTGAGCTGGAAGACGGTCTGCGCCTGTCCTATGAGGATTTCCTGAATAATCCGATGCGTGCTGAACGCTAAAGAATCACAGAGCCGCATCCTGAACCGGGGTGCGGCTCTTTCCGATAAGGGAGAAGTTTATGAATATCATTTTGTTGTCCGGTGGCTCCGGTAAGCGGCTGTGGCCCTTGTCCAACGACATTCGTTCCAAGCAGTTTATCAAGATTTTCAAGAAGGAAGATGGTACCTATGAGTCGATGGTGCAGCGTGTCTATCGCCAGATCAAGAAGGTAGACACGGATGCAACTGTGACGATTGCTACCAGCAAAACGCAGGTTTCTGCCATTCACAACCAGTTGGGCGAGGATGTGGGTATCAGCGTGGAGCCCTGTCGTCGGGATACCTTTCCGGCGATTGCACTGGCAACGGCCTATCTGGTGGACGTGATGCACGTTGCCCCTTCTGAATCCGTGGTTGTATGCCCGGTCGACCCATATGTAGAGGATAGCTACTTTGAGGCGCTGAAAGAACTGTCAGAGCAGGCGGATAAATGCGAAGCCAATCTTGTGCTGATGGGCATCGAACCGACCTATCCCAGCGAAAAGTACGGGTATATCATCCCGGAAAGTGCGGATCATGTGGCTACAGTCAAGACCTTCAAAGAAAAGCCGACTGCCGATGTGGCAGAGCAGTACATTGCGCAGGGCGCACTTTGGAACGGTGGTGTGTTTGCTTATAAGCTGGGCTATGTGATGAACAAGGCTCATGAGCTGATGGATTTTACCGACTATCAGGACTTGTTTGATAAGTACGATACATTGAAAAAAATCTCCTTTGACTATGCGGTGGTGGAGCATGAGCCGAAGATCCAAGTCGTTCGTTTTGCCGGTATGTGGAAGGATCTCGGCACATGGAACACACTGACCGAGGCAATGGAAGAAAACGTTATCGGTAAGGGCGAACTGAACGACAAGTGTTTCGGTGTCCACATCATCAATGAGATGGATGTTCCTGTGCTGGCCATGGGGCTGCATGATGTCGTTATCTCCGCATCGCCGGAGGGAATTCTGGTTTCGGATAAGGAGCAAAGTTCCTACATTAAGCCCTTCGTGGACAAATTCGAGCAGCAGATTATGTTTGCAGAAAAGTCTTGGGGCAGCTTTAAGGTTGTGGACGTGGAAACTACATCTCTGACTATTAAGGTGACGTTGAACCCCGGTCACAGCATGAACTACCACAGTCACAAGAACCGTGATGAGGTGTGGGTCGTTATTTCCGGCAAGGGCAAGACTGTTGTGGACGGTATGGAGCAGAGGGTCAAGGCAGGCGACGTGATCACTATGTCCGCCGGCTGCCGCCATACGGTTATGGCAGATACCGAACTGAAACTGATCGAGGTGCAGTTGGGCGAAGGAATCAATGTTCACGACAAGCAGAAATTTGAGCTGGAATACTGATACAGCGCAGGAGGCGTATATGCCAAACGAGAATAAGCCTCTTTTGCTCCGACCGTCCGGTAAAGATTATCTTTGGGGCGGCAGCCGTTTAAATGATGACTTTGAAAAAAATATCGACCTGACTCCGCTGGCAGAAACGTGGGAATGCTCCACGCACCCCGATGGACCCAGCTATGTGGTGGGCGGTGCATTCGATGGGCAGGAACTGGCAGCAGTGCTGAAAACGCATCCGGAGTATCTGGGCGAGCGCCATAAGGGCGAAAACACGCTGCCAATCCTCATCAAGTTTATTGACGCCAAGAAGGACCTGTCGGTACAGGTGCATCCCACCGATGCCTATGCGCAGGAGCATGAAAGCGGGCAGCTTGGCAAGACGGAAATGTGGTATGTGCTGGATGCCGGACGGGACGCAAAGCTGGTCTATGGGCTAAAAAAGGACTGCACAAAGGAAGAAATGCGCGAGGCGATTGCGGACGGCACGGTGATGAAATACCTGCAAAAGGTGCCCATCCATAAGGATGACCTATTTTTCATTCCTGCGGGGACGGTTCATGCCATCGGGGCAGGGGCGCTGGTGGCAGAAATTCAGGAAAGCTCCAACCTGACCTATCGCCTGTACGATTATGACCGCATCGGCAAAGACGGTAAAAAGCGTGAGCTGCATATCGACAAGGCACTGGATGTTGCAAATCTTTACAGCAGCGCGGAGCCGAAACAGCCGCTGCGTGTTCTGAAATATCGGCAGGGCGTGGCATCTGAGTTGCTGACCCGATGCAAGTATTTTGAGGTGTATCGGATGATCGTCAACACCGAACGACGCCAAACTGTGCATTACCGGGCGGATGAATTGGCTTTCCGTGTGCTGCTCTGCGTAAACGGCTGCGGTACGATTTCCCATGAGAACGGAACCATTCCGTTCTATAAGGGAGACTGCATCTTTGTCCCGGCAGATTCCGTAACTCTAACCATTCATGGACAGGCACAATTTCTGGATGTAAGAGGCTGATATATGGAAAAGTGGAAGATGATAAAATCAGAACCACTTGTAGACAGCCGATGGGTCAAGGTGCGAAAAGATTCAGTGGACTTGCCGAATGGTCAGCACATTGATGATTTCTATGCCATTTCGCTCAACGATGCGGCGGCCATTGTGGCACTGGATGATGCCGGGAATATAGTTCTGAAAAAGGAATATCGGTATTGCCTTGACCGTGATCTTATTGAAGTTCCTGCAGGAGGCTTTGAGAGAGGTGAAGATGGCTTGGCAGTTGCTAAACGAGAACTTCTGGAAGAAACTGGATATGTTTCGGACGACTGGCAATATATCGGAGCAACGGTAGAAAGCTCGGCAAAGCTAACGAACTATATGCATCTATTTTTTGCCAATCATTGCCGAAAGGTTAGCGAACAGAATCTTGACCCTACGGAAGAACTGGATGTTCTCGTTGTTCCGTTAAAACAGGCGGTTGAGATGGTGATGAAAAACGAAATATGCTGCAATAGCTCTGCACATGGAATCCTTTGGGCTGCAAGAAAGCTCGGAGTGTAATGAAAGGTGACCGGAAATGGATATCAAGAAAGAATATGAACGCTGGTTAGCAAATGCCACCGCCGATGGAGATGTACTGGCAGAACTGAAAACGCTGGATGACGCCAAAATCGAGGATGCATTCTATCGTGACCTTACTTTTGGTACGGGCGGTCTGCGCGGCGTGATCGGCGCGGGTACCAACCGCATGAACATTTATACCGTGGCTAAGGCTTCTCAGGGGTTGGCGGACTATTTAAAGAAGAACTATGAAAAGCCTTCTGTGGTGATCGGTTACGACAGCCGTATCAAGAGCGATGTGTTTGCAAAAGTTGCCGCCGGGGTGTTTGCGGCTAATGGGGTCAAGGTGAATATCTGGCCTGTCCTGATGCCGGTTCCTACCGTGTCTTTTGCGACCCGCTATCTGCACACTTCTGCCGGTGTTATGGTGACGGCTTCCCACAATCCCAGCAAGTATAACGGCTATAAGGTCTACGGTGCGGATGGCTGCCAGATCACCACCGAGGTTGCTGCTGAAATTCTGGCCGAGATTGAGAAGCTGGACATTTTTGCCGACGTCAAGACCGGCGATTTTGAAGCAGGCGTGGCAGACGGCAGTATCCAGTACATCCCGGACGAGGTCTACACCGCATTCGTGGAGCAGGTCAAGAGCCAGTCTGTTCTGTTTGGCGAGAAAGTCAATAAGGATGTGGCTATCGTGTACAGCCCGCTGAACGGCACCGGTCTGAAGCCTGTGACACGCACTCTGAAGGAGATGGGCTACACCAACATTACGGTGGTCAAGGAGCAGGAGCAGCCGGACGGCAACTTCCCGACCTGCCCCTACCCCAACCCGGAGATCCAGGAAGCAATGGCACTAGGCATGGAGTATGCCAAGAAGTGCAACGCCGACCTGCTGCTGGCGACCGACCCCGACTGTGACCGTGTGGGTATCGCCGTCAAAAACAAGGCGGGGGAGTACGAACTGCTGACCGGCAACCAGACCGGTATGCTGCTGCTGGATTACATCTGCAGCCAGCGCGTGAAGCATGGTAAGATGCCCGCCGACCCGGTCATGGTCAAGACAATCGTCACCATGGACATGGGCGAGCAGATCGCTACCCATTATGGACTGCGTACCATCAATGTGCTGACCGGCTTCAAGTTCATCGGTGAGCAGATCGGCAAGCTGGAAAAGCAGGGCAAGGCAGACAGCTATGTGTTCGGCTTTGAGGAAAGCTACGGCTACCTGACCGGCTCCTACGTCCGCGACAAGGACGGCGTGGACGGTGCTTACATGATCTGCGAGATGTTCAGCTACTATGCGACCAAGGGCATCAGCCTGCTGGACAAGCTGGACGAGTTGTACAAGACCTACGGCTACTGCCTGAACACGCTGCACAGCTATGAGTTTGACGGCAGCGCCGGCTTTGCCAAGATGCAGAGTATCATGCAGGCATTCCGGGGCAATATCAAGGAGTTCGGCGGCAAAAAGGTCGTGAAGCTGCTGGATTACGCTCCGGGTCTGGATGGTCTGCCTAAGTCCGATGTGCTCAAGTTCCAGCTGGAAGATAACTGCTCTATCGTGGTGCGTCCCTCCGGTACCGAACCGAAGCTCAAGACCTATATCTCTGTCAGTGCGGAGAATAAGGAAGCTGCTGAGAAGGTTGAGGCAAAAATTTGCAAGAGTGCTGAAAAGTACCTGAAATAAGGTCGAAAACCATAAAATAATTTTCATCACAAGGATGATTTAAAAATGAACTTGTGATATACTGGAGCCATGGGAGACCGTGGCTCCCTACGCCGCTCGAAACTTTGCACACCTCTACGTGGTGGGCGGCAGGCAACACAGTATGGGTGCTGTGGCTGAGATACAGAGAATATTATGCGGCAGGAGAAAGTGCATGCAAATTCAAAAAGAAACACGCCGTCTTATTTTAAACGATCTTATTGCACGAGGAAACATAGTAGGAGATTTAGAGGCGTCTGAATTTGTCAGAAAAGTGTTTCCAGATGCAGAAAATATGTCGTCAGAGGACCACAGGTATACCACATTCCTTGAGGAAGTGCGGAAACACATGGAGATGAATAACGATTGGACATGGAACAATGTTTTGTTTCATCGCCTAAATCTCCTGGAGGTAGATGACGACAAATTTATACTTTTCATAGAGCAATATGTTTCTCCGGGAATTAGGAGGATTGAATGGAACGAAGAAACGGAAGAACGAGAAATCGTTGATAATAAAGTGTATGTGGATGCGATTAACTCATATCTTACAGTTGATGGATATGAATTAAGAGAAAATGGTCAGATTGCAAATAAGCCTAAATATACCGTATTTCCTACTGACCGTGGTGTGCAAGGACAACTAAAGAATATAATATTTGCGTCTTCACAGAAGCCTGACATCACATTTTCAGATGCTCTGAATAACAAAATTCGCATAGAACGAAATGAAGATAAATGCTTAGTGTATGATAAACCGATTGAAGGTTTGATTACATGGAAGCAGTTGACTGACTGGTATACGGCAGGAAATTACATCATTAGCAGACATGCGGATTTGGTTCCATTTTTACAGCAGTCGCTTAGTTCGCCGCCTGAAAAGCTCTTTTTTGATTCGTATTTATCATTGGCAACGCAGTATGCGGAAAAAATACCTGCAATATTCCCACAGGTATGGCTCTATTATGACCCTAAGTTAGAAAAAGATAGAATTAGAAAAATATATGAACATCAGAGAATGGACTTCTTGATGCTGTTTTCAGAATCAAAAAGAATTGTGATAGAAATTGATGGGATTCAGCATTATGCTGACCCGCAAAGTCATAGTGCTTCTGTGGATAAGTATGCTGCAATGGTTTCAGCACAGAGAGATATGACACTTGCGGGTTATGAGGTCTACAGATTTGGTGGAAAAGAGTTGCTAGACCAGACTATTGGCAAAAGATTGGTTAGAAGTTTTCTTAAGGAACTTTGTAATGCACACGGTGTTGACCTGCATTGATCTTTGGGGGATTCTTGCCATCTAATTCCCACAGTACTATACTAACATCAAATCTTGCATAATCTTATCGGAGATATCAATCCTATGCCCAGAACCAAAGGCAGCAAGATCCGCATTACCGCATCTACCGACTTCGATGCTCAGATCGCAAAGTTGCAGAAAGACAAGGCGATGCTCGAAGAAGGTCTTTCCAAGACTGTTGCCCAAATTGAAGAGCTAAAGACCGACATAAAGTCTCTGCGTGAAAGTCTAAAGCCGCAGAAGGCAGAGATCAAGCAGACCGAGAAAGAAATCGTAAAGCTGGAGGCTAAGAAGGCAACTGCTGAGGCGAAGGCTGCCGAAGCTGCTAAGAAGGTTGAAGCAGAAGCGATGCTGAAGAAGCTGCTGGCATCTGGTATGACGGAGATGGGATTCTCGAAAAGCTGAAATAAATTAATATGCCGTGTGGACTGAACTCCAGAAGTTCACACGGCGTATTTTTGAGTGCGCCATATAGTTTGTGACGGAAATAAAAGTGAGGTGAAAATTAGTGGGTAATACACGCAAGCCCGGCGGTGGGCGGAAGCCATCAAAACCGGAGTATAGTGCGGCCAAGAACCTGGCACAACTGATGAAAGCGGCTGCTGATCTTTATACGGACAAAATGAGCCTACAAGCCATCGCAGACACCCTGTCCCTCAACCCCATCAAGGTTCGGAAGTTACTTATCACCGCCGGAGTCTACGAGTCGGATACTGCAAAGCTCGTCCGGCAGACCTTTCATTCCTTCAGAGAAACACAGGACTACTCTACTGCCGTCACCTACACCATGGCAGCCTTGCAATTGTCCCGTCCCTCCGTGACCTCTTATCTGCCGTATGCAAAAGGCGTGTACTTTCCGGAAGATGCTGAAGCAGAGAATATCAGCGCCGGTGCAGAAAGGCAGCGACACTACCGAGCTGTGGTTGCGCTAAAGAAGAATCCCTGCGAGGAGAACCTCTGGAAGTGCGTAGTGGCTTTTCGGGGTTACAAGTTCAAGACTCTGTCCGGCTTGCCCTTTACATATAAGTTGAAGAAGGGCAGGGGAGATGAATTTACCAAGGAGCTGTGGATCGACCGGAGAGAGGGCGGCAAGAGCCTTGCTTGGAGTTCCGTGCTGCTGGTGTATCACAATATCGGTAAAATCGGAGAGGTAGTAGACAGACCCAAGGCGCTGGGGGATATCCGGGGTGTGTCCTACATTTATGGGATATTCTACCGATTTGGCTTGATTGATGTACCGAAAAAGGTTAAAGAGAAGATGACGAAGTGATAGGGACGTAGGTATAGTTTGTGATAGAAATAAAATTGCCCCCGTGGATACCACAGAAGGCAGTCAATTGGTTTATTCCCATTCCTCATCCCTAGCCCGCAGAAGATCCTGTACTTCTTTTTCGGTTGCCAGGCGAATGGCAGGTCTGTTCTGATAGACCGTTTTGCCGCAGTCAGCGCAACGATCGGGCAGCGACTCTGCCTCAAAGCAGTAATGGCAGACATCGCAGAAATAGTAGTTCACGGCGTTTTGCACTTCCTTTGTCATGTAGGAGTTTATATGTCATCAGGATATTTTTCAATTCCAAGGTAGTCCTCAATACTAGTGATGCCCTCACCGGTAAGATCAGCAATGTCATCAAAGGGAATAATGACCGGCAACTCTTTCTCAATGCCCATGCCTTTTCTATCACTGTCCTGCATGACTTTCAGTTCTCGATAAACTGGGTCGATCATAACAACTGTGCCAGTCATACTAATGTATTTTCCGGTGTTCTCTGTGGTTCGGACAAAGTACCGGACTACGACCTTCATGCCTTTCTTGACTTGCAGGAGCTTGTCGGATAGAGCGTCCTTCTCCTCATCGGAAAGTTCGACTTTCTTCACCAGTAGCTTGCTGGCTCCCTCGCTGGAAATTTCATCATCGAAGCCACGCAGCGCGGCGAAGGGGCTGAATATCTTTGCCCGGTTTGAGAGTGCCATCCGGGGATACTTTACGGGTGGCTCTGGGCGGCTGAGATGGAGGATGTCCGCATACTTCTGTGCGACGTTTCGCCCTTCTTTGGTATTCTTGAAGTCTGCCATAGAATCCTCCTTGCTGCGTTATTTGGCCTTGTGGCCGCCGATCTGACCATTCCGCTCTCGTATAGTGGCGCCTTCCAGATAGTTGGTGCCCTTCAGAACAGCGTTTTTTCCGAACTTCTTCTTGATACCGAGCATGGTCGCCTGTAGCGATTTCTCCCGCTCCAGCTTGCTGGTGTCAGTGAACAGATCCACTTGCAAGATGCCCTGATCTTTGACCACATGGTTCGCTGCTATTGCTATTCTTCGCACAGTCAAATTTCTGTTGGCAATGCGGTCGAACAGCTCCGTGGTAGCAGCCATCAGTTGGCTGCTGAGATTGGTCGGGTTGTCCAGTCGTGTACTGCCGTGGGCACCCTTCGGAACAGTGCGGCCGTAGTGATCGATGTGGACAGGAGCGTGATAGATGCCCTTGTCGCAGTTCTCTCTGTCGTAACCGATGTCCAGTGTCAGGCTGTCCGTGACCAGTCCCTTATCCGTGAGCTGGAATACCAGACTGTCGGTCATCTCCTGGACGATGATTCGAGCCTTGTCATAAGGATAAGGGCAGGAGAGAACTTGACCTTCGGACAGGCTGTTGGTTTCCGGGCGATAGGCGTTGATTTCCTTCATCCCGCAGGGTTCCAGCCCCCAGGCGTGGTCGATGAGAATCTCAGCATCTATGCCGAACTCCTTATATAGTATCTCAGGAAAGTGAATGCTGGCTCTTGCCAGTTCACCCATCGTATGGATGCCGTGCTTTTCCAGTCTGCGGACGGTGCCGGGGCCAGTCTGCCAGAAATCGGTGAGCGGCTTGTGATCCCAGAGCAGATACCGGAAGGATTCTTCGCCAAGCTCTGCGATGCGGACACCGTCCTTGTCCGGTGCGGCGTGCTTGGCGGTGATGTCCATTGCCAGCTTTGCCAGGTATAGATTGGTGCCGATCCCGGCGGTGGCGGTGATGCCGGTGGTGTACAATACCTCCCGAATCATGGTCATGGCGAGGTCGTGGGCAGACATTTTATAATGAGTAAGGTATGCGGTGGCATCGATGAACACCTCATCGATGGAATACACCACGATATCCTCCGGGGCAATGTACTTGAGATAGATGCCGTAAATCTGCCGTGAGATCTTCTCATAGTACGCCATCCGGGGTGGTGCCACCAGATAGGATACCTCAAGAGAGGGGTCTGCTGCAAGGGCGGTGGCATCGTAGGACGCAGCCGAAAGAGCGGGAACACCGTCTTTGTACACAGCGGTCTTGTTCCGAATGGCATCTCGCAAACGACCATTGTTGACCTCTTTGACACGCTGCACGACCTCGAACAGTCGAGCTCGACCGGGAATGCCGTAGGACTTCAAGGATGGGGACACAGCCAAGCAGATGGTTTTCTCCGTGCGGCTAGCATCGGCCACGACCAGATTGGTGGTCAGCGAATCGAGATGCCGTGCGGCGCATTCTGCCGAGGCATAATACGACTTGAGGTCTATTGCCAGATATGTGCGCTGCGCCATGCTGTGTCACTCCCTTTCCGTGGTGGATTTCGCAATGTTATTTGCTTGCTTTTTCAAGATCCTTGATTTTTTCCTTAAGAGAATCGATTTCCTGCGTTTGCCAATGGAAAATCCCGCGGTTAGCTTGCTCGTTCTTGTTATAGACCAGAGCAAGAACCACCAGAGCCAGACGAAGTTCCTAGTTTGGAATGATTTTGCAGGCTTTAATCATTTCATCTTGGTCGGTAATCTCGGCGAGTGTACTCAGCTTCTCAAAGATGGTCATTGATAACCCCCTTTCGTTGGATGAGCTTATTGTGCCGTCCGCTCCACATACCAGCGGCCAAGCCGTCCGGTGAAGCGAGGGTCGATGTGTTCAAAGAACAGGTGCTTCTCCTGTCCTTGGATCAGGACAGTGAAACAGTCTCCATTGCAGTCGTTGTCTGCGGTTCCTGCCGGCCGGAAGTCCCGGACGGTTTCGATAGGGAAGGTTCTGCCGTCTGCCCAAGTGATGGATGTTGGCTGCATATAGCCGGTTGAATCAAACTCCGAGGCGACCTTTACATAGACACGCTCGATCTTGTTTCGTTTGGGTATCGCCATGTGGGTCACCTCCGATCCTTAGTGCTTAGCCCGCAGGAAGCGGTTGTCGATATCAACGGGCAGTTGGAGGTGCTCACCGCGGCGAATCAGGCTGTACATCTTAAACGCAAAAAAAGGCGCTGGAATGCAGAGCTCTTTGGCAACGCTGAAAAAGTCGGCGTTGCCGGAGTGAATCAGATCCAGCACCTCCTCATCATCCAGTAACAGATCGGCGGCGAAGAAATTGGCTTCCCTTTCCAGTCTGCCGGTGGCCTGATAAATGTCGAAATCCTGCATGGCTTGACAGCGCAGATGATTCGAGTGTTCAAAGATATGGCCCAGTTCGTGACCGGCAATAACACGCTGCTCCTCGTAGGGAAGATGAGGATTGACTGCTATGTATCGGACACGATTTACAATCGTAGCGAAGCCACGCAGACCATCTGCATCGAGCAATCTGGCAGACCAGAGCTTTGTGTTGGGCAGCGCATCGATCAATTCAAAAGGGTCACGGGTACCATATTTTTGAATCAGTTTTTGAGTATCGTCAAAGGTTTGAAGTTGTGTCATTCTTTCACCAACTTTCTGGCAGAAGATCAGGTGCCGTTATCTTCGGCATTCTTCCGGTATTTCTTCGGCGTGAACTTTTCACGTGCCACCTTCTTGGAATCCATAAAGATCCGCTGCATTTCAATGGCAAACGCCTTCTGATCTTCCTCCGAAAGAGATCCGCCGGCGAATAGCTCACGAGTCTGGCTGAGAATCTCGCTGGCCTGTGCCTGACCGCGCCGCCCATAGAAGGAGCCTACCTCGGTCATGAACTCCTCATTTTCGGTCATCAGATAATTGACGTCTGTTTCAAGCAGCTCGGCCAGCTTTGCATACATATCGCGAGTGCGGGGATAGGTGGTACCGGCCTCATAACCGCCAATGGTACGGCGGGTTACGCCCATCTGTTTCGCAAGTTCCTCCTGAGACCACCCCTTCTGTGTGCGGAGGTCTTTTAGTTTTTCCCCGAAGTTCATTGCTAGTGCTCCTTTCCCTAGAGGATGTTTTCCCTGAACGTTTGCTCTAAATGTGTTATTGACAAGAGCCAAGAGCGTCGTTATAATTGGAATGGGAAAACTGATTTCGCATTTATTATATCAATGGGAAAATAACCTGTCAAGAGGTTTGCATTTGAATGAGAAGTTTATTTTCTCATGGCCCAATGGAGAAAATCAGTGAGGCTGAATATCGTAAACTCAAATCGGTAGCACCACTTAAGACAGAACGCAAGACAAAGTATGGCAACCGAGAAGTCACTTATCAAGATGCCTATCAATTTGCGGATTTGCCTTTTGATACGATTCAGTGGTTTAATACATCTGCTTCCGTGCGTTCTTTGCTTGAGAGACTTCCGATTGGTGAAGTACTTCGCCCACAGAAAAGCGGTATAAAACCTGATCTTGGCACACTTATGCATTTTTCTGAATTTATAAACAACAAGCTATGTGATGAAGTTGCGCGCTGTGCCGTTTTAGACAGTCCCATTGTGCAGCCGCACGTTCACTCTTTTACAGATATGCTTTATTACAACTATGACTTCGGCGACGATTGGCATGTGCAAATCACTGCCAGTGACAATGCAGAGGATCTTATCTAATCGGATCGGCTCACGGCAGAGGAATGGGAAGAAGAAAAGCTGCAGCTTCACAGCAAGCATCGTCCTGTCTGTATTGCACAGGATGGTTTGCCTGTATTTGATGATGTCGGCAATATTCATGGGTATGCCGCATTCCTGAGATGTGTCAATCGGGATGCTCGTAAAAATAATATAGCAGATGAAGACGATAACTCGCCATATCCATATCATGATAAAGCGGAGACTCTTGCCTGGGCAAAGAGCCTCGGTTGGAGTAAACGCAGAGTGAGCAACAAAAACTTGTTGTGAATTATCAGTTTTTGACGCTTAATAAAGCTAAATAGCGCTTAGAGGCGAACCACAATGCATCACAAGTTAGACATCCATCCGATCCCAGAGAACGTACTTTACATCAATGAGTTATCGCTGGCGGCAAAAGTGCCCTATGAAACAAAGCAGGAAACCGAAAAAGCTCTTACTGGTAAAACTGTATCTGACGGTGGCATTCTCCCAAATGATAATGTTCGCATTTATATCCCAATGGATTTGAACGCGGATAACATTATGCGGCAGTTACAAAGCCTATATAGCAGGCTTGGCTACCCAGATGATGAAAATGAATCAGATTACAGCATTGGCGTTGGTAAGCTGATTTCGCAGCTGGAGATATACGATCAGGTGCGAGTTGTAAGAGACCTGGCAAATGCTACGAGAAAAGCAAATGGTGGGGAGTTGCATAGTCAACAGGGGATAGCTTTAGCACGAAAAATGGTAGAATTTATGGAACAGCATGGTGGCAACGAAGAATGCTTCCCATACGATGAAATAAGTGAGTTTAAAGCTGCGTTTTGGCTGTAATGACTGCATATTGTTGGTGAATTTATAGCATTGTTGTCAAACGTGATATGGCTTCGACATTACCGCCGGCCTTTGCGACAAGATACTTCGGCGGTCTGGCAGACAAGCACTCTGCCGCGGGCATTTACGTGGCATTTTAAGGAAAGTGTAAAAATGTATTTCGCTGTGAGCGCGAACGCACTTATGAGCAGGCGATGGACAGATTGACGGTGTCTTTTGCAAGGAACCGATAAAACTGCCAATTAAAATTATAGCGAGGTATCCTCCATTTTTATAATGGAGGATACCTCGCTTTTTGTTTATATATGTATAATCTATT
>ERZ779843.776-NODE-776-length-44379-cov-2.788828_pt1 | contig 44379 bp, 33 predicted proteins | sample MGYA00511560_ERZ779843 | MGnify/ENA primary metagenome ERZ779843 (study PRJEB29588, sample SAMEA2158062) | human gut metagenome | biome: human gut; feature: human-associated habitat; material: faeces | place: Denmark | collected 2008/2010 ... | reverse complement strand
GTCGACTTTCCTCAGTGAGCTGCTTATTGCCATTATTGGTACATAGGAAAAAACGATGCCGTATTTCTATATTTGGCCGCAAAGGTAAGGAAAAACTTCTCTTGCTGTTTTTTTAATACTAGAAAATTGCGTTTTTAAGCCTATTCTCATGTGTAATATGATGTTTTCGATGAATGTTTTGGTAGAATATATAATAAAAATCAGGCCAGTCCGTAAATTTATGGACTGGCCTGATGGAATTTACCGAATAGGATTTCGATTACTTGACCGTTATGAAGTTGTTGTTGCCTTCCTTTATTTCGCTGTTTTCGGCTCGAATAAATTCAGAAACCGGTTCTATTTGTATGCAGTTGTTGATAAAGGCATTTTTTACATGGTCGAATGTAATGACGGGTGTACCATCGATCGGGTAACGGGTGCGCACGTTGTTGAGAATGATGTTCTCGCTGTTGGAGAACTGCCAGGGAGAGCCTTTCTCGACCGAGAATTCAACATTATTGAAATAGATGCCTTTGGCGGTGTCGACGATGAACCCGATTTTTGCCTCCATGTTGATGTTGTTGAACGAGAGGTTCTGCACTGGCATCTCTTCGATACCGCTGATATAACCTATTTGTTTGATTTCGCGACCGGTAATGTTGCTCAGGTGTATGTTGCGGAACACGGGAGTGCGTTCGCTTACGGGTTCAACTTTCGAGGTTTTATCGTAGAAGAGATCGAAGATAAAGGCGTTGCGCTGTATGTTGCGCATGACGATGTTGTCGACACGGATTTGTTCTACCACACCGCCACGTCCGCGGGAGGCTTTCAGCCGTATACCGGCATCGGTACCGTCGAATACGCAGTTGGAGATGGTAACCCGTTTTACGCCGCCCGACATTTCACTGCCGATGACTACACCGCCATGACCCGAGAGCATGACACAGTTGGTAATGGTTATGTTTTCGCAGGCTTTCCCGTACTTGCGACCGTCGGCGTCGCGGCCCGACTTGATGGTGATGCAGTCATCGCCTACGCTCACAAAGCAGTTTGAGATGCGCACGTTGCGGCAGGAGGTGGGATTGATACCGTCGGTATTGGGCCCTTTGGGGTTTTTATCGGGGTTTTTTATCGTTACACCCTGTACTACCACGTTGTCGCAAAATGCGGGGTTTATGGTCCAGAAGGGTGAGTTGATGAATTTTACATTCTCGATGAGAATATTGGTACACTCAAAGAATTGTACAAAAGGCGGACGGAACATACGGCGTTCCAAGGCTTCTTTGTAATAATCCGATACTTCCAATCCGGCGTTGGCTTCTTCCCACATGCGTTGCAGTTTGTTTTTCTGATTATCGGGTAACTTACCGCCGTTTTCGTTGATAATTTTTCTTACTCCACTTTCCCAGGCCCACCATTTAAAACCGTTTCCGTCGAGGGTGCCACGGCCGGTAATGGTGAGGTTATCGGCGTTGTGAGCATAGATGAGTGGAGAAAGGGTATTCATGACGGTCCCTTCCCAGCGAATCTTTACAAACGGCAGATAGTCTTCGAAATTATCAGAGAATCGTATTGTTGCCCCAGATTCGATGTGCAGGGTAATATTGCTTTTCATTTCAATGGTGGCAGTCAGATAGTTTCCTGCTGGGAAATAGAGGGTGCCTCCGCCTTCTTGTGAAGCTTTTTCTATGGTTTCGTTTATCAATTCGGTACAGGCCTTTTTACCGGTTGTGTCGGCTCCCAATTTTTTTATGTCGTATGTTTTGGCCCAAGAGAGTTGAATAAGGGTCAGGCATAATGAAAACAGGAAAATTTTTTTCATGGTGTTGTATGGGTTAATAGTTAGTAGACTCCAAAGGTAGAAACAAATGGAGAAATACGATGAGGAATATTGTCTCGTAAAGGTGTAGAAATCGATATTAGGTGCGAATATGCGGGCATTATCCGTTCAATTCATCGTAAGTATAGTTTAAAAATTGATTGAATGGATGTAACACGAGCAGTTCTTCGGCCGTGCGATGCAACCAGTCTCCCGATTCGAAGAATGCGTCGTCTTTCGAGGCATAGGCCAGATAGTCTCGCTGTTTCAACAGTTCGGGATAGGGAAAGTCTTTTGGGAAAGGTCGTGGCATTACTTTCAGGGCTCGTTCGTTGTCGAGCCCGTGATATATTTTCAGGAACGCTGGTTCATGGAGTATTTCCAGAAATTCGTCGCAGTTGTCGTAGACCGATTGTCGCAGGGCTTTCAGCAGAGGTGGTTGCGGGCACCAGATGCCTCCGCACAGCAGACAGTTTCCCGGCTCTATGTGCAGATAGTACCCTGCACGTGGACTGCTTTTCCCTCCTTTGGCCATATAGGCGGCAAAGTGGGTCTTGTAGGGTGTCTTGTCGGGCGAAAATCGTATGTCGCGGTATATGCGGTACAGGCACGACGAGGCTTCAAGGCCGTGCAGCTCGTCGTCTTTGTCGCCTATTAGGCCGATGAGTTGGTTGACATATGTCTCAAACCTTGTGCGTAGTTCGGTATATTCTTTTTTATGGGCGTTGAACCACTCCCGATTATTGTGCGTGCGTAGTTCACGCAGGAAATGGAGTATATCTTTCATTAGAAGAAGTTCCTTGTTTTTTCGACGAATGTAAATATATTTTTCGATATTCCCCGGTTTGTGATGTGAATTTCTGTAAAAATGGCTAACTTGCGCCATGTTTTTGGAATTTAACAGGAAAATTTGAAAGAATACAATGAAAGAGAATGAGAAAGAGCCGGTAGATTTGCCGGAGAACGCGTTTCGTGAATTGGAGCCGGGCGAGGAGTATCACCCCATCATGTCGCCCGACCGTAATTACCGGGAGGTTACTCCTTGGTCGGTATCTTGGGGTATTGTCATGGCCATACTTTTCTCGGCAGCCGCTGCCTACCTGGGACTGAAAGTGGGTCAGGTATTTGAGGCAGCCATACCCATTGCCATCATTGCCGTGGGACTTTCCTCGGCATTCAAGCGCAAAAACGGTTTGGGCGAGAATGTCATCATACAGTCTATCGGAGCCTGTTCGGGAACCGTGGTAGCCGGAGTCATTTTTACCCTGCCGGCTCTGTATATCATACCTGGTTTGTCGGCCGGATTCCTACAAGTTTTTCTGAGTTCGCTGTTGGGCGGTGTGTTGGGTATTCTCTTCTTGATAAATATTTCGTGTCGGATATGCATGGCAAGTATCCTTTCCCCGAGGCAACAGCCACTACTCAGATTCTTGTTTCGGGCCAGAAAGGCGGAAACCAGGCCCGTCCGTTGATTTTTGCCGGACTGGTAGGTGGCCTTTATGATTTTATGCTGTCGACATTCGGCTGGTGGAGCGAAGTGCTTACCACCCGTATTCTGCCCTTTGGCGATGTTGTGGCCGAGAAGGCCAAGTTGGTGTTCAAGGTCAATACAGGTGCGGCGGTTTTGGGCCTCGGATATATTGTGGGTCTGAAATACAGCCTTATCATCTGTGCCGGTTCCATCTTTGTCTGGTTCCTGCTTATCCCAGGGTTTGACCTTCTTTGGGGCGATACGGTTCTGAACCTGAACAGCGGCGATGTTGCCCTTACCGTATCGCAGATGACTCCGGAACAAATCTTCACGACCTATGCCCGTTACATCGGTATCGGCGGTATAGCCATGGCCGGTATCATCGGTATTGTGCGCTCTTGGGGAGTGATACGCAGTGCTGTTGGGTTGGCTTCGCGAGAACTGAAAGGGCAGGCGGCCGCTGTTGGAGCCGGAGTGAAACGTACTCAGCGCGATATCAGCATGAAGATTTTGCTCTTTTCGATAGTCATTACCCTTGTTGCCATTTTCCTGTTTTTCTATTTCGGTGTCATCCATAACTTTATGCAGGCTCTTATTGCCTTTGTGGTGGTAACGCTCATTGCCTTCCTCTTTACGACAGTGGCAGCTAATGCAATAGCCATTGTGGGTACCAACCCGGTGTCGGGAATGACGTTGATGACACTTATATTGGCATCGGTCGTGCTGGTGGCATCCGGGCTTTCGGGCAAGGACGGTATGGTTGCTGCCTTGATTATCGGTGGCGTTGTATGTACAGCCTTGTCGACAGCCGGAGCTTTGGTGACCGACCTTAAAATAGGTTATTGGATGGGTACGACTCCGGCCAAGCAGGAGACCTGGAAATTTGTCGGTACACTGGTGGCTGCTGCTACCGTCGGTGGTGTGATGATTATTCTCAACAAGACCTATGGCTTTACCGGTGAAAATGCTTTGGCGGCTCCTCAGGCCAATGCCATGGCGGCCGTCATACAACCGTTGATGTCGGGACAGGGAGCCCCTTGGGCTCTTTACGGGATAGGGGCCGTGATAGCCTTGCTGCTGACACTGCTTAAAGTTCCTGCATTGGCATTTGCTCTCGGTATGTTTATTCCGTTGGAATTGAATACGCCGCTGGTAGTCGGCGGACTCATCAGTTGGTATGTCTCCACACGTTCGACCGACAAGGCTCTTAACAAGGCCCGTCTTGAAAAGGGTACGCTCTTGGCTTCGGGATTCATAGCCGGCGGTGCCTTGATGGGTGTGGTGAGTGCTGCCATACGTTTTGCCGGATTTGAGTATTCTTGTTCCATGAACGAGACCCTTTCCCAGTCGCTCGGTCTGATTCTTTATCTGGCATTGATTGTTTATCTGATAAAGACTAGTATGAGAGCCAAGAAAGAGTAAGATAATATTGTGCTATGAATTTGGGGTGTCTGTCTTATTGGCAGACACCCATTTTTATGAAAACCATGTTTTAATGCATAGACGGGAGTTGCTGTCATTGAGAAATTACGAAAACATTGGAAGGTGAAAAATTGTTTTCTTGTAAAAAATATAAAGTATGAAACGCTCGTTTGAAGAGGCGCTGCGCAACCGCCGCAGCTATTATGCCATAGGAAATAAGTGGCTTGTGCCACACGATAAGATAGAGACGATGTTGGGAAACGTATTGACCTGTTTGCCTTCGTCGTTTAATTCGCAGTCGACGCGTATTGTCCTTTTGTGTGACGAGGCGCATCGGCGGTTTTGGGAGCTTACCAAGAGTGTGTTGCGGGAGATAGTACCAGCCGGAAGTTTTGGAAAAACCGAGAAAAAGATTGATGTCTCTTTTGAAGCCGGTTGTGGCACGGTACTCTTTTTCGAAGATATATCGGTTGTAGAGAAGTTGCAACAAGACTTTCCGCTCTATGCCGACCGCTTTCCTGTCTGGTCGCAGCAGACGGCAGCCATGCACCAGTTGGCCGTGTGGACTCTGTTGGAGGATATGGGATTCGGGGCATCGTTGCAACACTATAATCCGTTGGTCGACGAGGTTGTTGCCAAGGAGTGGAAGTTGCCGCCATCGTGGCAATTGAATGCCCAGATGCCTTTTGGTAATCCGTTGCAAGCTCCGGGTGAGAAAGAGGTTTCGCCGTTGGAATACAGGTTGAAAGTATTCCGATAAAGGCGTGTAAAAATAAGCAATGAGGCCGGAGCGTATGTTCCGGCCTCATTGCTTATGAATTTTATGGTAGGACTATTTCAGTGCGTTCAGCACAGCTTCGTAGTTGGGTTCATGTGTGATCTCGGGAACGAGTTCTTCGTAGATGATTTTTCCCGATTCGTCGAGGACGACAACGGCTCGAGCCAACAGTCCGGCGAGCGGGCTGTTGATAAGTTCTACACCGTATTCTTTTCCGAATGCAGCCGAGCGGAAAGCCGAGACGGGAATGACGTTTTTGATGCCTTCGGTCGTGCAGAAGCGCGATTGGGCAAAAGGCAGGTCTTTGGATACCGCCAGCACAACCGTATTGACCATCTGTGCAGCCATCTGGTTGAATTTACGCACCGAAGTGGCGCACACGCTGGTGTCGAGACTTGGGAAAATGTTGAGTACTATGCGTTTCCCTTTCAGATCTTTGTTTGTCAGAGTAGAGAGGTCGCCTTTAACCAACTCGAATACAGGAGCCATTGACCCAACTTGAGGCAGTTCACCGCAGGTATGCACCGGCTGTTTTTGAAATGTTACAGTAGCCATAATTTTTTAGTGTTAGAAGTTAATAGATATAGGGATATAACGATATACTAGAACAGACTGTTGGCGCATTTGGTTCAGGAGAGCGAAAGCCATTTGTATGACTCTTCGATACTGTATCCGCGTTCCTGGCAATAGCGCTTGCGTTGTTCGTCGTCGATGCTTCCGATGTGGAAGTAGGTCGATTGCGGATGGGCGATGAGTAGCCCCGATACGGTGGCACTGGGGTACATGGCACCGTTTTCGGTAACCGTAACGCCTATCTTTTTGAAATCGAGCAGAGTATCGAGAGTGAAACTGAGCGACTGGTCGGGCAGAGAAGGGTATCCTACGGCCGGACGTATGCCTTGGTAATGTTGCGACAGGAGCGATGCTACATGGGGTTTCTCCATGGGCATGTATCCCCAGTATCGGGTGCGGATGCGGTAGTGCAGCCATTCGGTGGCGGCTTCGACAAGTCGGTCGCAGAGCGATTGCAGCAGGAGCGAGGCATAGTGGTCGTTGCTCTGTTTGGACAGTTCGACTTGGCGGTTCAGTTCACGGCTGATGGTTACCACGAAGGCACCTGTGTAGTCGGTACGGTTCTCGCTGTTTTCGGGCAGTACAAAATCCGACAGGGCAAAGAATGTTCCCTCGGGTTTCTTCTTTTGTTGCCGCAGGCACGGTATTGTTGTGTCGCCTTGGGGAGTATGGAGAACAATTTGGTTTTCGCGGCTGTTGGCGGCAAAAATGGCGAAGCGGGCTTGCAGGAAGAGGTCTCTTTCATTCTTTTCGAGCCGGTCGAGCCATTCTCCGGCTTCACGAAGGAGCCGGTCGGCTTCTTGCGATTTCAATCGTTCTTCGGTCGTAGCGGTCGAGGGCAGTTGGGCCTTGCACTGTTCGCAGCTGCAATCGTCGGGTCGGGCATTGCCGGTGAGACGCCAGGTGTGGAGGAAATATTTCCAGTTGATGAAGGGGCGTACCTCTTTTATGGTAAGACGTTCTTCTCTGATTTCACCGGTTGCCTGTGGTGCGGTAGGCTTGTAGCCGGCCCAGTCGGCGGCAAAGGCTTGTGCGTTGGCCTCGGCAAGAGAAACCAGCGTGTCGTGCCGGTTCTCGATCGAACGTCGCAGCTCTTCTTGTTCATGGCGAAGTTCAGCCAGGAATTGCTCGTGTGTCTGGGGGTTGAGCCACCGGGCGGCAACGACGGGAATCTGCGCGGCATCGCGGGTGTGAATAACCGGACCGCTGTACAGTGGCGCAATTTTTACGGCGGTATGCAGTTTCGACGTGGTTGCACCTCCCACCATAAGCGGAATTTTCATGCCGGCCTTTTCCATGGCTTCGGCAATGTGGCACATCTCTTCGAGCGAGGGGGTGATGAGGCCACTCACACCGATGATGTCGACGTTTTCACGCAAGGCAGTCTCGATGATGGTTTCGGTAGGCACCATGACGCCGAGGTCGATGATGTCGTAGTTGTTGCAGCCGAGCACCACGGCAACAATGTTTTTTCCGATGTCGTGAACATCGCCCTTGACCGTAGCCAGCAGGAATTTCCCGTTTTTGCGGGTATTCTCCTGCTGTGTCGGGATATAGGGCTGCAAGATGGCGACGGCCTGTTTCATGGTGCGGGCGCTTTTTACCACCTGTGGCAGGAACATCTTGCCTTCGCCGAAGAGCTGTCCCACGCGATTCATGCCCTCCATGAGCGGCCCTTCAATGATTTTTACGGCGCTGCCATAGAGCGAGAGAGCCTCGTGCAGGTCGGTTTCGAGCCGGTCGCCCAATCCTTTTACGAGAGCATATTCAAGCCGTTCGTCGAGAGACATGTTTTCGCGCACGTCGGCGGGCTTGTGCTCCTGGGCGGCTGTCGATGTGTTTTTTAGGGTTTCGGCAGCTTCAATGAGTCGTTCGGTAGCATCGGCTCTACGGTTGAAGATGACATCTTCGATGCGTTCGAGCAGGTCACTGGGAATGTCGGCATAGGTAACTGCGGTAGCCGGGTTGACGATGGCCATGTCCATGCCGGCCTGTATGGCGTGAAAGAGGAAGACGGCGTGCATCGCCTCGCGCAGGTAGTTGTTGCCGCGGAACGAGAAGGAGAGGTTGCTGATGCCTCCACTCACTTTGGCTCCGGGCAGGTTTTCTTTGATCCATTTTACGGCACGGATAAAGTCGATGCCGTAGTTGAGATGCTCTTCAATGCCGGTGGCCAGGGCGAGGACGTTGGGGTCAAAGATGATGTCGTCGGGGGCTATGCCGTTGCTTGTAAGCAATTCATAGGCGCGGCGACAGACCTCGATTTTGCGGTCGTAGCTGTCGGCCTGTCCGTTCTCGTCGAAGGCCATGACCACCATGGCTGCACCCAAGCGGTGTATCTCGCGGGCGTGGGCAAGAAAGAGCTCTTCGCCCTCTTTCAGACTGATGGAGTTGACAATGCCTTTCCCCTGCACACATTTCAGTCCGGCCGTGATAACAGCCCATTTTGAGGAGTCTATCATGACGGGAACCCGGCAGATGTCGGGTTCCGACGCAATGAGATTCAGGAAGGTTACCATCTCGCTTTGGGCGTCGAGCATGGCATCGTCCATGTTGATATCGATGATTTGGGCACCGTTTTCGACCTGTTTACGGGCTATGTCCAAGGCTTCTTCGTAATTCTTTTCCGAGATGAGACGCAGGAACTTGCGCGACCCGGCCACGTTGCAACGTTCGCCTATATTGATGAAGTTGTTCTCGGGTATGACTTTCAGCTCTTCCAGTCCCGACAAGTAGAGCCCGGGCTTGCCATGTACCGGCCGATGAGGTGTGGCCTGGGCGGCCAGGCGGGCGATGGCGGCGATGTGGGCCGGTGTGGTACCGCAGCAGCCCCCCACGATATTGACTAATTTCTCATCGAGAAAATCCTCTATTTGTGCTGCCATGGTTTCGGGCGTTTCGTCGTACTGCCCGAATCGGTTGGGTAGTCCGGCGTTGGGATAGGCCGATATGTAATAAGATGCGGTCTCGGCCAACTGTTTCAAGAACGGTTTCATGTCGCGTGCGCCGAAAGAGCAGTTCAGCCCCACCGACAGCAGGTCGGCATGCTGTACCGAAGCGAGGAAAGCATCCAGTGTCTGTCCCGACAGAGTTCGCCCACCCGTGTCGGAGAGGGTAACCGAGAGCATGACAGGAACTTTCCGGCCTTTTTCCTGCATCACCTCATCGGCGGCATAGAGGGCGGCCTTGGCATTGAGCGTATCGAATATGGTCTCGATGAGCAGCACATCGACGCCCCCGTCGATGAGAGCGGAAATTTGTTCCCGGTAGGCTTCGGCAAGAGTGTCGAAGGTCAAGGTGCGAAGTGCGGGGTCGTTGACGTCGGGCGACATCGAGCAGGTCTTGTTGGTCGGCCCTATCGAGCCAGCCACGAAGCGAGGCTTGTCGGGAGTCTGTGCCGTATATGCGTCGGCCGCTTTGCGGGCGAGGCGTGCTGCTTCGAAATTTATCTCCGCAACCATGTCCTGCATATCGTAGTCGCTCATCGATATGCGGTTGGCATTGAACGAGTTGGTCTCTATGATGTCGGCTCCGGCAGCGAGGTAGGCCTTGTGTATGGCCGTAATGATTTGTGGCTGGGTAAGGCACAGCAGGTCGTTGTTGCCCTTTTGCGGCGTAGCGGCATGGACACATCGTTGGCCTCTGAAATCGGCTTCGGTGAGCCCGTATTGTTGAATCATGGTGCCCATGGCTCCGTCGAGAACCATGACCCTTTTATCGAGAATTTCGGAAATCTGCATCACAAAATAAAAATATACAGACAAAGGTAATAAAAAAGAGAAATTAGGGGCGAATAATGTGAAAATATTGAATTATCGTTGATTTTCTCCTTATATTTACACTCCGAAAATATGTATTTAAAGAGACGTACAGAATTATGTACAGAAAGTTGGCATATATGGTAGCTATGTGTCTGTGCATGTGTGCCGGAGAATTGGTGGCGCAGGGTAAGGCGACAAATCGTATCCATATCTCCAAGTCCTCAATGCAGCTTACCGTTTACGACCGGAACAATTGCGTATTGATGCGCTGTGCCATAGGTTGCGGAAAGGTGCGTGGCGACAAGCAGAAGAGTGGTGACAACCGTACGCCCGAGGGTGAATTTCCCATTATTCAGATACAGAACTCTTCGTATTGGGCTCATGATTTCGGCGACGGGAAAGGCCTCATACAAGAGGCATATGGACCTTATTTTATCCGGTTGGGCGTAAGCGGTTTTTCAGGCATTGGTATCCATGGCACCTGTTTTCCCGAGTCGATAGGAACCCGTTGCAGCGAAGGGTGCATACGCCTGCATAACGACGATGTGAAGCGACTGGTACAACTTGTTGCCGTAGGTTCCATGGTCACTATCGAGAGCGATGCTGATAGAAAATTGACGGAGTTGAGTTGTCAAAGAATTTCGTTTGTGCAACCAAAGATAAATATCAGTCGTTATAGTATAAGAACAATTCCGGTATGGACGATAAGGTAGCGTTGAATGTTTTGGGAATAACCTATAACAGAGAACAGCCAGAAACCTATATACTCATCATGGTAGAAGAAGGCGGTGTGCGTCAAATCCCAATAGCCATAAGATTGGCCGAGGCACAGTCTATCATGGCATTTATACAGCGGGTTGTGCCTCGGCGACCACTTACGCACGATTTGTTCTCATCGTTATCTAGGGCTTTTGGTATAGAGTTGCGGGAGGTTTTCATATATCATTATGAGGCCGGTATTTTCTCGACCGAAATGATTTTTGATAACGGAGAAAGAGAAGTTCACATTGATGCGCGGGCTTCAGATGCCATAGCTTTGGCCATGCGTTTGCATGCACCCATATTCACCACCTATTCTGTTTTGGATAGTGCGGGGATAACACCCGACCCCATAGATATTTCATCGCCTTCATCAGCTTATGAAGATGATGTGACCCCTCTTAAAAAGTTTACCATTGAGTCGTATAGTACCGATGAATTGAAGCGGTGTTTGCAGCAAGCCATCGATAAAGAGGCGTATGAAAAGGCCGCTCGCATACAGCAGGAATTGAAACGACGAGAAGAAAGTGATTCGCCTTAAACTTAAATCCTAAACCGTAGTCAATGCACCTCGTCTTTTTATTGGCTTGTATTTTCGGTTCTATTTAATATATCGGCACTAATTTATTACCTTTGCGCAGTGGTCTCATGGCTGTCGAGTGAAAGTCCAAATCAGGCTCATCGATTCAAACAACAGAGAAAAATGCATATATTTTATACCCCGGATATTGCTGTTACGGGCGAATTGCCCGAAGAGGAGTCGCATCACTGTGTGAAGGTGTTGCGCCTTTCCGAAGGCGATGAGGTGATGCTCGCCGACGGTGCCGGAACCTTTTACCGGGCTGTCATTGCTCTGGCGCACCCCAAGCATTGTTCGGTACACATCGTCGAGACCATTCCAGCACCACCTTCGTGGGGCTTTAAGTTGCACCTTGCCGTGGCTCCCACCAAGAATCTCGACCGCATGGAGTGGCTTGTGGAGAAATGTACCGAAATAGGAGTCGATATTATTACGCCCTTACTTTGCCGCTATTCCGAGAGAAAGGAACTGAAAACCGATCGATTGCGAAAAATTGCTGTCTCGGCCATGAAGCAGTCGCTCAAAGCGGTATGTCCCGTCGTCGAAGAAATGACCGATTTCCGACGTTTCGTCGAACGCCCCTTCGATGGAGATAAATATATTGCCCATTGCGGCGAAGGTGAGCGGGTGTTGCTGACAGACCTTTACCACCCGGGGCACAATGCTCTCGTATTGATAGGGCCCGAAGGCGATTTCAGCCCCGAAGAGGTGACGTGTGCTCTTGCCAATGGATTCCGTCCCATATCATTGGGTGATAGTCGATTGCGTACCGAAACGGCCGGTATGGTTGCTTGCCATACCCTCCATGTGATAAATATGATGAAAAAATAATTACCTAAAAAGATAGTTATGTATCCCCAACTCGAACAACTGAAACATACCGATTCACATCTCTTTTTTCTTATGGCCGGGCCGTGCGTCATTGAAGGTGAAGAGATGGCCATGCGCATAGCCGAGACAATTGTGAAAATTACCGACAAGTGGAATATCCCTTATATATTCAAAGGCTCGTACCGTAAGGCCAACCGTTCGCGTTTCGACTCCTTTACCGGGATCGGCGATGAAAAGGCGTTGCGCATCCTGCGCAAGGTGCATGAAACATTTGATGTACCGGTGGTAACCGATATTCACACGGCCGATGAGGCCGCCATGGCAGCCGAGTATGTCGATGTGTTGCAGATTCCGGCCTTTTTGTGCCGACAGACCGACCTGCTTGTGGCCGCTGCCCGTACCGGGAAAACGGTCAACATCAAGAAAGGTCAGTTCCTTTCGCCCGAAGCCATGCAGTTTGCTGCCGGTAAAATTGTGGAGTCGGGTAATAATCATGTCATGCTTACCGAGCGGGGTACAACCTTTGGCTATCAGGACCTCATTGTCGACTATCGGGGAATACCTCAGATGCAGAGTTTCGGTTTTCCCGTTGTTCTCGATGTAACCCATTCGTTGCAGCAACCCAACCAGACAAGCGGTATAACCGGTGGTGTGCCGCGACTCATCGAGACTATTGCCCGCGCCGGTATAGCCGTAGGGGTTGACGGCCTGTTTATGGAGACTCATCCCGAACCTTCCAAGGCGAAATCCGATGGTGCCAACATGCTTCCGCTTCACCGGCTGGATTCATTGTTGGGCCGTTTGGTGGCTTTGCGTCAGGTTGTCGACACGTTTGCATAAAAATAGAAACATGGTTCTTTATTTCTCGGCAACAGGAAATTCACGTTGGGTAGCACGGCAGTTGGCCGATATCTTTGGGCTGTCGTGCCGGTCGGTGTCTCCGGCCGATGAATCGGTTTTGCAAGCGAAAGTTTTTTTACCTGATGAGCCACTTTTTCTGGTCTTTCCTATACATTCCTGGGGGCCGGCAGCGCCCATGTATGATTTTATCTGGCAGATGTCGTTAGACGGGTATGTGGGACAGCCGGTTTATGCTGTATGTGTGTGCGGTGATGATTGCGGGCACGCAGACAGAATCGTGGACAAACAGTTACGCCGCAGAGGGGTGGTTTTGACGTCGGCCTTTTCGGTGCAGATGCCCAACAACTATATTCTCTTGCCCGGTTTCGATGTAGACACTCCGCCCGTAGAACAGGAAAAATTGTCGACGGCATCGGCACGTGTGCACGAGATTGCCGATGCGGGGAGAAAGGGTGGGGGGCACAAGCTCTATTTCTCCGGAAAATGGCCCACGTTGAAGAGTGTGCTTTACCCGATGTTTATAAAATATGCCCGTTCGCAAAATCGGTTTTATGCAACGGATGCGTGTATCAGATGCGGAAAGTGTATCCGGCTATGCCCGACCGGAGTGATAACCGCCGGTGCGGCAGGTCGGCCACAATGGCAGAAGAAAGGGTGCGTGCAGTGCCTCGCCTGCATACATCGTTGCCCTTGCAGGGCCATAGAGTATGGTCATATATCTGAGCAGAAGGGGCGCTATCATCACCCCGATTGTTCTTGACCGTTACTCTTAATGGGCCAATCTGGAAGATAAAAAATTTTGTTTGGAGTTTTATTTCTCGATTATTTCTTCGGCCGTATGTCCCGTGAAATTATCGATAACGACGTCGGCAAGTGTAGCGACTTTTTCTGCCGGGAGTGTCGTTGCCACACCAACGACTGTCATGCCTCCCGCGCGACCGGCTTGCAGGCCGGCCAGTGAATCTTCAAACACAAAAGCGTTTTCCGGCGCCACATTCAACCGTTTTGCGGCCAGCAGGTACCCTTCGGGGTCGGGTTTGGACCGGGTGATATCATCAGCCGAAACGACCGTGTCAAAAAATTCTCGAAGATCGGGGTGAGCTTTCCACAAACTATTTAACTTTTCGTTATCGGAGCTAGTGACAATGGCTGTGCCGATACCGGCTTTGCGCACACTGTCTAGAAATTCCCGTATGCCAGGTATCAAGTCGAAACGCATGGCTTTTTCCCAGGCCAGGAGGTCTGTTGCGATTTTTGCCTGCCACTCTTTGTGGTCGGCAAAGAACCGGTCGAATATTTGTCGCAGTGTGTTCCCTTTTATTTTCATGCCGAAATGATCGGTGTTGTGTAGAAGTTCACTACCTATTTTGTCCCAAAAAATACTGTATTGAGGTTCGGTATCGACGATGACTCCGTCGAGATCGAAAAGAAAAGCCACACGTTTATTCATCAGAATATTGTATTAGTTTAACGCCGCAAAGGAAATAAAAATAGGCCGACTACACAAATAATTGTTACCTTTGCAGTCGTTAAAGGAATTAAAAGAAAATATTGTATGCCGAGTAATCAGTCCCCTCAGATTTTGGGTACGGCGCCTATCGGTAAGTTGCTGGTAGAGTATTCTTTACCTGCGATTATTGCCATGACTGTCGTATCGTTGTACAACGTCATCGACAGTATATTTATCGGCCATGGAGTGGGAGCCATGGCAATAGCCGGTCTTGCCATTACATTCCCGCTGATGAATCTGATTATTGCTTTTTGTACCCTTGTTGGTGTGGGCAGTGCAACAATAAGTTCTATTTTCATGGGGCAGAAAGATGTGCAACGAGCTACCTTGGTTTTGCACAATGCCACCATACTGTTGTTGGTGAACGGTATATTGGTCACCATCGTAACACTTATCTTTCTCGATCCCATACTGCTGTTTTTCGGAGCAAGTCACGAAACATTGCCTTATGCCCGAGATTTCATGCAGGTTATACTGTTTGCCAACCCCATAGCCTATCTGTTTGTGGGATTGAACAATCTCATGAGGGCAACAGGATATCCGCGGAAAGCCATGCTCTCTTCGTTTCTTACCGTTGCTGTCAACGTAGTGGCAGCACCTATATTCATATTCCTTTTCAAATGGGGGATACGGGGTGCAGCTTGGGCAACGGCCTTGGCTCAGTTGACAGGCTTGATTTGGGTCTTGTCTCACTTTTTAAACAAAAACAACTACATCTCTTTTACAAGAGGGTATTTCAAGTTGCGTCGACGCATTATTGCCTCCATTCTGGGAATAGGAATGTCTCCATTCCTTATGAATGCCTGTTCGTGTATAGTGGTGATTATTATCAATACCTCGTTGCAGAATTACGGAGGCGATATGGCGATAGGGGCATACGGTATTGTCAATCGCATGTTGACTCTCTTCCTGATGGTGGTTTTGGGATTGACGCAGGGCATGCAGCCTATTATCGGGTATAATTATGGTGCCAACCGTTTCGACCGGGTGAAGCAGACGCTGCACTATGGACTGATTTTCGGCGGGTGTATTACGACCGTGGGATTCCTGGCCAATGAGCTGATGCCTGGTGTGATTGTCAGTTTCTTTACCGATAGTCCTGAGTTGCTCGAGGTTTCTCGCAACGGGTTGCGTATCATGAGTGCCGCATTCTTTATTGTGGGTTTGCAGATTGTGATTACTCAGTTTTTCCAGTCGATAGGAAAGTCTCAGATTTCCATCTTCCTTTCCTTGTCGCGTCAATTGTTGTTTTTGATACCTTGCTTGCTGATATTACCCCGTTATTATGGTACCGATGGCGTGTGGTGGAGTATTCCCGTTGCCGATGTGGTGGCCTTTATCGTTGCTGTGGTAGCTATATTGCGTCACATACATAAGATGACCAAGAAGCAGACGATTCTTTCTTAGTGCAGTAAAATCTGTATGAAACCTCTCCTTTGGCTTTTTCATCAAAGATGAAAACGGTGAAAAGAAGTCAAGTTTGAGTTTGTAGTGACAGTAGACCGATGAAATACTAATGGGCGGTTCGATTTTAAATTATCGAACCGCCCATTACATTTATAGACCTTTTGTGCCCTTTTACTTGATATGAAACATATAGGCGATAGCCGCTGAAATCTGTTGATGGGCCGAGGCCGAGAAATAGGCATCTTTGCCTTTGCTGTTCTCGAAAAAGTCGTTCAGACCGTAATAGTAACGACCTTCGAGAATGATGCTGTGTTTTTTCAGTTTGAGTTCCAGTCCAAGGCCTGCCGTTATGCCGTAATCAAATTTTGTCTTGATAGGTTCGAGATATTGACCCGTTTCCCAGCTTTCCGAGAAGTTGGGTAGGTCGTAAATGTCGAAATTGGAGGTGTAGTTGTCGGAGATGTAAAAACCTATTTGCGGCCCCATGTTGATAAAGAAACGTATAGGTTCGTTTCCGAAAAAGATATGGGAGAGCATGGCTGCCGTGATGTAGTTCATCGTATGGCTGTATGCGTAGGTATTTGGGTTCTGCCGCGAGAAATCTTCATTCCATCCGAATTGTGCAAAATTGACTTCGCCGATGATTCCGAAATATTTTTCTTCGATGTAGCGTACCGATGCTCCGGCCGTTATGCCGGTAAGGTATTTTTCTCGCACCGATGGCCGGAAATTGACTTTCGACAAGGTCGCGCCACCTTTGACGCCGATAGAGAGCGCACGGTATTGATTGTTGCGCCGTTGTGCTTCTGTAGGTAAGGAGAGTGAGAGAAGAATGACCGAAAGCAGTGTGAGATGAAATAGCTTTTTCATAAGAAATAGGTTATTCGGTAATGGTTTCTCTCTCTATTTCCAGCGACGGTTTGAAACGCAGAAAATAGATGGTGTTGTTGAAGAAGCCGCTCCAATTGTTTATCCGCTGGACATGATAGCCGGTCTGTATGCCCGGATAGCTCAGCGTTGATATTTCACGGTCGAAGCAGCGACCGAACTGTTGCAGGGCTGTCATGAAGAAGAGCCCCGTGTCGTAGCCCAGCAGTACATGTTGCGGGTTGGCTGGCAACATGTCGCGATGGAACCAGAATAGAAATTTGTCTTGAATTTCCATCGAGGCCGAGTCGGTGGGCAGCGCGTAGAAACGGGAGAAAAAGGTAGTGTTGAGCTGGTGGAACTGGTTGATGTACTCTTTGGTGTAGAGTTGCCACTCGGGATATCCGTATAACGAAATGTTGAGATAGGGTTTCTCCTCTTTGAGTTTACAGAGGGGAGCCAGCACTTTTCCTACCGAACTACGGCTCGAAGCGTTGGTGAGGAACATGATGTCGGTGGCTTGGGGTACCATTTCACTGAACGTTTCCATGTAGGGATCTTGTCCCAATGAGATTTCGACAAAGTCGCGCTCCTGTTGCAGAAGGCTGCGTTTGATGAGGTCGAGGTATCCGTTTTTGCCATTTTCCTTACCGCTATCGTCGATGACAAAGACGACATAACGGTTGCCAATCTCGCTCAATATTTTTTCCCGGCTTTGGGTATAGAGATTCTCGTGAGGAATGTTGCATTGGAATACTTTCTCGTTGCGTTCGGCTTCGGTGTTTTTTACGGCGAAAGGATTAACCACGTTAATGTCGTGTTTCTTTGCAAATTGGGCTACCAGCGTAATATCTTCGTCTTCAACGGGACCGATAATGAGGTCGAGTTTCTTGTCGGCCAGTTGTTGAAGTTGCGCAGTAAGATAGTTGTGGTCGCCCCGGGTGTCGACGGCATAGATGTCCATAGACATGCCGGTGCGCTTCATGCTGTCAGCTGCCAAGAGCACACCCTGGTAAAATTCGGTGTAGAGAGTCGAACGTGTGTCGAGAGGCCTGTCGGTCATGAATGGCAGGATAAGGGCAATGTTATAAGGTTCGCCCGCTTGTTTCTCTATCCGTTTGAGCGACGGGGGTGGGGTCTGTCCGGTTTTTTCTTCGGCTTGTTTTCGGGGTATGGCTATGGTGTTTCCTTTCTGTACCTTGTCTTTCCCGTCGTTGACGGCAAGAATTTCATCAACTGTTACGCCGTGATCTTCGGCAACGCTCTCGATGGTCTCTTTACGGCTTTTTACTTTGTAGTAGAAGATTTCGGGCCGGGGTTGTTCGCTGGTCAACTCCTTGTTGTCCGAGGCAATGCGTATGACGTCGCCGACATGCAGGGTCTGCGGAGTGATGCCGGGATTCTCTTTCAGTATGTGATTGACCGTTGTGCGGTACCGCTTGGACAGGGAGTAGAGTGTCTCGCCTTGGGCCACGGTATGGTATACGTATGCGTCTTGCGACTGTATGGGATTACCTACAATGGCGTTCTGGGGTATTTTCAGCGTATCGCCCACCTTTATCACCTCTTCGGCTCCGGGGTTGAGTGCGGTGATGCGGTTTATTGATATGCCGTACATGCGGGAGAGAGAGTAGAGGGTTTCTCCGCTGGCCACCACATGATTGAACGTTTCTTGGGCATTGGCTATTTGAGCCGTATTGTAGCGAACGGGGATAATCAGCAGGTGCCCTTCGGTAAGGGGGCCTTGCTTTATCTCGGGATTGTATTGGATGATAATGTCGGGGGTAACGTCGAATTTGAGACCGATGCTATCGAGAACATCGTTTTCTTCAATGCGATAGAAGTAATACTCTTTTCCCTCGATGGTTTTTCGCGAGAAGGTAGTCTGAGGTTTTTTGTCCTTGTTGGTAGAGGTTTGGCCGGCAGCCGATCCGAATGACAGAACGAGCGAGACGGCCAATAAAAATATAGTTTTTCTGTTGAGTGGTGCCATCATGTTGTTTGTGTGTGTATAACCTGACGAGACAAAGGTAGTAAAAAATCGTTTCGGGGCCTATGCCGATATGTAATTTTAAGAGAGTTTGCGAAATTGCCGCAGGCTTTTGCGACATTCTTTCCCGAATGGCTCTTTTTGCTTTTTTTATTTCTTCCATACGGCGAAATGCGTTACCTTTGACCGAAAGTTACAAGCAATGAAAAAGTTTCTCCTTGGATTGGGGCTACTCCTTTCTCTTCCCGCATTTGCCCAGGTGAGTGTCGATGGTGGCTGTTATCGCCGTGTCGATACCTCTACCGGATTGTCGGCAGTATATGTGGTGAAGGAGGCCGGCTCTGTATCGATGCGATATGCTTCGTCTTCGACCGATGCGATATACTGGTTCCGGTTCGATGCCTCGGGGTTGTCGTCGCGTACCGAAATGCTGGGTACGCAGAACGGAAATCTTTCGTCGCTGGTATCGCCGTATGCCGATTGTGGATACATGGTGAAACAGGGTGGCGATTCGCTCTGTTTCTGGGTGGCGTCGTATCGGCCCGTGCTTTCGTGCGGCGTAGCCGAGACGCAGGAAAACGTGTGTGAGAGCGTGCTGTTGACGGGTGAGGGATTTGCTATACCCTACTATACAACCTTGGGGCAGCGGGAAAATCTCTCCCGATGGGTTTCGTACACGACATCGGTGTGGGACGCCGCAGCTCTTGCCATAATCGACCAGGTGCCTGTTACGGCCAAGGCCGAAGTGTTGAACGATACCGAAATGGAAATACCCGTTCCCTATGGATATACCGCTTTTACAGTTGTTGATTCTATTCCGTTGGCGTGGAGCGGCAGTGTGCGGCAGACGACGTCGGGTGAGTACGAGTCTCCGGCCATCTTGATGCATGCCATAGCGGAACAGACGCTAAGGGGCGCTCTCAACGAATCGACCGACCAACCTTCCGACGGCTTTGGCGGTTCGGCTCCGGTGGAGATGACGTTTACGGCTTATGTCAGTGGAGACAATTATTATGCGTGGGAATTCTCTTCCAGTTCCGATTTTTCGGTGGTCGACGCTCTCTATCCCGAACAGCGGCTGGCATACAGCTTCAAAAACGAAGGTACCACCTATGTGCGTTTGCATGCCTACAACGATTACTGCGAGCGCGATACCGTGTTCCAGATATCAGTGGGCGAGTCAAAACTTGAAGCGCCCAATGTATTCTCACCCTATGGGAGTCCCGGTGTAAACGATGAATGGAAAGTCGCCTATAAGTCGATTGTCGAGTTCAAGTGTTGGATATTCAACCGGTGGGGAGAGCAGTTGTTTCATTATCAAGACCCTTCGGGCGGTTGGGACGGCCGTTATCACGGCAAACTGGTACCTCCCGGGGTTTATTATTATGTCATTGAAGCGCGTGGAGCCGATGGTCAGAAATACAAACTCAAAGGCCACATCAATATCTTGCGCTCAAAAAATCAATAGCCTTTATCATATATGGCTGATAACGAAGAAAAAATAGAAATTTGGGGGGCGCGGGTGCATAACCTCAAAAACATCGACGTAACCATACCTCGTAATGCTTTTACCGTTATTACCGGATTGAGTGGAAGCGGTAAATCGTCTTTGGCTTTTGATACGATATATGCCGAGGCGCAACGCCGTTATATAGAAACTTTCTCGTCGTATGCACGAAATTTCCTGGGCAATATGGAACGTCCCGATGTCGACAAGATTACGGGGTTGAGTCCGGTTATTTCGATTGAGCAGAAAACCGTCAATAAAAATCCCCGTTCGACGGTTGGCACAACGACCGAGATATACGATTTTCTCCGGCTGCTGTTTGCCCGAGCCGGCGAAGCCTATTCCTATCTGTCGGGCGAGAAGATGGTCAAGTATACCGAAGAGCAGATACTCCAACTCATCAGCGAGAGATATATGGGGCGGAAGACCTATATACTGGCTCCGCTGGTAAGAAACCGTAAAGGTCATTACAAGGAGCTCTTTGAACAACTTCGCCGCAAGGGATATTTATCGGTGCGGGTCGATGGCGAGATACGCGAAATATTACCCGGCATGAAACTCGACCGGTATAAAAACCACAGTGTGGAGTTGCTCATCGACAAGCTGGTGGTTACGCCCAACGACGAACGTCGGCTCAAAGACAGTGTGAGGGTGGCCATGAAGCAGGGTGATGGACTGCTGATGATTCTCGATGTCGATAAAAACGAATTGCGGCATTTCAGCCGTACGCTGATGGACCCCGCCACCGGGTTGTCTTACAGTGAGCCGGCTCCCCATAACTTTTCGTTCAACTCCCCTCAGGGAGCCTGTCCCTGTTGCAAGGGGTTGGGCTATGTCAATATTATCGACAAGGAAAAAATCATACCCGACACCTCGCTTTCGATTTACCAGGGTGGAATCCTGCCGCTCGGTAAATATAGAAACGTTCTGCTCTTCTGGCAGATAGAGGCTATATGCGAAAAGTATGGAGCTTCGTTGAAAACGCCCATCAAGGAATTGCCCGACGAGGCTCTCAACGACATACTCAACGGTACCGACGAGCGGCTCAACGTGAAGAACCTTTCACTGGGTAATTCCAACTATTTCCTGACCTTCGACGGCCTGGTCAAGTATATCGAGATGCAGCAGCAGTCCGATGCCACGGCCAAGGCGCAGAAGTGGGCCGGACAGTTTGTTACGACGGTTTCCTGTCCCGAGTGTGGCGGAGCCCGTCTCAACAAGGAGGCACTGCATTACCGTATCGATGGCAAGAACATTGCCGAGTTGTCGAATATGGACATTGCCGAGTTGTACGGTTGGCTCGATCATATAGAAGAGCGGCTCTCGGAGAAACAGGCGGCCATTGCTCGTGAGATACTCAAAGAGATACGTTCACGGTTGCAGTTCCTGATCGATGTCGGGCTCGAATATCTGAGCCTTTCAAGAGCTTCGGCCACACTGTCGGGCGGTGAGAGTCAGCGCATACGGCTGGCCACGCAGATAGGGTCGCAGCTGGTCAATGTGCTGTATATCCTCGACGAACCCAGCATCGGGTTGCACCAGCGCGACAACATTCGGCTCATACACTCTCTTAAACGGCTCCGCGACCTCGGAAACTCAGTTGTCGTTGTGGAACATGACAAGGACATGATGCTCGAAGCCGACTATATTGTCGACCTCGGACCTCGGGCGGGACGTCTCGGTGGCGAGGTTGTCTTTGCCGGAACGCCCCGTGAAATGTTATCGCGAGATACACTGACGGCGGCCTATCTCAATGGAAAAATGTCGATACCCGTACCGTCGGTTCGACGTCAGGGTAACGGACATTCCATAATCTTGAAAGGGGCTCGTGGCAACAATCTGAAAAATCTGACGGTCGAGTTCCCACTTGGAAAATTCATTTGCATTACCGGCGTGTCGGGTAGTGGCAAGTCGTCGCTGATAAACGGTACGTTGCAGCCGATTATCAGTCAGAAGTTTTATCGTTCGCTGGCCGAGCCGTTGCCATATGATTCAATAGAGGGGCTTGAAAACATCGATAAGATTGTCAATGTCGACCAGTCTCCGCTGGGCCGTACACCCCGTTCCAACCCGGCCACCTATTCGGGTCTGTTTGCCGACATACGCAATCTCTTTGTCGAACTACCCGAAGCCAAGATACGAGGCTATAAAGCCGGACGATTCTCATTTAATGTACCTGGTGGACGTTGCGAAGTGTGCGGCGGTAACGGTTACAAGACCATAGAGATGAATTTCCTGCCCGATGTGCTTGTGCCGTGCGAAGCCTGCCAGGGAAAACGGTACAACCGTGAGACCCTTGATGTGCGGTTCAAAGGTAAGTCGATAGCCGATGTGCTTGACATGACCATCAATCAGGCCGTAGAATTTTTTGCCGGCATACCGACTATTCTCTCCAAGGTGAAGACCCTGCAAGACGTAGGTCTCGGCTATGTAAAGTTGGGCCAACCCTCGACAACCCTTTCCGGTGGAGAGAGTCAGCGGGTGAAATTGGCCACCGAGTTGTCGAAAAAAGATACCGGGAAAACACTGTATGTCCTCGACGAGCCTACCACCGGTCTGCATTTTGAAGACATACGAGTGTTGCTGGGGGTACTCAATCGTCTGGTCGACAAGGGAAATACGGTACTGGTTATCGAGCATAACCTCGACATCATAAAGGCTGCCGATTACCTTATCGACATGGGACCCGAAGGCGGTCGCAACGGCGGAACCGTATTACTCACCGGTACTCCCGAAGAGGTTGCCTCCCACCCCGAAATAGGGCATACCGCCAGTTTCCTGAAAGCCGAGCTGGGTCTGTGATATAATCTGCATTACGCAGACGTTGGGGCGCAGTTGGGATAGGCATTGACCCGACGGATATAGCTGTAAAAGTAGCCGGGAGGCGGCTTGAAGCGGGCCCGTTTACGCCGCCTTAACATTTATAAATATGTAGGAATAACAGCGTTGTGCAGCCTCTGGTGCAGAGCCGCTTTGTCGAAGCAGTCCGGCAAGAGGTGTAGTTTTTTTATGACGTTATCTGTATAAATTTTGACTGAAATAAAAGATTTTTTATATTTGTAAAATCGGAGGAGTGCTATGTGGGGGGCGATTCCCCCCATAGTGCGCTCTCGTATATGGCAGAAAAAAGTGCATGACGCATGCACTATTTGATGGGGCCGCGTCGCTTATTCAGGCGTGAAGGTAGCATGTTGGTCCTGTTGAGTCAAGGTGGGTATTTCTTACCTTGATGTGATTGGAAATTATGTTATGCTCTAATAAGAATTTATACCTATGAAACATTTTGTCGCGATTATTCTCGTTTGGTTTCTATGTAAACCGGTTTTTTCAGATGTACAAGTTGAACGTTGGGACCGTTTTGAGGTCTCGTATTACGCTCAGGTGAAAGGAAATCCTTTCGATGTAGAGTTGACGGCCACTTTTTCTCATGCCGATACAAGCTTCACGGTATCGGGTTTTTACGATGGAGAAAACAAGTATGTAATACGTTTCATGCCCCCCTTGGAGGGTAAGTGGAGATATGTCACCCGCAGTGATGTAAAATCGCTGAACAAGCGTTCGGGTACGTTTGAGTGTATCGCACCGTCGCCCGGTAATCACGGCCCGGTCGTTCCCGATGGCATGCATTTTAGTTACGCCGACGGCAAGCCATACTATCCGGTGGGAACGACATCGTATAACTGGATGCATGTAGACACTTCCATACAGAAGCAGACAATTGCCTCGATGGAAAAGTCGCGGTTCAACAAATTGCGAATGCTTGTTTTTACCCATAATTTCGATAAAGACTACCCCGAGCCGCTTCTCTTCCCTTTTGAAATAAAAAGTAAAAAGGTCGACGAAAAAGGCCGTCTGGTATATGAATGGGACTATGACCGTTTCAACCCTGCCTATTTTCGTCACATAGAGAATTGTGTCGACCGTCTCAATGCCATAGGAGTAGAGGCCGACATGATACTCTTTCACCCCTACGATGATGGCCGCTGGAATTTCGACCGTTTGCCCTTGCCGGTGTGTGAGCGCTATCTCAAATATGTGGTGGCACGCCTGGGTGCTTTCCGCAATGTGTGGTGGTCGTTGGCAAACGAATATGATTTCCTGAAATTTTATAAGCCGGCCGATTGGGATTTCTTTACAAAAGTCGTTGTTGATAATGACCCTTACCGGCACATGTGTTCCATTCACAGTTATACGGCCAATTATTATGCCTATTGGAAAGATGAATATACCCATGCCAGTATTCAGGATCATGCACCGTTGCAATTGGGGGCAGCCGGCATAGTGCGGAATATTTACAAGAAGCCTGTCATTTTCGACGAGGTGTGCTATGAGGGCAATATGGACAACCGCTGGGGCAGCCTCAGTAGCGAGGAGTATATATACAGATTGTGGAATGGTTTGTCGGCAGGTACTTATGTTACCCACGGTGAGTGTTATATGGATTCGCCCGACGATTACTCAAAGGATTTTCTCGCCATCGGTGGAGAATTCCAGGGGGAGGCATGGAAAAGAATAGGCTTTGTGCTTGATATCTTGGAGGCGTTGCCAAATCCCTTGAACCATTGCGACCCGAGTTGGGACTTGCATACGGCTTCTGCCGGAAAGCATTATTACCTGGTGTATCTGGGCAAAGATGTCAGAGAGGAGTGGACGTTTGAACTTCCCGAAAAGAATGCCGGATATCCTTCGTTGAAAGAAGGGGTGAAGTTCAAGGTAGAGATTATTGATACATGGAACATGACCGTTGAGGAGTGTCAGAAGACATTTGAAACGACAAAAGCTTACAACAAACGGGTCTATGACAAGAACCACGGAAAGGTAAAATTGCCGGCTTTGCCTTACCTGCTGTTGAGAATAACCCCGGCCGACTGATCTAACCATTAACGGAAAATTGTATGAAAGATAAAAACAAGTTGGTCGTAGGGCTTGTGATGAAGTCGTTGCAAGCCGATTTTTTCAAAGTCATGCAGAGAGGAGCCGAAGCCTTTGCGGCTGCTCATGACCGGGTAGATTTGATTTCGGTCGGCACCGATTCGCAGACGGAGTTTGAGGCGCAGATAGCGTTGGTCGATCGCATGGCCGACGACGGGGTCGATGCAATAGTTGTTGTTCCTATTGATTCCAAGGCATTGGTAGCCCCTGTGGTGAGAGCCGTGAAGCGTGGAATAACAGTTGTCAATATAGATATTCGTCTCGATGAGGAGATGCTTCGTGCCGAGGGTGTTTCTCTTACCTATGTGGGGCCCGATAACTTCTCGGCATCGTATGCCTTGGCTGCCCGACTTTCGTCTTGCCTCCATGCGGGAGATCGGGTGTTGATGATAGAGGGGCTGCCGGTAGCAGAAAATGCCCGGCAGCGGAAAGCGGGGTTTGAAAAGGCCATATCCGAGGCCAGACTGGTTTTGGTGGCCAGTGAGCCGGCCGATTGGGAGACAGCAAAGGCTGCCGATGTATTCAGAAGACTCTATTCCGAGCATAAAGATATCAAGGCCGTCTATTGTTGCAACGACGCGATGGCACTTGGGGTTATCGATGTGTTGCGTGAGTGTGGAAAGTTGCCCGGTGAGGTACTGGTAATCGGGTTTGACAACGATGAGGTCATGCGCCCTCTTATCGAGCATGGGTGGCTTTTTGGCACTGTCGATGCCTTCGGTCCGCAGATGGCTGTGGAGGGAATAAAACGTGTGCTTGAAATAGCTGACGGCTCGCCGCAGGGGGGAGTCTATGCTACGCCTTATGAGATAATAGATAATAGGTGGCCGATGAGGTTATTGTCTGAAAGGAGGTCAGGGGCCGTGTCGGAAAGATGATACGGCCCCTGACTGTATATATGCAATAAAAATGTATAAACGTAGTGTTGTGTATACGCCTCTGATTTTATCCGAACCGGCTGATTTTTCGCAGACGCGGCTCGTCAATAATCTGAATTTTTCGGCCATCGACGACGATAATCTTTTCTTCGGCAAAGCAGGAGAGGGTGCGTATGGCATTCGAGGTGGTCATGTTCGATAGGTTGGCCAAGTCTTCCCGTCCCATATATATACTGAGGGTGATACCGTCTTCTTCCATGCCATAGTTGTCTTTAAGCATGAGCAGCGACTCGGCAAGACGGCCGCGAATGTGTTTCTGGGTGAGGTTGACCGTGCGTGTGTCGGACATTCCCAAGTCCATGGCCAACTCCTTGATGAAAAAGTAGGCGAGACGGTTGTTCTGTTTCACAAGACTCTCAATGAGCGGCATGGGCAGAAATCCTATGGTGGCGTTTTCGAAGGCCGAGGCCGCTGTAATATAATCTTCGCCGGCGAAGTAGGCACGGTATCCAAAGTATTGAATGGGGCGTATCAGCCGCATGATTTGGCATCGCCCACCTATTCCAGCCTTGAAAATTTTTACCTTTCCTTTGATGAGACACATCAACAACTCGGCCTTCTCGCCTTCGTTGTATATCATCTCGTTTTTCTTGAAAGTCTGAATATGAAAGTTCTCTATAATAAGGCGTTTCTCTTCGTCGTTGAGAATGGAAAGCATTCCGGCGAGAGCTTCACTTATGAGGGCCTCTATTGAGTTTTTCTTCACCATAGATGTTATATAACAGTGTTATATGTTACAAATATAATGAAAATTGTGGAAATGACAAAAGATTTATTTTGAAAATCATCATTCGCTTACCACATGCAAATTCATGGGTGTAGTTGAGACAGAAAAGATGTCGGGCAGCAGGTCGTATAATTTAACTTGCTGCCCGACAATGACAGAGGTGGCTGCTTCTATTACAAGCCTTTTTCCAGCAGGTATTTTTCGGCATCGATGGCAGCCCGGCAGCCCGATGCAGCGGCTGTTACAGCCTGACGGTCGGCCACGTCGCCGGCGGCAAATACGCCGGGAATGTTGGTGGCTGTCGTGCGGCCGTTGGTTACGATATACCCCGCTTCGTCGGTGGTGATGGCCGGGAAAGCCTTGGTGTTGGGGGTGTGTCCGATGGCCAGGAAGAAACCATCGATGGCGATATCGACATACTCTTCCCGGTCGGTTCCCTTGTATTTTACCAAGTGGGCTCCTTCTACGCCGTTTTCACCGAAGAGACCAACGGTCTGTGTCTCGAAAAGAACTTCTATGTTGGGGCTGTCCATGACTCTTTCCTGCATGATTTTCGAAGCTCGCAGGTAATTCTTGCGCACAATCATGTACACTTTGCTGGCCAGATGCGACAGGTACACGGCTTCTTCGCAGGCTGTGTCGCCACCACCGACGACGGCGACGACTTTTTTTCGGTAGAAAAATCCGTCGCAGGTGGCACAAGCCGATACTCCCTGTCCGGCGTATTTTGTCTCGTCGGGAAGTCCCAGGTATTTGGCCGATGCTCCCGTGGCGATAATGACGGCATCGGCTTCTACGATTTTTTCGCCATCGATGGTGAGACGATAGGGAGCTTGCGCAAAGTCGCTGGCCGTAACGATACCGGTGCGGATTTCGGTGCCGAAACGGGCGGCCTGCTGACGCAGTTGTTCCATCATTTCACTGCCCGAGATTCCTTCGGGGTATCCGGGGAAATTTTCGATGTCGGTTGTGGTCGTAAGCTGTCCACCGGGTTGTATGCCTTCGTACAGTACGGGGCTGAGGTTGGCGCGTGCGGCATATATGGCTGCGGTGTAGCCGGCAGGACCCGACCCGATAATCAGACAACGTATTCTTTCGTTACTTTCCATAGGTGTATTCTTTTGGGTGAATATGAATGTTTATCTCAAATCGATGATGGTGGCTTGGGGAAATTGTTCTTCCTTGAAAACAAAGTGTTCCGGACGAAAGTTCTTGTTGCTCTCGTAGCGGGTTATGGCTATTTCGGCACTTTGTCCGCCGTTTTGCAAGAGCGTAAGACGCGACAGGGTACTACTCTTTTCGTCGATGAAAAGGCGTATCTCCGAGATTTCCGATTCTTGTCGGGGGGTGAGCAACAATTCGCATATATGGTTGCTTTCACCGATGAAACGGCAGTCGAAGTTGTCCTTGTAGCGGGTCAGCAGGAGGCAAGGGTTGGTCTGTGCCAACTCTTCGGGGGTGGGGGTGCTGATGTTTACCTCCTGGGTCGATTGCAGGTAGGTCCACTGGGTGGTGCCGTCGAACCATGTCGACATCTCGGGCAGAACGATGGTAAATCGTCCCCCCTGTACTTCGATTTTGCCTTCGGCTTCGGGGGCTCCGCTCTGTCGGATAATAAAACTCAGCGTTGTGCCCTTTTGTGAATCGATGCGATTCACCATCTTGTCGAGCAGGCGAGTGGCTCTGTTCTGGGCTTGAACGGCAAACGGCAGGACCATGCAGAGAAGGAGTGTGAGCAGGCAGGCACGTTTCATAACGGGTTTATCGGAGAGCATTTAATATCTGGTTGAGTTGTATTTCATCGACGACGAGTACCTGGCGGGCCTTACTGCCTTCAAACGGACCTACGATACCGGCAGCTTCAAGCTGGTCCATCAGGCGTCCGGCCCGGTTGTAACCGATGGAGAATTTCCGTTGAATGAGCGATGTAGAGCCTTGTTGGTTGGCAACAATCAGCCGGGCGGCCTCTTCAAAGAATGGGTCACGTTCTTTGAGGTCTACGGCTGCGTTGTTCCCTCCGTTGGAGTCGGTAACATATTCGGGCAACAGGTAGGCGGTGGGATAGGCCTGTTGCGAACTGATATATTGGCATATCTTTTCTACTTCGGGTGTGTCGACAAAGGCACACTGCACGCGAGTGAGACCACCGTTGCACGAGACCAGCATATCGCCTTTTCCTATCAACTGGTTGGCTCCCGGGGTATCGAGAATGGTGCGGGAGTCTATCATAGATGCCACCTTGAAGGCGATGCGGGCGGGGAAGTTGGCTTTGATGCTTCCGGTGATGATGTTGGTCGAAGGGCGTTGTGTGGCAATAATCATGTGTATGCCCACGGCTCGGGCCAGTTGGGCAATGCGGGCAATAGGCAGTTCGACCTCTTTGCCGGCAGTCATAATCAGGTCGCCAAACTCGTCGATGATGACGACAATATAGGGCATATAGCGATGCCCTTTTTCGGGATTGAGCTGTCGGGCGATGAATTTGGCGTTATACTCTTTGATATTGCGCATTCGAGCCTCTTGCAGCAGTTTGTAACGGTTATCCATCTCTACGCATACCGAGTTGAGGGTCTGTACTACTTTGTTGGTATCGGTAATGATGACTTCTTCGCTATCGGGTATCTTGGCTAGGAAATGTCGCTCGATGACGCTGTAAATGCTGAACTCAACTTTCTTGGGGTCGACCATCACAAATTTCAGTTGCGAAGGGTGTTTCTTGTAGAGGAGCGATGTAATGATGACATTCAGGCCGACCGACTTCCCTTGTCCGGTAGCACCGGCCACCAGTATGTGCGGCATTTTGCAGAGGTCGACCATGAATATTTCGTTGGTGATGGTTTTGCCCAAAGCCAGCGGTAGATCATAGTCGCATTCTTGAAATTTGCGGGAGGCGATGATGGGGCGCATCGGAACCATCTGCGGGTTGCGGTTAGGAACCTCTATACCTACGGTTCCTTTGCCGGGAATCGGGGCAATGATGCGAATGCCGAGGGCGGCGAGGCTCAGGGCGATGTCGTCTTCCAGGTTCTTGATTTTGGAAATCTTGATACCGGCTTCGGGTACAATTTCATACAGTGTAACCGTGGGGCCGACAGTGGCTTTTATCGAACTGATGCGTATGCCATAGTTTTCGAGCGTATTGATGATGCGCTGTTTGTTGGCCTCCTGCTCGTTGATGTCGATGGTGTTTGTGCTTGATTTGTCTTCGCGCAGCAGGTCGAATGTGGGCGCTTTATAGTACGACAGGTCGAGCGTGGGGTCGTATTCGTCGAGCTCGCTTTGTTCCTGGGCTTCGACCTCTTCGACTCCTTGCTCGATGGTGAAGACAGGTTCGTGGGTGTCGGGCTCGGTGTCGTCGTTCTGGGTGTCTGCGGGTATGACACTATCTTCTGTTTCTGAATGTTCTTGATAGGGAATCTCTTCGCTATGGTTGTCTATGTCGATAGAATCATCGGCCGATTCATCGGCATTTTCTTCCGTTTCGGAGGAATTTTCTTTTTCCGGTTCCGGCTCAACGGGCGTTGTCTCGACATTGGCTACTACTACCTCTTCGGGAACAGAGATTGCCATTTCGGTGTGCAGCGGGTTGTCGTTTTCTGTGGTAGATACCGGTGTGCTGGGAGCGGCGGTTCTTTTTTTACGGATAAAATCCAAACGGAAGAAGGTGCGCAGAAGAGGTATGGTGCGGCGGCTGAATGCAATGAGCAGCAGCAGTATGCCCGAGAGGATAAGGAGCAGAGTGCCCGGCCACCCTATTTTGGCTTCGAGCCATAGCGTGGCGTAATAGCCATGATACCCTCCCAGGAAAAGGTAAGAATCTTCGTAGAGATGTCTGAAAAAGAATCCAAACGTGAGTGAGCAAATAATAATCAGAGCGCATGTGTAGGCCAGTGAACGGACAACCGACAGCTTGATGACGTTCATCAGTTTAAGTCCTACTCGGCCTATGAAGATGGCGATGAAAAATGCCGATATGCCTACCCATCTGTTGATGAAGAAGTCGGCGCATAGGGCACCTTGTGAACCGCCCCAATTCTGTATGTCGTTGCCGATACTGTTCATTTGGCGAGAGGTCTGATAGTCGATGACACTCTGGTCGGCAGCTCCGTCGAAAAAGAAGGAGATGAACGAGATGGTCAGGAATATGGCGAAGAAGAGCAATATAAGCCCTACGACGAAGCGTGTACGTTCGTCGCGGGAGAGCCGTGCAATTTTATGGCGTAGCGGCTCCTTATTCGGTTGGTTGGGAATATCTTTCTTGGAAGTATTTTTTTCTGTCTTTTTTGTAGCCATGTTTCAGCAGATTAAATCTTACCCACAAAAGTAATAAATTCTGAGGCAAAGGACGCGGTTTTATCGAAGAATATTTGACGGGCAATTTTTCATTTTTTCCAGAAATAGGAGGTGAAGAGAATGAGCACCGTAAAGATTTCAAGGCGTCCTATCAACATGGTGAATGAAAGCAACCACTTGCCGGTATCGGGAATGATGGCAAAAGAGTAGAGGGTGCGGCCGAGTCCGGGGCCGGAGTTCCCGATGCACGATATGGCACAACCGAAGGCCTCTTCGATCGTCAATCCCATGGTGGCCAAGGCCAATGCACTTACGATAACAACGATGGCATAGATGAAAAGGAAGGCCAAAATTTTTGTGACGATTTCGTGTGAGATGGCTTGTTGGTTAACCCGAACCGGCACTATTGCATTGGGGTGTACCTGTCGATAAAATTCGTATATCGTATTTTTGAGGAGAACCACGATGCGTATGACCTTGGCACCGCCACTGGTAGAGCCGGCGCATCCGCCGCAAAACATCAACAGACAGATGAGTATGCAGAAGAAGGGCCCCCATGCCACATAGTCGGCCGAGATAAATCCGGTGGAGGTGATTATCGAAGCGACTTGAAAAAGAGAAATTCGGATGGTGGATTCAAGTCCCATTTTTTCGTATTCTCCATTAAAGTATAATCCGACGGCTATGAGTATTGTGAATATGAGGGTAATGAGCAGATACCATTTTACCTCTTCGTTTTCGAAGGTCTTTTTTAGTTCTCCTCGTACAGTCCTGTAAACAAGGGCATAATTAATACCTGAGATGAGCATGAACAGTATGACCACGTATTCGATATAAGCCGAATTCCAGTAGGCGATACTGGCATTTTTGGTAGAGAATCCGCCGGTCGATGCGGTGGTAAGAGCGTGGCATACGGCATCGAAAAGGTTCATGGGGCTCAGGCAGAGAAGTAGCGTGAGAACAAGAGTGAGGCCCAAGTAGGTAGACCACAGCAATTTAGCCGTTTGCCCGATGCGAGGTCCCAACTTGTCGTGCATAATTCCGGTCGATTCGGCATTGAAGAGTTGCATGCTGCCCCCGCTGTTGAGCAAAGGTAATACCGCCAGCGTGAAGAGTATGATACCCAATCCACCCAGCCATTGTGTAAGGCTGCGCCAAAACAGAATACCGTGTGGCAATATCTCTACGTCGTTGATGACACTGGCTCCCGTACCAGTAACACCCGACATGGTTTCAAAGAAAGCGTCGGTCATGTTATCGACCGCCCCCGACAAGAGATATGGTAACGAACCGAGTAAAGAAAAACACACCCAACATAAAGCCACCACCATGAATCCGTCGCGCTTTCCCAAAGATTTGCGCTCGGTATTGGTGTACTGAAAGAAGAACAGACTTCCTACGACAATGGCTATGACAATGGTTATGAGAAAGGCCATTGTATCGTTTTCGCCATACCCTAATGAGATGCCCAACGGTATGAGCATAGATGCAGCTTCCAACCAAAGAAGGACGCCCAATATTTTGAGTATTAGTCTGTAATTGATGTCGGCCATAGATTGTTATCCGAAAAGTTTTCCCAATTTGTGAATGACTGTATCGAGGCAGAATACCATGACATGGTCGTTGGCCTGAATTTGTGTATTACCATTGACAATCATGGCCTTTCCATCGCGAATGAGTCCACCCAGAGTAATGTCGCGCGGGAGATTCAGCTCCTTGATAGGTTTGTGGGTAATTGGAGCTCCCTCCTTGACAATAAGTTCGGCCACTTCGGCATCGGACATGGCCAGGCATTTCACGTTGGAAGAGTCCGCATCGAGAAGAAGTTGGAAAATACGGCTGGCAGTGAGCAGTTTTTTGTTGATGACAGAACCGATATCGAGGCTCTCTGCGGTAGGAATAAAAGAGAAGTTTTCGACTTCGGCAACGGTTTTGACGGCGCCGAAACGTTTGGCCGACAGACAGGCCAGTATATTGGTCTCGGCACTGTCGGTAAGGGCGACAAAGGCGTCGGTGTCTTTGATGCCCTCTTCTTTCAGAAATTCGGTGTCGCGTCCATCTCCGTTGATAATGACGACTTCGGGAATGGTATTGGCCAACTTGTAGCACTTCTCTTTATCGATTTCGATGATTTTCATTCGCATCGAGTCGGGCAGTATGTGAGCCAGTCTGATAGCTATGCGGTTACCGCCCATGATGACAACCTTGTGGACATCAATTTCTTTTTTGCCCGTGAGTTGTTGTATGTCGTGAATGTGTCCGGGTGTGGTGGTGAAGTAGACGATGTCTCCCACTAATATTTCATCAGAGCCTCGCGGTATGATAGTGCGGTCTTTACGTTTGATGGCGGCAATGTGGTACAGAAGGTGAGCTTTGTTTAACTCCGAGAGGGTCTGGTTCAGTATCCGGGCATTCTCTCTTATTTTGGCACCGATAAGAATAAGTTCGCCGTTACAGAGTTCAAACCAGTTTCGTACCCAGTTATGACTCAATGCCGTAACGATTTCTTCAGCGGCAAGCATTTCGGGGTATATCAGTTCATCTACGCCAGTGCTTTTAAAATAAGCCTTGTTCTCGGGGAGCATGAATTCGTAGTTGTCGATGCGGGCAACCGTTTTACGCGAGCCAAGTCTCTTGGCATACTGGCAGGCTACGATGTTGCGTGTCTCGTAGGGCATTACGGCAATGAACAGGTCGGCTGCTGCAGCGCCGGCTTGTTTCAGAATCTTGAACGACGTGGGAGAACCGGTGATTGTCATCAGATTGTAGTTCGAGTCGAGCCAGCGCAGTTTTTCTATATCGGTGTCGATAAGTACGATGTCCAAATTTTCTTTCGATAATAATTTGGCCAAATGAGTGCCGACTTCACCTGCTCCTGCAATAATGATTTTCATTGTTCTGTGTTTATCGTATGAAACAACTTGTGATATCAGTTTCGGTGTGTTCTACCACTTTTCAATCAATAATTTCTCTATACTCGCAGCATCCATGCCGCATAAGGCATATAGTTCGGCAACGCTTCCCTGTTCGATAAAGCGGTCGGGAATGCCTACGCGACGAATGCGAGGAGTGTAGTTGTTTTCGGTCATGAATTCAGCAACAGCACTTCCCAAACCACCTTCGATAGTCCCATCTTCGACGGTTACAATGCGCTCAAACTGTTTCCCCACACGGTGCAAAATGTCGGTATCGATGGGTTTCAGAAATATCATGTCGTAATGGGCTACCGACACGCCTTTTACTTGGGCCGAAGCAATGGCTTTTTGTACTTGCGTTCCGATGGGACCGATAGAAAGTACGGCGATGTCTTTTCCTTCGGAAAGTTGTCGGCCTTTTCCTATTTCCAGTTTTTGCATGGGGCAGTGCCAGTCGACGCGGGAGCCACGTCCGCGGGGATAACGTATGGTGAAGCAGTGTCCTGTCGATTGGGCTGTGTACATGAGGTGCCGCAAGTAGTGTTCATCGAGCGGTGAGGCAATCGTCATGTTTGGAATACAGCGCATGTAAGCCAGGTCGAAGGCTCCGTGGTGGGTCATACCATCTTCGCCTACAAGTCCGGCCCGGTCGAGACAGAAGACTACGGGTAAATTCTGTATGGCTACATCGTGTATTACTTCATCGAAAGCGCGTTGCATAAATGAGGAATAGATGTTGCAATAAGGCAATAACCCTTCTTTGGCCAGTCCGCCGGAGAAGGTTACCGCATGTTCTTCGGCTATGCCAACATCGAATGCACGGTTTGGAAACTTCTCCATCAGGTAGGTCATCGAGCAGCCGGTGGGCATGGCGGGAGTGATACCTACTATCTTTTCGTTCTGTTCGGCCAGTTCTACGAGAGTATGTCCGAAGACGTCTTGGAAGAGAGGTGGCTGGTTGGGCGCATCGTTCTTGATGCGTTCGCCCGTCTCTTTGTTGAATCTCCCCGGTGCATGCCATACGACGGCATTTTCTTCGGCCGGTGCATATCCTTTGCCTTTGACGGTTTTGATGTGTAGTATTTTGGGACCCGACATCTCTTTGATGTTGTTCAGCACTCTTACCAGTTGTTTCACATCGTGCCCATCGATAGGCCCGAAATAGCGGATATTCAAACCCTCAAAGATGTTCTGATGTCTCGATATCAGCGCTTTCAGGCTATTGTTGAACCGGAGTATAGCACCTTTCTGCTGTTCCGATACGAGCCGCATTTTTACTAACAGCCGGTATAACTGGTAACGTATGTTGTTGTAGAACGGCAGGGGATTGATGTGCGACAGGTAATGGTGGAACGCACCGACGTTGTTGTCGATGGCCATATTGTTGTCGTTGAGGATAATCAGCAGGTTGTTGGGGTTGGTCGACGCATTGTTGAGTCCTTCGAAAGCCAGTCCTCCGGCGATGGCGGCATCGCCAATAACAGCAACGACCTTGCGGTCTTTTTCACCTTTCAAGCTGGCAGCAACCGACATGCCCAGTGCTGCCGATATGGAGTTGGAGGCGTGGCCGGCAACGAAGGTGTCGTAGGGGCTTTCCATAGGAGAGGGAAATCCGCTCAGCCCGCCCAGTTTACGGTTGGTCGAAAAACGTTCTCTTCGGCCTGTAAGTATTTTATGGGCATAGGCCTGGTGCCCCACGTCCCATACGATGCGGTCGTAGGGAGTATTGAGTATATAGTGAAGAGCGACTGTAAGCTCTACAGTTCCGAGGCTTGATGCAAAATGTCCGGGATTTTTAGATAGAGCATCAATAATGAATTGGCGCAATTCATCGCACACTTGTGGAAGCTGCCCGAGGTCGAGTTTTCGTAGGTCTTCGGGGTAGTATATATCAGGGAGTATGGGCTTTTCTTCAGTAGTCATTTCGGTGTGATAAACACGCAAAGATACATTTTTCTTCTTAAAATAGTAAATCTATCTGCATGAATTATCGATAAACCGGTTTTGTGGTTGGGAGAAGAAGAAAGCCCCAGGTATGAGTAGTGGGTTGGATGTTGAGGTTATTCCAATTCTACCACGGTGATGCCGGCCCCTCCAAACTGTACATGTTCGTCGTGAAAAGAACGTACTCCTGAAACACCTTTGAGGTATTCTCTGACCAGTTGTCGCAGGGCTCCTGTTCCGGTACCATGCAAGATGCGCACCTGTTCGGCGCCTACTTGTATGGCATCGTCGATAAAGTATACAACGGCTTGCAGGGCTTCGTCGGCCCTGAATCCGCGAATGTCGATTTCCCGGCGAAAATTCAGACTTTTTTCCCTCATGCTGTTGGTTGTGTCTTCACCTACGAAAGTGGCTTTTACAGCCTGTTCCCGTTTGAGCCGACTGCGGTTTACTTTTTCGAGTTGTTCGATTTTGACGGTCGACCGCATCTGCCCGAAGATGACGGTCGCTTTTTTTCCTTGAATCGACTCTACTTCGCCGGCTGTCTGTTGTCCTTTCAGGCACACGGCATCACCTATGGCAATGGCTGGCTTCTCGGTTTCTGGGCTTTTTTCTTCGGTTTTACGACGATTCTTTTTCGCTTCCCGTTCCTTGATTTTTTCAATTTTCCTCGATATGGCATCGGGGTTTTCTTCGTTGTCGGAAAGGCCTTTCTTGAAAGATTGCAGTTCCTGACGGGCGGTACGGGTCTTCTCTTTTTCGGCCTCGGACTCTTTGATGGCGCGTATGGTGTTTTCGATGCGGGCGTTTGAGTCGGCAATGAGTTGCTCGGCTTTTTGTTTGGCCTCTTTCAAGATGCGTTTCCGCTCTTTCTCAATTTCTTGCAAATCGTCGGCATATTTGCGGGTGAGCTCTTCCAACTGTTTTTCCCGCTGCCTGATGTTTTGACGTTTGTTTTCCCAATAGCGTTTGTCCCGTACGATATCTTGCAGGTATTTGTCCATGTCGATGTAGTCCGAACCTACCTTTTCGGAGGCATCGGCGATGACATCTTCGGGCAATCCGATTTTCCGAGCTATTTCTATGGCGAACGAACTGCCCGGATTTCCTATCGACAACTTGAAGAGTGGCTGCATCATGTGTCGGTCGTAGAGCATGGCGCCGTTGACGATACCCGGTGTGTCTTTGGCAAATTGTTTCAGGTTTTGGTAGTGCGTGGTGATGACCCCGAATGATTTTTTCCGATTAAACCGGTCGAGAAGAGCTTCGGCTATGGCACCGCCTATCTGAGGTTCGGTACCTCCTCCGAACTCGTCGATGAGTAGAAGTGTTCCTTCATTGCAGTTTTTGACAAAATATTTCATGTTTGTCAAGTGAGAACTGTATGTGCTGAGGTCATTTTCTATCGACTGCTCATCACCGATGTCTATAAATATCTGGTCAAATATGCCGGTGTGCGAGTTTTCATATACGGGAATAAGCAATCCGCATTGTAACATGTATTGCAACAGCCCGGTTGTTTTGAGGCATACCGATTTCCCGCCCGCATTTGGCCCTGATATCAACAATATGCGTTGTTCGGGAGTGAGGCATATATCGAGGGGAACGACCGATTTGTTTTGTTTTTGTAACGAGATGAACAGTAGCGGGTGTATGGCATGGTACCACTCCAACTGTCGGACGTTTTCGAAATGTGGAAGAATTGCATTTATTTCGATGGAAAACAGAGCTTTGGCTCGGATAAAGTCGATATCGGCAAGAAATTCGTAAGAGTGGACGATGTCGGGCAGATAAGGACGCAGCTCGTCGGTAAACAACGTCAGAATGCGGATAATTTCGCGGCGTTCTTCTCCTTCGAGTTCCCTGATACGGTTGTTGGCCTCCACCACTTCGGCGGGTTCGATGTAGACAGTCTTTCCGCTGGCCGATTCGTCGTGAACAATGCCTTTGATACGTCGTTTGTAGGCGGGGACTACCGGTATGACCAACCGTCCTTCGCGCAAGGTGGGTGTAACTTCTTTATCGACGATTCCTTCGCTTTGGGCGTTGCGCAAAATGGCATTCAGGCTCCGGGAGATGCTCGACAGTGTCTGGCTCATCTCCCGACGTATCTGGGCCAGTTGGGCCGAGGCATTGTCTTTGACGTGGCCGAATTTGTCGATAATCTGGTCGGCGCGTTTCAATAATTGAGGAAAAACGACGACGTCACTGGCCCGCGATGTGAGGTGAGGATAGAGGCTTTCCTCGTTTTCTTCGGGTAAAAAGAATCCGACGATGTTGCGTATGGTCTCCAATGAGCGGCGCAGATTGAAGAGCTCGGTTTCATCGAGAAAAGTGCCCTCAATGCGAATGCGTTGTAACGATGGTCTGATGTCGAAAAAATTGTCGGCAGGAAAATCTTCCTCGTTTTGTAGCAGATGGGTAAACTCTTCGGTTTCGCGCAGCAGCGGTTCGATGATGTCGAACGATGTCTGGAATTTCATGTCGGCAACCCGCTCGCTGCCCAGTGTACTCAGGCAGCGGTCGCTAATGAGCCGACGTATTTTATCGAAACCGATTTTCTCTTCGAAGTTCTGCGGATAGGTCATTGCTTGTAGATATGGTTGCCGCAAAGGTACGAAATCTTCTTAAAAATCGGACCGGGGGTGTTTACTTCCATTTTTTTGTCCGCAGGAAAATGTATACTCCGACTCCTATACACACCATGATACCCCAGGCTACCGGATAGCCGTATTTCCATTTCAGTTCGGGCATGTTCTCGAAGTTCATGCCCCATACACCGACAAGAAATGTCAGTGGAATGAAGATGGTCGATACGATGGTGAGACTTTTCATGATGGAGTTCATGCGCAGGTCATTGTTTGAGATGTAGAGGTCGACCAGTGAAGAGAGTGTCTCGCGACAGATTTCAATGTTCTGGGCTACATAGTTGAGGTGGTCGTTCAGGTCGTTAAAGAAAACCCTGTTGGTCTTGTGTATCAGTGGCGATTCGGAGCGCACCAGTCGGGAGTATTGTTCTTTAAGTGGCAATACGGTGCGTTTGAGAAGCAGGTATCTTCGCCGCAGGGTCTGTATTTCGACACTGAGTTCATGATCGTTGTTTTCGAGCAGAAGTTCCGATTCCAAGTCTTCGAGGGCATTGTCGATTTGCGATGAAACCGATATGAAGTTTGTTACCAGGTCGTTCAGCAGTATGGTGAGCAGATAGTCGGAGGGCCGTGTGCGGATTTTCAGAATATTGTTGCGCAGAGCCTTTTCGATTTCCCGAAAGGCCGGAGTCTCATATTCCATAAAGGTGAGTATGAAGTTTTCGCCCTGTACGATACTTACCTGCGACTCTTTCTCCTGGTCGAAATATTTGGCGATGACGATGTTGAACTTCTCATATTCCTCAATCTTGCAAGGGTGGTCGGGGTTGAGAATATCCTGCATGATGAGGAAATTGATACCGAAGTGGGTACAGATATTTTGTATGTCGGTCGTGTTTTGAAGTCCGCACACCTGCAACCAGTGTATGTAGTCGGACTTTTCCATCTGGGGTATGAGAATTTGCAGACTGTTCTCGACATGTTCGCTGATGTCGTTTGCGTTGTAGCTGAACAGATGCAGTTGGGTCGGTGTCGTATTTTCGCTGTTATAGGTAAGCCGGTCGGTAAGCAGATTGTTGCGGGTATTCATGAAACTTGTTTTTTATGTTTTTTCTGTTGTTGGAGACAGCCCTCTAAGATATAGGTTATACACATCAATGACAAATCGAAGAGTATATTCTCGTTTCAGGGTTGGTTAAAAAATGTTTTCACAAAATGAACAAAGAGAATCTTTCTTATGTTTATAGGATAAAAAATTTTTTGAAATATATGGGAAAAGGCCTGAATTACATTTGGCCGGTACTCTTGTGTATAGGAGGCGGCTTTTTGGCAAGTTTGCTGCAACGGTCGGCTATTGTCGAGTGGTATCCCGGCCTGGATAAGCCTTCGGTAACCCCTCCGGCTATTGTTTTTCCTATTGTGTGGACGGTACTTTATGTTATGATAGGATTGTCGTTGAGCTTTCTTCTGAATCGGCGTCCGTCGGGTTGGCTGATAGGATTGTGGGGGGCACAGTTGGCTCTGAACTTTTTGTGGAGCCTGCTATTTTTTATGTGTCGCAATCCGTTTTGGGGCCTTGTCGATATAGTGCTGCTCGATTTCCTGGTTGTTTTATATATAGTGAAGGTATATACAACCTGTGCCGTTTCGTCGTGGCTCTTTGTGCCATATGCCCTATGGCTGTTTTTAGCCACCTATCTCAATGCATATATTGTCTTCAACAACTGAATCAATGTCAAACTTTAAAAAATAAATTATGACACACCAGAAGCCTCAATTACCTTATGCCGCCGATGCTCTTGCCCCGATTATGAGCCAGGAGACCCTCGATTATCATTACGGCAAGCATCTGCAAACCTATGTGGACAACCTCAACCGCTTGATAGAGAACACGCCATACGATGGTATGGTGCTCGATGAGATTGTGAAAAGTTCCGACGGGGCTATCTTTAACAATGCTGCACAAGCGTGGAATCACATCTTTTTCTTTGATACACTTTCGCCCCAAAGAAAAGATATACCGGCCTCGCTTGTCGACGTATTGAATAGAGATTTCGGTTCAATCGAAACCTTCAAAGACCAGTTTTCCAAGGCTGCTGTCTCCCTTTTTGGTTCGGGTTGGGTGTGGCTTTCTGCCGACAAGCAGGGCCATTTGTCGCTCGATGCCATGAACAATGCCGGTACTCCGCTGGCTAAAAATTTAAGGCCGTTGCTCACCATCGATGTTTGGGAACATGCCTACTACATCGATTATCGCAACCGCAGGGCCGATTATGTAAAGGCCTTTTGGTCGCTTGTCGATTGGGATAAGGTGGCAGGTCGTTTATGAGTCATTTTACAAATGAAATCGGGGAAAAAAGGTCCCGATATCACGTCGAGCCCCTTTTTCACGATTATTCATGTTCTGTTTATCGGTCGGGCCATAATCAATCTTCATGAATCGATGGCGCAGCCGAGTAGAGGTGTTTCAACACTTCGGCGTCGATATAAAACACGGTTTCTTCGGCCAAGTTGATGATGTGGTCGCCGGTACGTTCAAGTTTGCGTAAAATGGCGGCTATTTCCAGACAGAACCGAATGGCCGAGGGGTAATCTTTTGCATACTCGGCCAGCTTGTCGAGTGCTTTTTTGTTGAGAGAGTCCAAAAGATCGTCTTTCTCGATGACCGACTTGGCCAAAGATACATTGGACGTTTCTAATGCTTTGTATGTTGTCGTGAACATTTGCAGCACTTGTTCATACATGTCGGTCAATTCTTTGGCATTGAAAAGTTGCTTGTCTGCATCGGAAATGGCATTTCTTACCACAAACCTGGCTATGCTGTCGGCATAATCGCCGATGCGTTCGAGGTTGTTGTTGATTTTCAACATGGCCAACATAAAACGGAGGTCTACGGCCACCGGATTATACAATGCGATGAAGTCTTCAATGTCGCTATCGATTTTCAAATCGAATGCATTTACCCGTTTTTCTCTTGAGGCGACGCTGTTTGCCAACTCCTCGTCGTGGTTGCGCAAGGCTTCGAAAGCATTTTCGAGCTGTTGTTGCACCAGCAACCACATGTCACTCACTTCATTTTTTATCGCGATAAGTTCGTTTTCAACAAATTTTACCATAATAAATTGCTTTTATTTTATCCAAAACGTCCTGTAATGTAATTTTGTGTGGCTTCCTTGGAAGGATTTGTAAAGATTTTTTTCGTATCGTCATATTCTACCATTTCTCCTAAGTAGAAAAATGCTGTTTTGTGGCTGACGCGAGCGGCTTGTTGCATGCTGTGGGTAACGATGACAATCGTTGTTTGCTTGCATAATTCGCATATCAGTTCTTCGATTTTTGCCGTCGATATGGGGTCGAGGGCCGAGGCCGGTTCGTCCATCAGCAGAACCGATGGTGACACGGCCATGGCCCGGGCTATGCACAAACGTTGTTGTTGGCCCCCCGAGAGAGCATAAGCCGACTCTTTCAACTTGTCTTTCACCTCTTCCCATAAAGCGGCACCTTTCAAGGCTTCTTCCACTTTGTGTGAAATGTATTCTTTGTCTTTGACCCCGTTGACACGCAAACCATAGGCCACATTCTCGAAGATGCTTTTGGGAAAAGGATTGGGGCGTTGGAATACCATGCCTACGTTTCTCCGTAAAACATCTACTTCGACCGACTTGTCATAGATGTCTTGTCCGTCGATGGAGATATTGCCGGTCAGCCTTGTATTGGGAATCAGGTCGTTCATGCGGTTGAAGAGACGCAGAAAAGTCGATTTTCCGCAACCCGATGGGCCGATAAATGCCACGACTTGATTTTCGGGGATTGTTAAGGATATATTTTTCAAGGCATGGAAATTCCCATAATAAAAATCTACATTGGTTGCCTTTATTTTGTCCATGGTGTTTCTTGTTTGTTATTTTAACTTTATTTTTTTGTCGAAGTGGTTGCGTATGCCGTTGGCGGCCAGATTCATGATGAGAACGATGACGATGAGGACAAAAGCCGTCCCGTAAGCAATGGGTTCTTGGGCTTCGATGTCGGTTCCACTGGTGGCTACGACGTAAAGGTGATAGGGCAGGGCCATGCATTGGTCAAAAATCCCCGTGGGTAATTTGGGTAAAAAATAGGCCGCGCAAGTGAATAGGATAGGAGCTGTTTCGCCCGAAACTCGTCCCAGAGACAAAATCAATCCTGTTATGACACGGGGAGTGGCCATCGGAAGCAGTACATTCCAGATGGTCTGGGCTTTTGTGGCACCCAAAGCAAGGCTTCCTTCTCTGAAGTGGTTCGGAATGTCTTTGAATGTTTCTTCGGTCGTGCGAATAATGATGGGAAGTGCCAACAGTCCCAATGTAAGGGAGCCAGCCAAAATGCTGTCGCCGAAATCTAACCGATTGACAAAAAATGCCATTCCGAAGAGGCCGAATACAATCGACGGTATGCCGGCCAAGTTGTTGGTCATGGTCCGTATGAAATTGACCAGTTTCCCCGAACGGGCATATTCACTCATGTATATGCCGCTCATGATTCCTATGGGAAACGCAAATATGGCGCTGCCAATCATCAAATAAAATGTCCCGACGATGGCCGGCCAGATTCCTCCCTTGGTCATGCCGTCGCTGGGAGCTTGGGTGATAAAGTCCCAATTGATGACACCAAACCCTTTGATGAGGATAAATCCCAAGATAAAAAAGAGTATGACGACAATGCTGTAACTGAAAATCCGGAATAAAGCGAATGCCGAATTTTGAGCTAATTTCCTCCGTTTGATAAAAGAGGTGGTGTTGAAACTCATAATACTATTTTTTTATTTTGTTGCGTGCCGAAACGATTTCCACGCAGGAGTTGATGAACAATGTGATAAAGAATAGAATGACACCGAGCAAGAACAGGGATTGGTAATGGGCCCCTCCGGCCGGGGCTTCTCCCAATTCGGCTGCAATCGTAGCGGGGATAGTACGCAGCGGTTCCATGATCGATGTCGGTATGACCGCCGCATTGCCGGTCACCATAAGCACGGCCATTGTCTCGCCGATGGCGCGGCCTATGCCCAGAACGACACCTGAGGTGATACCCGATATCGAAAACGGTATGACGACCTTGTATATGGTTTGCCATTGTGAGGAACCGAGTGCCAAACTGGCTTCTCGCATGGATCTTGGGCAACTGCGCATGGCATCTTCGGCAACGGTGATGATGGTAGGCAGAGCCATGATGGCCAGAACGATGCTTCCGGCCAGTCCGGATTCTCCGACAGGGAGGTCGAAGACGTTTTGCAGGGAAGGAACGATGACGGCCAATCCGAAAAATCCATATACGACAGAAGGTATGCCGTTGAGAAGTTCGATAATCGGTTTCAATATTTTTCTGATTTTGGGATTGGCCACTTCTGACATGTATATGGCTATGGAAAGCCCGAAAGGAAGAGCTATCAGTATGGCAAAGAAACTTACCCAAAGAGTTCCGTACAGCAATGGCAGGATTCCGAAAATGGGTGACGGTGTGGCGGTGGGGTACCATTCTTTGCCCAACAAGACATCTTTTACCGGAATGTTTTTGTCTTCAATCAAGCGTATGCCGGGTTCGTTTTGAACCAGGTTTTTGGGGACAAAAGCAATCATGCCCTTTTCTTGCCGAATGATGTCTCCTATTTTATTCCCCGCATATTCATATTCGGCTCCGAGTTCTTCTTCGGAATAATATTGGGACAAATCTTCGAGCCGGAATGTTTGCACGGGAATGTCTTCGCCTCCCAACTCTTTCCAGTTGGGTATTTCTTCATCGAAGAGGTTTTTTATCTGCTCTGCACTTAACGATTTGATTTTGTTTTCTTTGTTGACGGCGAGCGTATATCCGTCTTCGATTATCGGATTGTTGAAGAGACCGACTGCTTCGGTAAACAAGAAACCAATAATCAACAAAATGGCCGCGCTGGTTAC
>ERZ779843.754-NODE-754-length-45178-cov-10.193471_pt1 | contig 45178 bp, 38 predicted proteins | sample MGYA00511560_ERZ779843 | MGnify/ENA primary metagenome ERZ779843 (study PRJEB29588, sample SAMEA2158062) | human gut metagenome | biome: human gut; feature: human-associated habitat; material: faeces | place: Denmark | collected 2008/2010 ... | reverse complement strand
ACAAGGTAAGTCCTGAAAATATTTCATTTACAATAACAAACAGTGATTGGGAGGGAAATGCATCCTTTGAGAAACTTGTGAAGAATTGCAAAGAGGATGGCTATTTTAAAGCAAACGGCAAGAAGTGGAGCTGTCCGTTTTATCCAACCAAGATAAGTAGAGCAGAATGCGAAGCCGCAGTACGAGAAGGTAAACTTGGAATAAAGGAATGTTATTATGAAGATGATTACTGGGCAGGAGCGGTGAAACAGTGCGGTGGAGTGCAAAATTTGCCTACAATGGCTGATTTAGCCAAGATAGCCTCACTGATTTATGTTGGCAATCCAAATGTAGGAGCTTATCAGACTATTTTAACTTTAACTTACAAAGCAGGAACGGCCGGCTCTCTTGGGCTTTATGAACCCAACTTCTTCCTGTGGTCAGGTCAAGAGAACTCGAAGTATCTGACGTACGGCCGGTCTTACATTCTTATGGGTACGCGGTCCGAGGACTCCTTTAGTCGCCTAAGTTCCGGCAATCAGGCGGTTTGTTTGGTTAAATAAAATAAAAAAGCAGAGTTAAGGCTCTGCTTTTTTTGTGTATTGATAGATATTAAAATTAGTGGTATAATAATTATAAAAACTCGGAGGATAATTATGGGGAACAAATCAGGCTTTACTTTAGCTGAAACTCTTTTAACATTATTAATTATAGGTATTATTGCTGCCACTACACTACCAACTTTGCAAAAGGCTACGGGTAATAAATTTGAAACAATGAAAACAAAGTGCGTCTACATTATGGAGCAAACAGTTGCACAAATGCTTGATGATGATACTCTTTATCCTCAAAGTAACACCGAACCATCTAAAGGGCTTGCAAATACTGATGCTGTAAAAGTTAATGGTATAACTTATCAGGGAAATAAAAAATTCTGCGAACTATTTGCAAGCAAAATGACTAAAGCTCCTCATTCCGGCACAAATTGTTCTGTAAATCAAAAGAGTTTTACTTCTGCTGATGGTGTTGACTGGTATCTGCCGATTACACTTTTTACCGGGGAAAGAGATTTAATAAAAATTGATGTTAACGGCAAAGATGAAGATCCTAATTGTAAATATAACGAAACTTCCTGTCCTAAACCGGATATATTTGAATTCTACATAACTCCTATGGGCAAGATTTATCCGGCTTCTTAAACTTTTATTAAATTGACTAACCCTTATGGATAATATTTCTATGTTTGGTATATAATGTTTACCGAGGTACCAAACTTGAAACATTCAAAACTTACAGCCCTAATATTTATAGCATTGATTTTGGGTGTAATTGTAGGACACTTTGCCCCTGATTTTGCAGTAAAAATGAGACCTTTTGCAACTATATTTTTGCGCATGGTTAAGATGATTATTGCACCGCTGTTGTTTGCAACCCTTGTTGTCGGAATTTCAGGGCACGATGATGCTAAAAGTCTTGGAAAAATCGGGCTTAAAACAATAATTTATTTTGAAATAGTAACAACCCTTGCTCTAATTATCGGGTTGACCATGGCAAACCTGTTTAAGCCGGGGGTAGGCTTTGTAAACGGTTCGTCCCCTCATGCTATCCATATGCAGGAGGTCGGACTAATGGCTGCTACTCAGGCACATACATCAATCAGCCAGATGGTTACCGATATATTTCCGACAAGTATTGTTGATGCAATGGCTCAGGGAAATTTATTGCAGATAGTTGTATTTTCAATATTTTTTGCTCTTGCAATATGCGCGGTCGGCAAAAAGGCGCAGCCTGTTCTTGATGTGCTTAATTCCGTGTCGCAAATAATGTTTAAATTTACTGAATATGTTATGTATTTTGCCCCGCTGGGTATTTTCGGCGCAATTGCAGCGACTGTCGGCGCAAACGGATTGAATGTGCTGAAAAGCTATTTTAAAGTTATAGGCGCATTATATGCTGCTCTGGCTGTGTTTGTTCTGCTTGTTCTGATTATTGCCTGTAAAATAGTTAAAATATCGTTCAGAAACCTTTTGAGAGCCTTGCAGGAACCGGCTTTGCTCGCTTTTACGACCGCAAGTTCCGAGGCTGCGTTCCCGAAAGCAATGGAAATTATGGAACGTTTTGGAGTTCCTAAGAAAATCGTAGGTTTTGTCATGCCTACAGGTTATACTTTTAATCTCGACGGCAGTACTCTTTACCTTGCGATGGGCGTAATCTTTTCTTCCCAAATCGTCGGAATTAATCTTGATTTGAATCAACAAATTATTATAATGCTTGCACTTATGCTGACAAGTAAAGGTGTTGCGGGAGTGCCGAGAGTTTCGTTGATTGTTCTTGCAGGAACTCTTGCCAGCTTTAATATTCCGATTCTCGGGGTTGCTATTCTGCTCGGTATCGACCAGATTCTTGATATGGGACGAACTACAGTAAACCTCGTAGGAAATTGCGTCGCAACTGTTGTTATTGCCCGCTGGGAAAAGGAATTTGATTATAATAAAATGAAAGAATTTGTGCGCCAATCAAAAGAAGAAAGTATCGGCGCGGATATAGAAAAATTTACGCAGGAACTTAGTCACAAAAAATCAATTAAAATAAAAGAAGGATAAAAGAAGATGAGTAACGAAACCAGTACAAAAGTGGAATTTAAAGAAACTCTTAATTTGCCTCAAACAAGCCTCGCAATGAGAGCTAATGCGGCTGTTCGCGAACTTGAAATCCAGAAATTCTGGGCAGAAAATAATATTTATGAAAAAATTATTTCACAACGCGATAATGCTAATAAATTTATTTTGCACGACGGCCCTCCGTATCTGAGTTCCGAAAAAATTCACGTCGGTACGGCTTTGAATAAAATTCTTAAAGATATCCTATTGAAATATAAAGCTCAGGCTGGATATTATACCCCGTATGTTCCGGGCTATGACGGACACGGTCTTCCTATTGAAAATGCTGTTGTAAAAAATATTAAAGGCGGAAGAAGCGCACTTACTCCGTATGAATTACGTCAGAAATGCCGTGAATTTGCAAACAAAAATCTTAAAGGACAGGAAAGCGAATTCAAACGTCTTGGCGTTTTAGGTGACTGGGAAAATCCTTATTTGACGATTAACCCTGAATACGAAGCCGAGCAGGTACGAGTTTTCGGTGAAATGTATAAAAAGGGTTATATTGAAAAAGGATTGAAACCTGTTTACTGGTGCGCTTCGTGTGAAACTGCGCTTGCAGAAGCCGAAGTTGAATATGCAGACCATACTTCTACTTCTATTTATGTAAGATTTAAATTCTTTGATGAAGATAAGAAAAAAGCTTTTGCCTTAGCAGGTATTAACAGTGACAAAGATTTATACGCTGTAATCTGGACAACAACTCCTTGGACAATTCCTTCAAACATGGCAATCAGCATGCACCCGAAATTTGAGTACACATTCTTTGAATATAAAGGCGATGTGTATGTTGCTGCGCAGGAGCTGCTTGGTGCATTTCTTGCAGATGTAGAGTGGGATGAAAAAGATATTAAGGTATTAGGTTCATGTGTTGGTGCGGATTTAGAACTTTTGAATACAAAGCACCCGCTTGTTGACAGAAAATCTCCTATAATCCTCGGTGAACACGTTACACTGGATGCAGGTACGGGTTCTGTTCACACCGCTCCGGGGCATGGTTTAGAGGACTACGAGGTCGGTTGCAAATACGGAATTGAGGTATTTTCTCCTCTCGATAGCCGCGGCGTTTGGACTGATGCCGTTAAGGATAAAGATTTGGAGGGGGTTCCGTATTACAAAGGTAACGCAATCGTTATTGAAAAACTTAAAAATTGCGGTGCACTTCTTGCTCAACAAGATATTCAGCACAGTTATCCTCACTGCTGGAGATGTAAAAATCCTGTAATTTACAGAGCTACTCCTCAGTGGTTTGTTAAAGTTGACAGATTTAGAGATAAAACTCTTGAAGCAATTAAAGATGTAAAATGGATTCCGGCAAGCGGGGAAGCGAGAATTTCGAACATGGTTGCAGGGCGTACAGACTGGTGTATTTCGCGTCAGCGTGCTTGGGGCGTTCCTATTCCTGTTTTCTATTGTGTGGATTGCGGCGAGGTTATCGTTACAGACGAAACAATAGAAAATGTTGCAAAAATCTTTGAAAAAGAAAGTTCCGATGCATGGGTTAAATACAGTGCGAATGAGCTGTTACCGGAAGGGTTTAAATGTCCTAAATGCGGTGGTATCCATATTACAAAAGAAAATGATATTATGGATGTATGGTTTGATTCGGGAATTTCATGGCGTGCCGTTGTTGAAAAACGTTCTGATGTTCTCGGACATACTCCTGTTGAAATGTATCTGGAAGGTTCCGACCAGCATAGAGGCTGGTTCCAGTCATCCCTTCTGACATCAATAGCAACTCAGGGCAAGGCTCCTTACAAATCAGTTCTTACCCATGGTTTTGTTTTCGGCGAGGATGGCAGAAAAATGTCAAAATCCCTCGGCAATTATATAAGACCTGATGAAATTATCAAGACTTACGGGGCTGATATTTTGAGACTGTGGGCGGCATCTGTTGACTACAGAAACGATACAAAAATCGGAAATAACATAATTAAACAGCTTGCTGAAATCTTTAAGAAAACCAGAAATACTTCAAGATTTTTACTCGGTAACCTGTTTGATTTTGACCCTGAAAAGGATTATGTGAAATATGAAGATTTGACGGCACTCGATAAATTTGCGCTTCATAAACTTAACCAGTTGATTGTAAGCGTAACCGAAGCTTTTGAGCATTATGAATTTTACAAATACTTCCAGCAATTGCAAAACTTTGCGGCAGTTGATTTGAGTTCATTCTATTTGGATATTGTAAAAGACAGATTGTATACAGCCGGTAAAAAATCACTCTCGCGCCGTGCATGTCAGACTGTTCTTTATGAGATTCTGCAAACTCTTGTAAGAATGCTTGTTCCGGTTATGCCTCATCAGGCTGAAGATATCTGGATGAGTGTTCCTGAATGCCAGAAGGGCGGTTTAATCAGTATTCTTCTTTCTGACTGGCCGGTTGCAAGACCTGAGTGGCATAATGAAAAACTAGAAGAAGATTTTTCAAAAATCTTAAAGGCAAGAGAAGTTGTGACACGCGCAATTGAACCTCTCCGTGCAGATAAAAAAGTCGGAAGTTCTCTAGAAGTTGCTGTTCACGTGTGCGTTGAAGATAATGCTGTTTTAAAAGCAAATGAAAGTGAATTATGTAACATATTCATTACTTCTCAGGCTTACGTAACCGATGAAAAACCGTCCGGTGTTCTTAATGAATATAAAGAGGATGATTACACTGTATGGGTTACGGCGGCCGAAGGCGAAAAGTGCGCCCGCTGCTGGAAGTACAGAAAGCTTAATTCCGACGGTATTTGCGAAGAATGCTCCGGAGCAATTAAATAAAATTAAAAGGCGGTTTTTACAAACCGCCTTTTTTAATCATATGAAGTCGTTTATTAGAATATTTTGTAAGGGTTGAGAATATTGTCAGGGTCAAGGGTTTTCTTTATCTGTCTCATGTATTCAAGTGCAATACCGTTAATAACCTTGTGTATATGTGCGCGTTTTTCTGCTCCGATTCCGTGCTCGCCTGATAAAATTCCGTCGAGTTTAGCAGTTAAATCATAAATTTCTGATTTGGCTTTTTTAAACCTTCTGTATTCATCTTCATCACGATAATCTATAGGAATCTGGGGATGAACGCTTCCGTCGCCTACATGGCCTACCATACAAACCGTTAAATCATATTTTTTGCAAATCTCATTAATTCCTTTAACAAGTTTCGCAAGGTTTTTCCGCGGAACAATCACATCATCTGTTGTAACATTCGGTTTGAGCTTTGCACAGGCACCCATTGATGAACGACGGGCTGTCCAGATTCTTTCGTATTCTTCTTCATTTGAGGAATACTGGATTTTAGTTGCTTTGCATTGCTCAAGAACAGAAATAATTATATTCTGCTGATATTCCATAGAATTTTTAAATCCGTCAATCTCAATAACCAGTGCGGCCTCTTTATCACATAATAGACCTGCCGGATAAAATCTCTCAACTGTTTGAATCGCATTTTTATCCATAAAATCAAGCGTTGCAGGATAAATTCTCTGTTCTATGATTGCGTTGACAGCATTTACGGAATCTTCTACCGTATCAAAGTATGCCATTAGAACTTTTTTTGATTCAGGCTGCGGAATAAGTTTCATTGTGGCTTCAACTACAATACCGAGAGTTCCTTCTGAACCTACAAACAGGCTGTTTAAATTATATCCTGTTGCATTTTTTATGGTGCTTGAACCTGTTCTTAAAATTTCTCCTTTAGCGGTTACAACTTTTAAATCAATTACGTAATCTTTTGTTGAGCCGTATTTAAATGTTTTTGCTCCGCCTGAGGCTTGTGCAATACTGCCTCCGATTGTTGAAACAGCAAGATTTGACGGGTCGGGAGGGTAAAAAAGCCCGATTTTTTCAGCTTCTTTTTGCAAATCTCCAACAATTACTCCGGGTTGAACTGTTGCTGTCATATTTTCGCGGCTGATTTCAAGAATTTTATTCATTTTTGAGAAATTCAAAACAATTCCGCCATGGTCTGTCCGGCAGGCTCCGACAACATTTGTTCCTGCTCCGCGGCAGATTACAGGTGTTTTATATTTGCGTGCAATTTTCACGACGCGTTGAACCTGTTCAACTGTTTCTACAAATACAACTGCATCAGGAAGATTCGCAACGGTTTTTGCATTCGTTGCGTCCTGTGCATAGACATATCTTTCCTCAATCGATGAAAGTACATTTTCTGAATGGAGGTTTTGTTTTAAATCTTTTATTAATTTGTTATTCGTCAACATATGATGTTAGTTTTTCTATATTGCTGCTTAATTTGGCTAATTGTGTTTCTATATTATCCACTTTTTCCTGAATCGTGCCGGCCTCACGTTCTTCCAACATTATAATAGCTTTTTCAAGTTTTTTCTCTAATCTGTCGATTCTTGTTTGTTGTTCTTCAAATTTATTTTCTATAATATCTATAAGTTCTTGTTTTTCTGGAATATTTTCTTTTAGTTCTTCCAGTGCTTTCTGGAATGCTGCTGTTTTTGATGTTTTGTCATAAATACTGTTAACAATGTCGGTTGTTCCGTCCATCCATTCGCCAAGATACATCATTACATTTTCAAGAACTTTACTTGAGCTCATTGTAGCGTTAACTTTTCTGTCAATCTGTACAAGCTGGTTTTCAAGATTTTTTGAATTTATGGAGTCGAGCTGTTCCTGTAAATAGTCGGTTCTTCTGTTAAATTCTTCCATGCTGTCACAGATTACACGATAGGATTCATCTGAATTTAAAAGCAGCTTATTGGTTCTTGCGCTTATGCTTAATATGTCTTCGTTAAGTTTTCCGAAATCGCCTTTTAACTCGTCATTCTGTTCTTCTGTCAAAGTTGTACGCAAGTCTTCGATTGACTTTGCTATCCGGTTTATATTTGATGAAATTACTCCTACTTCATCTGCTGCATTTGAAGAAGATATTTCATTCAATGCAAGCCGGAGTTTCGCTATATCGCTTTCAACATCCTGAAGCGTGTATGAATACAAATCCATATCACTGTTGCTGCTTGCTATATTATTAAGTTGTTTTTTTACATCTATAAGAGTTTGGTTAATTGCATTTGTTTTTTCTTCTACAAAATCTTTAATTTCTTCAGTTTCTTCAACAAAAGTTATCTGATCTGTTACTGAAAGAATTGCGGACATAACAGCTTCTTTTATGTCCTGGGTATTTTTTTCCAAATCAATTTTATTAATTTCGTTTAACAAATTTTGCAGATAATTGTCAATTTCCTGAGCTTTTTTGCTGTTATCAAATGTATCAAAAAATTTTTTCTGTTCTTTTATTAAATTTTTTACATCTGCAACTTCATCATGCAAGTTAGAATCATCAGTCATTGCCAGCACATCAACTTTTGTATGCAAAGCTTCAAGCATTTCTGATATTTTGCTGTCAGTTTGAGATGTTTTATTCAACTTTTCTGCTATTTCAGATATATCTTCACGGATTTCGGAATCATCTGTTACAGCCAGCACATCAACTTTTGTATGCAAAGCTTCGAGCATTTCTGATATTTTACTGTCAGTTTGAGATGTTTTATTTAACTTTTCTGCTATTTCAGATATATCTTCACGGATTTCGGAATCATCTGTCATAGCCAGAATATCAACTTTACTGTGTAAAGCTTCGAGCATTTCTGATATTTTGTTGTCGGTTTCTGATGTTTTATTTAATTTTTCTGCTATTTCAGATATATCTTCACGAATTTCAGAATCATCTGTCATAGCCAGAATATCAACTTTACTGTGTAAAGCTTCGAGCATTTCTGATATTTTGTTGTCGGTTTCTGATGTTTTATTTAATTTTTCTGCTATTTCAGATATATCTTCACGAATTTCAGAATCATCTGTCATAGCCAGAATATCAACTTTACTGTGCAGTTCTTTCAAAGAGTCTATAAGTTTTACGAGACCTGAGGTAACTTCTGTATTATCATTTGTGGAAAGTGAATCAAGTTTTGAGTTTACAGAAGATTGTAAATCTTGCAGAGCTGCTTTTATCAGGTTTGCAAATTTTGTAAGCTGTTCGTCTTCATCAGGTTTGCTCATGAGGTCAAGCTGAATTGCACTCAGCTTTTCATTAACATTTTTTTCAATGTTGGAGATAGACGACTCAAGAGTTTTATTTTTTCCGTCAATTATTGATTTAAAAGATTCTATTTGATTTGCAATATCGCTGTTAAAGCTTTCAATGGTTATCATCAAATCTTCATTATTAAGCATTACTGCAAGAAAATCTTTTAATTCGCTGCTGCCGGCTTTAACTTTTTCATCTATAGTTTTTTGAAGTTCATCAAGAACATTTAACAAAGAGTGTTCTAACTCTTTGCAATTTTCAGAAAGTTTTTTATCCAGATTAGATGCATAAGTTTTCCATTCAGATAGAAATGCGTCGGTTTTTTCCAGATTTGAACGTACATTCAAGTCCAGACCGGCTATTGTTGAATTAATTAGTTCAAGATTATTTTTTGAAAAGTCGTCAATACATTCCTGCAATGAGGCACATCTTGATACTACATCTTTATATGTGTTTTCAATATTAATATATGTATCGTGGTTTTCAATTAAATTTTTATTTAATTCCTGAAGCAAATTAAGGTATGAAAGTTCAATCTGGTTTTTGATTTCTGTGATAATTTCATTAAAATCAAAACTCGTGAAATCAAGAATTGCTGATTTTAAAGGTTCAAATTCTTTAATTATTGCATCGGTTTTTGTTTGGTAAACTTCATTTATATCAGTATTAAGAAGTTCTATTTCCTGACGGATATCACCAATACTGTTCGCAACAGTATTCACTACATCATCGCCGGTTTCCGACTGCCGTGATTTAATTTCATCAAGAGTCATTGTCAAATATTCAAGACCCTTATCGACAAACATTATATTTTCACGTACAACATCTTTTATATCAAGTTTTATTTCTTCTCTGTGAGCTGTTAAATCTTTTGTAACGTCATCAATTTTTTCAACTATAGAAGTAAGATTTTCTTCAAAAAAACTTTTCTGGTCAGTATTTAAATAAGTAAGTTTGTCCTGGATTTCATTTAAATTAGATTTAATATCTACAAATTCAGATGCTGATTCTGCGAGTTTTGAATTTGTTTCTTCGGAAATCAATTCAACATTACTTATGTATTCTCCTAATTTTGTTTGCAATTGTGTAAGATTTTGTTCATAATTTTCTGAACTATCGTATAATTTTGATTCAATCGCAAAAAGTTTTTCTGTTATTTTGTCGCCGGTTTCTGTATTTAAATCTGCAATAGCAAGTTTTATAGCAGAAATATGGTCTTTAACATCTTCAATTCTTACAAAGATATCTTCTCTGCTTTTTGCAGTATGCATAAGTGTTTCAGATATATTTCCCTGTGTTTTTTCTATTTCATCAGAAATATAATCTAATAAAGTTTTTATTTCTGCCGAATTATTTTTTTGTTCATCCTGACGTGTTGTAACTTCGTCAAATTTTTCAACAAAAGTTTTTCCAAACTCATTAATTTTGTCAGAGAAATTTATAGAAGTTTGTGCCATTTCTCCAAGAGCTGATTTCATATCAGTCAATTCTGCATTGATATTTGTATCAGGTTCAGGAATTTCAATACTTTCAATTTGTACTCTTGTTTTTTGAATTTCATCCGAAATATTATTTAATATTAATTTCAATTCTTCGGTATTAGTGTTCTGATTTTCATTCTGGTCAGAAATTTCATCGAATTTTTCAACGAAAGTACTGCCGAATTCATTAATTTTATCCGAGAAATTTATAGAAGTTTGTGTTAACTCACCTATTGCAGATTTTACGTCTGCTAATTCATTGGATATGTTATTATCCTGTTGAGGAATTTTTATGTCTGCAATTTGCGATTGTGTTTTTTGAATTTCATAAGAAACGTTGTTTAAAATTGATTTAATTTCATCAGAATTATTTTTATGTTCGTTTTGCTGTTCGGAAATTTCTTCAAATTTTCCTGCAAAAGCATTTCCAAAATCATTTAGAATATATTTAACTTCTGCAATTTCATCAGATATGCCCGAATCCTGTTCAGGAATTTCAATGCCTGCAATTTGAGATTGTGTTTTTTGCAGTTCAATAGAGATATTTTCTAATACTGATTTGATTTCATCGGAAGCTGTATTTTGTTTATCATTTTCCGCAGTTAAATCATCAAGTTTTTGTAGAATGATACTTTCAACGTTAGTGATTTTATCAGCTAAGTTGGATGATGATTGCGAAATATTTGCACGAAGACATTCAATAATTGTTTTAAGCTCATTTATGTTATTATTAACGCCTGATGCCGCCTCGTCTTTTGCCTGTTCAAATGCTGAAATCTTATTTGCTATTTCTTTTGTCAGATTATCTTCCATTGTAAATAATTTAGAAGTGATAGAATCTAATCTGAGAGAAAATATATTTTTTACATCAGCAATATTTTCAGCACCTTTTGAAAGGTTGTTAACGATACTCGAACCTATATCGTCCAGTTTTAGAGAAGTGTTTGCTATATATTCTTTAATATCGGTTATTTCCGTAAGAGAGCTGTCAAGATTTAATGATGTTGACGAAATAATGCTTTCAAGGTTATTCAGGTAATTTTGAATTTCTTCGATTTTTTTTGAAGTTAATTCTTTTGCTTCAGCAGCGTAAAGTGCGGATTTATCAGAAATATCAGTTACTTTATCTATAATAGTTCCTAATCCGGATGTTATTTTAGAATCATTGTTTTCCAGTTTCTCGGAAATACCGGCAGACTCGCGTGCAGTGTTTGCTTCCATATACTCAAGTATGGCTTTAATTTCATTAATATTGGCACTAACAGAATCATTTATATCGTCTTTTACCTGTTCAATATGCCCCATACTTACGCTGAACTCTTTAACAATGTTATCTTCCATCGAGTAGAGCGAAGAATCCAGATTTTTAAATTTTTCCGAAACAATATTTTTGATATCATCGGATTTTAATGAAGCGGAATCAAGTTGTGCTGACAGTTTTGTATAAATATCATCAAGTTTTGCGGTTGTGGCGGCAATAGAACTTTTTACTTCAGTAATTTCAGCAATTGAATTCCCGACGCTTATATTCGTTGATGATAAAATATCTTCAAGAGTTTTCAGGTAATTATACAGTTCCTGTACTTTACTGTTCAATAAAACTTTATAACTTTCTTCATTGAGATTTAGATTTTCCGAAAGTTTATTTATATCGCCTGAAAGGATATCAAGTTCCTGTAATTTTTTATTGAATATATCAGAAGAAATTGATTCCTGATGCGAGTGCATTTCTTCCGAGAACGAAGCAAAGAGCTGTTTTATTGAATTAAGATAATTCGTCAGATTATCGGCAATACTCTGTTTAAAGTCAGTCAAATTGTCTGTGGACATTTGAAGTTTTTGATTAACAGCTTGAATATTAGAGTCTAAATCGGCTCTTAAACTGTTAAGATTGTTATCATTTTTATTAATATTTTCAATAATAGCAGCAAGACTTTCACCGGAAGATTGTTTTAATTCATTGCGTATTTCAATCATTCTGTTGCCGAGAATATTAAAATCTTCTTTTAAAGATTCAAGCCCTTGTGTATCATCAAGGGAATTTTTCAGGTTTTCGATACGTGAATACAAGGCTCCAATGCCTTGAGCAATTTGGTTAAAATCTTGCTTGATTGTGTCACTCAGGTCGTTATGGACTCTTGAAAGATTTGAGTTTATTGTGTTTTCAACCTTCTCAAATTTAGTATTGTCTTCCTGAGGAAACAAATCTTTTAGAATAGAAGACTTCTGAATAATACTGCTAATTTCTTTTTGTATATTGTCAAAAATAGTTTGTTTTTCAAAATTGAAGTTCATTAAGCTGTCATTAAACGTTTTCTCTAATGTTCTGACTTGGTCAAGCAGCATATCAATAGCCTGTTTATCATTATGAGAGGCCATATAATCAATTTTTGCATTTATTTCATTTAAAATTCTGTTGAAGTCTTCAGCATTCTGAGTCATTAATTTCTACTTTCTTTTTCAATACACATACACCTATCTGTATTTTACCAGAGTAATATTATTAGCGCAAAATATTAACTAAATTTATTACAATTGTAAAGATAAAAGGATTTTTTCGGATTAAAGTGGTATAATATTGGCTAGGCATGGTGAAAGGAAAAGTGGAAATAATATGAGTCACATAGTTATAGATTCGGATAAATGTAAAGCATGCTATTTGTGTATAGATGAATGTCCGAAAAAGCTTATAAAAGTTAGTGAAAAAACAAATAAATTAGGGGATCATCTTGTCGAATTTTGTGATCCTGAAAAACAATGCATTGGATGCGCAATGTGTGCAACCCGCTGTCCTGATTTAGCAATTACGGAAGTTTACAGAGGATAATATGACTGAATGTTTAGTAAAAAACAATAAAAAAGTTTTAATAAAAGGAAATTATGCAATAGCAAATGCTGCTGTTATTGCAGGCTGCGAATGTTATTTCGGCTATCCTATTACTCCGCAGAGTGAAATTGGCGAATTTATGAGCGGAAAAATGCAGGAATTGAAACGTGCTTACGTCTCTGCTGAAAGCGAACTCGCTGCTATAAATATGGTTATAGGAGCATGTTCTACAGGTGCTAAGGCAATGACATCATCTTCATCATGCGCTGTTGCGCTTATGCAGGAAGCTTTGTCTTACGCAGCATCGGATGAGCTTCCTATAGTATTAATAAGTGTTATGCGCGGCGGGCCCGGTTTAGGTAATATCTATCCGTCCCAGGGTGATTATAACCAGGCAACAGTCGGTGGAGGAAACGGAGATTACAAACATATTGTTCTTGCGCCGTCTACTGTTCAGGAATGTGTTGATTTAACTTACAAAGCTTTTTATCTCGCTCACAAGTACAGAAATCCTACCATCCTTCTGGCTGATGGATTACTTGGACAAATGATGGAGCCTGTAGAATTCGGGGAATATCCTTATCCCGAGATAGATAATTCCGGCTGGGCTTTAACAGGCGCAAAAGGCCGTTCAGGAAGGGTTATTCGTTCTTATGCACCGCTGGCTGAGAATCAGTGTAAATTTTTGGATAAGTTGTTTGAAAAATACAAACTAATTGAAGAAAATGAAACACAATGGGAAGAATTTGAAACAGAAGATGCTGAACTAATTATTACCTGTTTTGGCAGTCCTGCAAGAAATATTAAATCAGCTATTAAAACTTGCAGAAAAGAAGGTATTAAAGTTGGTATGCTGAGACCTGTTACTCTGTTCCCGTTCCCATCAAAAAGAATTGCTGAACTGGCAGCTACTGCCCGTAAATTCCTTGATATTGAGGTGAATATGGGGCAAATGCTGAAAGATGTTAAACTCGCGGTTAACGGAAAAGTTCCGGTTGAATTTTATAACAGACCTGTCGGCAATCCGCCGGAAGTTGATGATATTATCAGTGAAATAAAAAAACAAATAAAGGAATAAAATGACAACATTGACACAAACATTTAAAATTGCAGAATCATTACGCGAAGGAACAAAATACTCATTTTGTCCGGGGTGTGACCATGGTGTCGCAATAAGACTTATTGCAGAATGTATAGATGAGTATAACCTTATAGATAAAGCTATTCTTACTGCATCAATAGGTTGTTCTGTTACCGCATATGACTTTTTGGATGTTGATTCAATAGAAGCTCCTCACGGCAGAGCTCTTGCTGAAGCAACAGGAGTTAAAAGGGCAAGACCTGATAAGTTTGTATTTACATATCAAGGCGACGGAGACTTTGCCTCAATCGGTCTGGCAGAAAGCTTGCACGCTGCTTTGAGAGGCGAAAAACTTACTGCAATTTGTATTAATAATACTACTTACGGTATGACAGGCGGTCAGCTCGGGCCTACAACACTTCTGGGACAGGTTACCACAACTTCTCCTACCGGAAGAAATCTTGAGTATTACGGTTATCCTATCAAGATTGCTGAACATATAGCTCTGTGTGATGGCACAGCTTATTCTGCAAGAGTTTCTCTTGATACTGTTCCTAATATCCGTAAAGCTAAACTTGCTATCAAAAAAGCATTTGAAGCTCAGTTGAACGGTTTAGGATTCGGTTTTGTAGAAATTCTTTCAACCTGCCCGACAAACTGGAAGATGACTCCTCAGCAGGCGCATGTAAGAGTAAGAGAACAAATGATGGAAATATTTAAGCCGGGCGTTTATAAAGATATAACAGCAAATAAAGAGAATTAAGGAAAAAGGTGATGGAAAAGAATTTTATTATAGCAGGTTTTGGAGGACAAGGTGTATTACTTGCGGGAGAAGTTCTCGCAAATGCATTTATGATTAATGGTAATCAGGTTACATGGTACCCGTGCTATGGTGCTGAAATGCGCGGAGGAACAGTTAACTGTGAAATTGTTATGAATACCGATGAAGAAGTAAGTGCCGTTAATAAAAAAGAAGCTGATTTTGTGGTGGCATTGAATCAGGCTTCTGTGGAAAGATTCGTTTCTAAAATTAAAAAAGGCGGCTGGATGATTGCTAATTCTACTCTAGCAAAAGAAATTAAAACCAGAGCTGATATAAATTATCTGTTTGCGCCTATAACAAAACTTGCTGAAAATGTAGGTAATATTAAAATGGCTAATATATTAGCATTAGGTATTGTTGCAAAAGTAAGCAAACTTGTTTCGGTTGAAACTCTTGCTGAAGCTCTGGACAACGTTATTCCTGCTCATAGAAAAAATTTACTGCCTCTTAACTTAAAGGCTTTAAAAATAGGCTATGAGTATGATTTATTGCCCGTATAATTCAAAATCACCTAAAGAAATGATTTAAAAGTTTGGATTTATGATTATTCTTATAATGTAAAACGGATTGCGGCTGTAGCAAAAATATCGCCAGATGCCTGTAATCAGAACCGTAAAGACATTAAAGAGGTTTTTTTTAACGTGAAGAAAGAACTAGTTAAATCAATAAAAGAGAAAGAAGAACAACTTGAAAAATTAAAAGAACACGTTGACAAAAGTGTTATCTGCTCCGAGCTTTATAATAAGGTGGTTTTAGAAAAAGCAATATTAAAAAAACAATTGGATGATTTGGAAAGAAATAAACTTGCCGAAAAAGTAAGATACCTATTCCCGCGTAAAAAAACACGCATTTGCGATTATTTTAGAAAATAAATATTTTGAAATATTTTGGCAATATTTTTAATTCTTGTATTTAATTTAGATATGGCATTTAAAATATATACAGTAAATTGGCGGTGCTCTGGGAGCTATTTTGGGTAGCATTCCCGCTGTAATTCTTGATAACAAACTTACAAAGAAGATTTTGCAAAATTGTAATGCAGAAAAAATTTAATATCTTATAAATTTAAATCTAAATTATATTTTTTGTTATATTTTTTGTAATACTTCTTAAAATCGAAAAATAGGTTTTTAACAATAATATACATGTTCATGTTACAATCTCCGTATAGATGAATGATTATTTATTTAATTCTGTAAGAAAAGGAGAAAGAAAACTATGACAGAAAAACGTGTTTGGTTATTTAGAGAGGGTAATGCCAATATGCGCAACTTGTTGGGCGGAAAAGGTGCTAACCTTGCTGAAATGACTAATTTGGGACTTCCGGTGCCTCCGGGTTTGACAATCACTACTGAAACATGTATGGATTACATTAATAACGGTAATAAAATGCCTGAAGGTTTGATGGATGAAGTCAAAGCTGCATTAAAAGAGGTTGAAAAGCAGAAAGGTCAAAAATTCGGCGATGCAGAAAATCCTCTTTTAGTTTCTGTTCGTTCAGGTGCCAGAGTTTCAATGCCAGGGATGATGGAAACTATCCTCAACCTCGGTTTGAATGACCAAACTGTAGAGGCTATGATTAAATTAACCAACAATCCTAGATTCTGCTACGATTCTTACAGACGTTTTCTCACAATGTTCGGTTCTGTAGCCTGGGAAATGGACAGACAAAAATACTTTGAATCTGAATTAGAAAAAGTTAAAGAAAAAGAAGGCGTAAAACAGGATACTGAAATTTCAGCAGAAGGCTTGAAATCATTAATTCCGGTTTATAAAAATATTATCAAAGAAGTTACAGGCAAAGAATTCCCGCAAGATCCTTATGTACAATTGCAGGAAGCTATTGAAGCCGTATTCCGTTCATGGAATATTCCGCGTGCCGTTGCTTACAGAAATATGAATAAAATTGACCATAATTTCGGTACAGCCGTAAACGTTCAGTCAATGGTATTCGGTAATATGGGTGATGATTGTGCAACAGGCGTATCTTTCACACGTAACCCTGCTACAGGTGAAAATAAATTCTACGGTGAATACCTGACTAACGCTCAGGGTGAAGACGTTGTTGCCGGTATCAGAACTCCGAAACCTATTGCCGAACTCGAACACGAAATGCCGGAATTGTACAAACAATACGTTGATATTGCCAAAAAACTTGAACTCGGTTACAAAGATGTTCAGGATATGGAATTCACTATTGAAAAAGGTAAATTATATATTCTTCAAACCCGTAACGGTAAAAGAACTGCCGCTGCTGCCGTTAAAATTGCCGTTGATATGTGCGAAGAAGGTATTATTACTAAAGAACGCGCTATTCAGCTCGTTGACCCTTATACAGTTAACCAGATTCTTTTACCTTGCTTTGATGCAAAAGCTCTTGAGGAAGCACACAAAATTTGTCAGGGTGTAAACGCATCTCCAGGTGCTGCTGTAGGTAAAATCGTATTTGATACCGAAGAAGCTGCAAGACGCGGTGAAGCTGGCGAAAAAGTTATTCTTGTTCGTGTTGAGACCTGTCCTGATGATATTCACGGTATGGCAGTTTCTCAAGGTGTGTTAACCCTCCGCGGCGGTGCAACTTCTCACGCAGCAGTTGTTGCTAAAGGTATGGGTAAACCTTGCGTTTCAGGTTGTGAAGATATGAAAATTGACCTTACTAATGAAACATTAACCGGCTGTGACGGCTCTGTTTATCACAAAGATGATATTATTTCTCTTGACGGTGGTAAAGGTATCGTTATGGAAGGAGCTGTTAAACTTGTTGAAGCAAGAATTGACGAAAACTGGAATAAATTCTTTACCTGGGTTGACGAAATCAAAAAATTAAAAGTAGAAGCTAATGCCGATACTCCTAAAGATATTGAAAATGCATTGAAATTCGGTGCAGAAGGCGTAGGGCTCTGCCGTACAGAACACATGTTCATGGATCCGGACAGACTTCCTTGGGTACAAAAAATGATTATTGCAGGTACTCCGGAAGCAAGAAAAGAAGCTCTTGATAAACTTCTTCCTATGCAGTATTCAGACTTCTATGCAATGTTCAAAGCTTTAGGCGACAAACCTCTTACTGTAAGACTTCTTGACCCGCCGCTTCACGAATTCCTTCCTTCAAAAGAAGATTTAATTGCTGAAGTTGCTGCTTTGAAAGCTTGCGGTAAAGATGCTAAAGAAAAAGAAGAACTTCTTCACGTTGTGGAAGCACTTTCCGAATCTAACCCTATGATGGGCTTACGCGGATGCCGTTTGGGACTTACTTACCCTGAAATTAACGAAATGCAGGTCAGAGCGATATTTGAAGCCTGCTGTGACTTGAAAAAAGAAGGCGTTGCCGTTAAACCTTGGGTAATGATTCCGTTAATCGGTCATGTTAACGAGTTGAAAGTTGCTAAAGAAATTCTTGTACGCGTTGCAGAACTCGTTATGGCTGAAAAAGGCGTTAAAGTTGATTACAAATTCGGTACTATGATTGAAATCCCGCGTGCTGCATTAACTGCTGATGAAATTGCAGAGTACGCAGAATTTTTCTCCTTCGGTACGAACGATTTAACCCAGATGACATTCGGCTATTCAAGAGACGACGCTGAAGGAAAATTCCTCAACAAATACGTTGAACAAAAAATCTTACCTTCTAACCCGTTTGAAACATTAGATACAAAAGGTGTAGGCCAATTAATCGAAATGTCTATGGAAAAAGGTAAGAAAGTAAATCCTTCGCTTGTCGGCGGTGTTTGCGGTGAACACGGCGGGGATCCTGATTCTGTAAAATTCTGTCACAGAATCGGATTGGATTACGTATCCTGTTCTCCGTTCAGAATTCCTCAGGCAAGACTTGCCGCTGCTCAGGCAGTTGTTGAAGAAAAATAATTGATTTTTTTGACAAGTAAAACTCCCGAGAAATCGGGAGTTTTTTATTGTAATCGCAGAAAAAATTTGTGATTAATTTACCATGGATAGTCGTCTTTTATCTTCCAGCCGTCTTTCATAATCTTTGCAGCACAGGAAGTGCCGTTGGAATTTTTTGAACAATAAGCATTAACAACATCTTCTGAAGATTCTATCTTGTCTGGTAGAACTTTGTTTGTATGAGTTCCTATAAAAAGTCTGAAAAAATCTTTTCCCATCATATTAGGAGGTTTGTAACCGTTCACATCTACCCAAATATATTGTGTATGCTGATCTCCACCATTGCTTTGGGAAGTCCAATGATTATCTTCACCTATAAGTATAAATGTTCCATCTGCTAAATATATGCCTTGACGTAAAACCTTTGGCCCTGCAATTCCGACCTCAACCTGAACTCCATTGCGATATACCCATGGTGTTTCGGAGCTGTAGCTGCATGTTCTGGCTGTTATACATATTGTTATATTTTTTAAATATGGTTTCCAATATTTTTCAAAGTGTAGGTCTTTGCCTATTTCATGCGGAGTTTGCCAATACTCGTATAAATCAAAATCTTTTTGGGCAAATAGAATCGATTGATTTAATATACTGTAGGTTTTCTTAAGCCTGCTTACAGTTTCATTTTGCCTATAGTCAGCGATAATTGCCGGTAATGTCATTGCTGCTGCAATTCCTATAATTCCAAGTGTTATCAAAACTTCTGCAAGTGTAAACGCTTTCACTCTCATTGGTATATCCTTTGCAATCTTTATATAACAATATGTTATGTCTACATAACATTATGTTATTTATACCATATAGAATTTGTGCAGTCAACATGACAACATATATCTATGTATGATTTAGATTTGGTTAATATCGGACGGAATATCAAAGTGGAGAGAGTTCGAAAAGGCTATTCTCAGGAAGAATTGGCAGAGCTTGCCGATACGTCAAGGCATTCGATATCGCTTATTGAGTCAGGTTTGCAGCATCCGAAGCTTATATCAATTTTAAAAATTGCTAATGCCTTATGCATTGATATAAATGAATTATTAAAATAAAAATGCGGGAAGAATTAATTCTTCCCGCATTTATTTTAAGCCTTAAACGGTTTTAATAAGTCCATTAAATCCATATATTCGTTTTCTGCGGCAGTTTTAACGAGTTGCATTTTTTGTTGGTTTGCTCGGGTTACGTAGCCGCTGTCTATAGAATACATTGGTTCTTTAGATTGTACAGGAGGAGTACATTCGCCAAAAGTATTAGTATGATGTGAATTGAATTTAATTAGTGGATTTTCAGAATAATCATATAAACGATTTCCGTAGTGAGGATTATTCATTTCTCCTTCATAATAGTAATTAGATTCAGGGCCTTTGCGGTAATATTTGTTTTTTCCGTCTGTAAAATACTGTTCATCAACGATTTTGCCTTCTTTGTTTTTTGAATGTATTTGTTTGTAATTACCTTTTTGCATATAGATGTACGGTTCGTCATTTCCAACTTGTTTCAGAAAGATTACATCTTCTTTGCCGTTGTGAATCCACTCTTTATGGAGGCTTCCGTGGTCGTAAGTTTTAATGACCGGTTTTCTTTTGCCTGTGCCTGTTTCAGGGAGGAAGTAGTATCTTTTTACCCCGCCGTTTGGCTGAACTTTTTCAACAACTTTTAATTCTTCAACGTTAATGCCGTTTAAGACCTTTCCTACATTAATACGCGGTCTTTTATGAGCAAGTTCTTTCGCTGCTTTTTCTGCTGCTTTTGCGGTTTCTTCTTTTGCTAAAACTTCGGCTTTTATAGCATTATCCTTAGCTTCAACTGCTCTGGAGTAATTAGTGCCTTTGTCTTTAAAATTGCCGTGGTTTGAGTGTTCTATACCAAAATATTGTTCTTCACCGCGTTTTCTTGACAATGTATGCTTATAATTCAGGTGGGTAACGGGTTCTTCATACATCGTGCTGAATGACGAAGACAGCGGAATGTCATCATAAACCATGTCTTGAGTTGCTTTTACTTCATAACCGTTATTATTTTTATAGTGTAAATCTTTATGGTCAAGCTGGCCTTTAGCATTGTATTCTTTTACCAAGGTTTCTTTATAGCCTGACATTGCCATTGTTTCTCTGTAATCTTTTTCTATAGTAATCTGCTTTCCACCTAAAATTCCATCGGATTTTTTAGCTACGGTTTTTGTTCTGTCTATTGCATCTCCGCCGAGTCCAAAATGATATTCCTGTCCGGGCCATTTTGTCCAAACATGTGTTCTTGTGGATTTTGCACCGTTATCAAGAATTTCAGATTCTACTTTAACAAGTTTATAAATATCATCACCGTGTTTGGTTTTGGTTAAAAATTCTCTTTGCATTGTCTCAATACCGGTTATTGAGTCTCTGTAAAAAGATGTAGCTGGAGCAGGTTTTAAGTCAGGTATGACTTTTGCAGCTTTAGTTCCGCTGCGTTTGAAAATAGTCTTTACTCCGCCGCAAATTTGTTTCAGGCCAATAGCTAATGAACCCATAATATTTTCCCCTTATATTTTTATTATATATATTATAAGGAGCCTTAAATTTAGAATTTGCGTTTTTGTATACTTTTATTAACTTAAATAAATTTTAGCTAAATCAATATCGCTCTGGGTTGTAATTTTAATATTTTTATAACTTCCGTCGATGATGTAAACATCTTCGCAGAGTTCTTCAACCATACCTGCGTCGTCTGTGAAATTTCGTCCTTCAAATTTCCGGTGTGCTTTGAGGATTAAATCATAGGCAAATGCCTGTGGGGTCTGGGTATTATATAATTTTGCACGGTCAATTGTTCTGACAATTTTGCCGTGTTCGACTTCTTTAATGGTATCAATTGTTTTTGTCATTACAGATAAAGCTTTTACTTCTTTTACCATCTCAACGCAGATATTTATTAATTCCGTAGTTATAATCGGCCTTGCTCCGTCGTGAATTACAACGTAATCGCAGACATCGGCTTTTAATCCGTTATACACGGAGGCTTGTCTGGTTTGACCTCCTTCAATTATTTTTATATTTTCATATTCTTTAAAAAGTTCCTGCATTTCTTCCATAATAGAAAGATTTGCACAAATGATTATCTGGTCAATATTAGCATATCTAAATGCATCAACGGTATATCTTATTACTTCTTTTTCGTTTATTTTTTCCATTAACTTATTTTTATTTCCGAAGCGGGAGGATGTTCCGCCTGCGGTTATTATTGCATTGGTTTTCATTTTTTCTCCTCAAAATGGTTAAACAAATTTTTTTCAACTTCTTCTTTTGTGTAAATTTTCGAACCTATTTTTACGCCGAGGCCTTCTTTCACCTGTCCGATTACGGTAAAATCTTTCGGGTCTGATACGGTTGCAATAAGCTGGTAATCCTCTCCGCCATAAAGAATAAGGTTTTTGTAATTTTCAAATTTTTCAATATCATTGTCATACGGAATCTTTTCAAAATCAATATCAAGCAGGACTCCGCTTTCACCGGCAATTTGGGATAAAGCGTCCATGAGGCCGTCTGATGTATCCATCATAGCATAATCTTCTTTTATTGTTGATGCGATTTTCTTTGAAAACTCTCTCTGCGCCTGCGGCATAAGGTGTGAAGTAATAAATTTGCCGCTGCGTTTTCCGTTCAGAAGATCCAGTAAACCCGCTGCACTTGAGCCATGAGGGCCTGAAATTACAATCTTTTGCCCGGGTTTTGCATGTTTGCGGGATGATATTTTACGAGCTTTTGTTATTCCTATTGCTGTGATTGAAATATAAATCTTATTGCTGCCTGTAATATCTCCGCCTATGATTTCAACATCTTTGCAAGCATCTTTCAAACCTTTATAAAAGTCCTCAACAAATGCTTCATTAGTATTCTTGGGCAGTGAGAGTGCTACTGTCATGTATTTGGGTTCCGCACCGCTGGCACAAACGTCTGAAATGTTTACCATTGCAGCTTTCCAGCCTATTTGATACGGTGTTGAATAATCGGTTTTGAAGTGGACATCTTCAACAAGACTGTCCTGTGTTATTACTATTCCCAAATCTTCTAAATATGCACAGTCATCGCCTATATGTTTTGAGTTTAGAATTTTTTTTATCGCCAGTATAAAATCTTTCTCTTTCATTGCTAATTTAAATCGTGTTCAATAAGTGTAATAAATTCATTAACAAGTGTTTCGTTCCATTTTTTGCCGCAATCCTTTTTGATTTCGGCTAAAGCCTCCTGCGGGCTCATCTTACTTCTGTATGTTCTTTGCTCTGTGAGGGCAAAGTAAGCATCCACAATCAAAATTATTTGTGATGTTAAAGGTATATCATTTTTGGCTATTTTTGCCGGATAACCTGTTCCGTCCCAGTTTTCATGGTGGTGTTCAATTATAGGAATAATATCCTGAATGTACGATATCGGCTGTAAAATTTCTTTTGCCGCGATTAGAGGATGTTCTTTGATATGGTTTTTCTCGTCTTCAGTGAGAGGTGTTGTTTTTAACAACAGCTCTTTAGGAAGCATAAGGTTTCCTATGTCATACAAAAGAACTGCAATTTTAAGCTTATCAATTTCATCTTTAGGTAAATCAAAGCGTTTTGCAAGGCTGACCGCTGTAAGGAGTTTCGATTTTACAATTCCGTTTTCATGCAGCGGGTTATAGGTTTGTGTCAGGATATCCGCAACGGAATAAAGAATTTCTTTCTGGGACTGATTAGTCTTAAGTTTTTCACATAACTCATCACTAAGTGCCTGTGGTATCGGCATATTATGTTTGGAGAGAATGTCAGTGAACGTATTAACCGCAATTTCCTGCCATGAAATTTCTGATGCCGAACTTGCCGCGGTAACTCTGTTTCTTCCGTTGCGTTTGGAATTATACATTGCCTGATCTGTAAGTTCCATTAGCTCCTCAAGGTTATCGGAATGCTCAAGAAATGTTGCAACTCCTATACTTGCAGTAATATTACCTATTGTATCAAGTTGTTTTTCCTCAATGGCTTTTCTGATACGTTCGGCAGCTTTCATTGCACCTTCTGATGAAATACCCGGAAGAAGGATATTAAATTCCTCTCCTCCCATTCTTGCCGCAATATCAATTGATCGTGCATTTGTTTTCAATACATCAGCAACTGTTTTAATTGCGACATCACCGTATGCATGGCCGAATTTGTCATTAATATGTTTTAAAAAGTCAAGGTCAAGCCCTATAATACTGAACGGTTGTCCGCTGCGCATTGAACGTGTGACTTCTTTTTTTACATAATCTTCAAAAAATCTTCTGTTATACAGACCAGTCAGTCCATCTGTTACAGCCTGTTCTTTTACGGCTTCAAACAGGTCTGCAACAGTGATTGCAATTTCGATTTGCTGAGCAAACATTAACAAAAAGTCTGTTTCGGATTTTGCCAGTTCTTCTCTGGAAGAAAAAACTCCGAAGATTCCGAAAGGTTTTTCCCGTGAATAAAGCGGGATTGTTATTATTGATTTAACCGATTTATCTTCCAGAACCTTTTGTACAAGTTCTTCTGATATATCAGGCATAATTGCGCGAAGAGTGCTCGCAATATCGGTAGTTTGGTGAATTTCCCGTTTTTCAAGAGTTTGGGCAAAAATAGCGTCTTGTGTATAAGCAAGCCTTCTTGTTTGAATCGGTTCTGTCAGAACGATATCTGCGCGTTTAATTGTCACATCCTGAGCTTCTGCAAGCACCATAAGATAATCTCCGTTTTCATCGGTAAATTTTCTCATAATAGTGCAATGCAGATATCCGAGTTCGCCCTGAATACTGTTTACAATAGTTTCCATAACGCTGATGAGAGGTTTTGATGAGTTCATCATATCCCAGATATGCTGAATAGTGAGCATTCTCTTGTTTGCAACGTTAAGCTCATGCGTGCGTTCTTCAATTTCTTTTTCAAGCTGGAGATTGCGTTCATATATTTCAAGGAAATCCTGTTTCCCGCTGTAGATATTATTTTCAACTTCGGAAATCTTTTTCCTCAGTTCATTTATTTTATCAAAGAATTTCATTGAAAAGACCTGTGAATTTACGCTTTACTTCTTAATTATACACCATTTTCGCGATTTTACAAGGCTATTGTAAAAATGCAGCCCCTATAACTCCCGAATAATCTCCCAGTTGAGCTTTTTTAAATTCAATTTTTGTTGCAGGAACCGGAAGACATTTAGCCTGAGCTTTTTTAACCGTATTTTTATAAAAGTAATCTACTGCTTCAATGAGACCTCCTCCGAGGATGACAAGTTTTGGATTAATAAAGTTTATGATACTGGCAATACCGCCGGATAAATACTCCGAAGCTTCATCTACACATTGTATAACAAGTTCATCTTCACGTTCTATAGATTTTTGTATCATGCTGGAGCTGATGGACTTTCCGCTTTCAAGGTAATCAAGAATTACCGAGTGTCTTCCTTTTCTCAGAGCACCTTCAATTCTTTTTTCAATAGCCGAACGCGATGCGTATGCTTCAAGGCATCCGTGGGCTCCACAGGCACACTGTCTTCCATTCAAATCCACTATCATATGACCGATTTCACCGGCGGTTCCGGTTGCACCGTGAATAATTTTTCCGTCTTTTACTATAGCAGAACCGACTCCCGTGCCAACAAACACACATACAAAATCATCATATCCTTTTGCCGCTCCAAACATCATTTCGCCCATTGCTGCGATTTCAACATCGTTACCCAAATAAACGGGAAGATTAAACTGGCTTAAAAGATATTCTCTTATATTTAAATCATAACAATCAAGATTCGGCGCGCCTATTAAAATCCCGTTTTCTCTATCAACCTGACCCGCGGCACCGATTCCAATAGATTCGATATCATCAACATTAACGCTGCTTTCTTCCATAAGTTCGTTAATTCCGTCAACCATTTTACGGATTATATTTTTAGGGCCTTTGTCTTTTTTTGTTTTTTTCTTAACATGGCAGATAACTTCTCCGGTTGTTTTATCAACAAGAGCAATCAGAATTTTGGTTCCGCCTAAATCTATACCAATCGAAAACTTTTTCATACACCTGTATTATACATTAAAAATTGATTTTAGCAAACAGGGTTGATAAATAAAAATACTGTTGTAAAATAAAAAAAGGAGGTATATATATGGAAAACAGCGTAATAGCAGCTATAATGGGGGGGGGGGCAGGCTAGATTCCTCTCGGGAAAAGGATTCACACTGGCTGAGGTTTTGATAACCTTAGGTGTTATCGGCGTAGTCGCCGCTCTTACTTTACCTTCTATAGTTCAACAAAAGAACGATAAAGAAGCAATTGTAATACTTAAAAAGATGTATTCTGCAATAGATAATGCTTACAGAATTGCAATAGTGGAAAACGGTTCTCCGGATACGTGGACATCAGAGACTAATACCAAAAAGATTCAACAGGATTTTGCAGATGTAATTGAATCTTATATGAAAGTTGTTAAAAGAGAAGATAACTATTCATTATCAATGAAAGCTGTAAATAACAGTTCTTACGCTAGTGGAGTAGCTGCAAGTGTGTTTATGCTGCAAGATGGAACGGGAATAGTATTTCCTAATAAGTTATGGACAAGTAATAACTGCACTGCTAACGGTCAGTTAAGAAACTTAAATGAATGTATGTGGATAATTGCCGATATCAATGGTGTTGATAAAAAACCTAACAGACTCGGTGAAGATATGTTTTATTTTATTCTTACAAAAAATAAAGTACAGCCTGCCGGAGTCACCGGATACTGGGGAATTTGGAGATGCCGTCCTGATAAAGCCGGAGATGACGGCGAAGGTATTGGGTGTACGGCTTATGCTTTAAGGCATGAAAATCGGGACTATTTGAAATGTAAAACCGGCAGAGAAGCGGTTTGTGGTAAATTAAAATATTGATTTAACGAATTTAATATTTGCAAAAAAATCCTTTATCTGTTAGCATGTTTTTATTAACAGGGGATAAGTGATTATGAATATGAAAAAGCTTTTAATTATGGCGTCGATTTTGTTTTTCTCTGCCGGACAGGTTAATGCTAAGGAGGCATGGGTTAATAATCTGAGGACGAATTTTCTTAACCATTCTTCCGTAATTTATGCAGTAAACCTTAGAAATTTTAATGCTCAGGATACAAATAAAAACGGTGTTATAGATTTTGATGAAGGTGAAGAAAGCGGAACTTTTTTAAACGCCATTGCAAGACTTGACGAGCTTCAGGCCAACAGTGTAAATGCAATTCACCTGCTTCCTATCACTCCTGTCGGTAAAATGAAAGCTTTGGGAACTGCCGGTTCTTTATATTCTGCTGCCGGTTTTAATTCGCTGAACCCTCAGTTAAAAAGTGATAAAACTATGCTTACTATAGAAGAACAGGCAAAGAAATTTATTAATGAAGCACATGAACGCGGTATTGCTGTTATCGTTGATGTTCCGGCATGCGGCTCTTATGATTTTTATCTCCAGCGTCCTGAACTTTTTGTGAAAGATAAGTCAGGACAGCCTGTTATTCCTGCTGATTGGACTGATGTAAGGCTTTTTAACAGTGGTACAGAGACTGTTATTAATCGCGATGTATTTAATGTTTACAGAGAATATGTGGATTATATGATGGATTTAGGCGTGGACGGAATCCGTGCTGATGTTGCTCACAGTAAACCTGCTAAATTCTGGAAAGAACTTATTGCTTATTCAAGACAACGTGACCCGCAGATTCTCTGGCTTGCGGAATCTTCAAATTCCTGGAAGGATTCTGTTTCGGAATATACAGTTTTCACTCCGTATGATAAGCTTCTTGAGGCAGGTTTTGACGGATATTACGGAAGTTATTTCAATATGAAAAACTGGAAAACTTCAAAAGATTTAATTAATCAGGTTAATTTGGATTTGAATCTTGAAAAGAAATTCGGAGAACCTAAAAGTGTTATAGGCAGTTTTACATCCCATGACGAATTAAGCCCGATACTTGTAAATGGTGAAAAATACAGTAAGATGATTATGTGGCTTAACGCTACTCTGCCTGTTAATGCTTACTTTCTTGACGGGTTTGACACCGGTGATAAATATATTTATTTCTGGGCAAACAAAAAAGCTCCGAAAACTTATACCGATGATGATTTTTATTTTGTCCACAGGGGAAAAATTGATATTTTTAACTTCTCGGCAAAACCGGGCGGTAACAACTTGGAACTGCAAAAAGAATTTCGCCGCGCTAACGAATTTAAAAAATACGTAGATTCTCTTTATAAAACAGGCAGATTTAAACAGCTTAAATCTAATAATCCGGCTGTTTTTGCGTATACTGTTTCTGGTAATAAGGAAACAGTTATCGTGATAGGAAATATGAATTTCCGCTCTACTGAAGAAGCTTCTGTAAGTGTTCCGAAATTTAATAAAAATCTTGATGTAATCCCTATCTCAATTGAAAGTGTCCCTGTTTCGGAAAAAGGCAAAATTAAAGTAGAACTTATGCCTGGAGAAATTCAGATTCTCCAGATAGGTGAATTTGAAATTAAATAGCAAAAAAAATTTTCAATGTTTTTATACAATAAAAAAATTATGAACTTTCCTATTAACTCTGCATCTGAAAATAAAAAATATCTTACTGTACCGTCAAAAACAACGGTACAGAAGGATATCCCAAAGAATCCGCCGCCCGCGGCAAAGAAACAAAATAATAATTCATCAAAGATTTGGTCGGGGCTCGGTGCTCTTGCCGTTATTGGTATAGCATCTGTTGCAATTTACAGGGCACGTTCCAATAAATCGGAAACTTTAAATCCTGTACAGGATACAAAACAAATAATTAAAGATTTAAAAGTTAAAATTAAAACAGATTACCTTAACCGTAAAAACGAAATATTAAACGCACATAAAAAAGATTCCGTAGATGAAAATGAAATCAAAAAATATATCGACATGAAACAGGAAGTTTCTGATTCTATAAAAACAGTTCTGAAAAATTTGCAGCAAGATTCAGAATGGCAAGAACTGAGAAAAATAAGAAAAAGTCTTCTAAAAACTTTATGCTCTGATAAAAATGGTGAACAAAACAATATTGCTTCAAAGAAAATCGAACTAATTAATAATATTCTTACATGTAAACTTCATCCTGAACAAATTCAGGCATTTAAAGACAATACACTGATGGATATATCTGATGCTGCGGAAATAGTTCGTAAACCTTTTAATACTATTAAAGAATTTGAAAAAGAATATGCCGCAAAACAAAAATATGAGTTTGAATTTAATTTGGATGATAAATTATTCTTTACAAACAGTAACCTCTCCTTGAGAGATATTTTCACAGAAGAGATGAAAAAATATGATTTCGCAAAAGAAAAAATCTCTGAATTAAAACTTGAACCTAAAAGGAAATTGCATGAAGAATTAACAAAACTGGCAGAAGAATTTCATTCTTGTGAAGATGTTAAAAAGCTTAAAAATTTAAACGGAACAGATAAGCAGACTTCCCCTGTTATTGCTTGACAACGCCCTTTCAGCAGGTACAATCATGCTTGTATATAACCGAAGGGAGTATAGAAAAATGTTGGATCGTATACAAATTACAAAAGAAGTAGAAGAAATGTGCTGCGTAAAACGCGGTGTAAAAGGTGAACCTGCTCCTATCCCTCAAGAAGGCGAATGGACAAAATCTAAAGAAATCAAAGATATCTCAGGTCTTACTCACGGATGCGGATGCTGCGCACCTCAACAAGGTACTTGTAAATTAACTCTTAACGTTAAAAACGGTATTATTCAGGAAGCTCTTGTAGAAACTCTTGGCTGTTCAGGTATGACTCACTCTGCGGCTATGGCTGCTGAAATTCTTCCTGGCAAAACTTTGTTGGAAGCTTTGAATACTGACCTTGTTTGTGACGCTATTAACGTTGCAATGAGAGAATTGTTCCTGCAAATCGTTTACGGACGTACTCAAACAGCTTTCTCGGAAGGCGGTCTTCCTGTAGGTGCAGGTCTTGAAGATTTAGGTAAAGGTCTTCGTTCTCAAGTCGGTACTATTTTCTCAACTAAACAAAAAGGCCCTAGATACCTTGAAGTTGCTGAAGGTTACGTTCTTGAACTCGGCCTGGATAAGAATGATGAAATTATCGGTTATAAATTCGTTCATTTGGGCAAATTTATGGAAGCTGTTAAAAAAGGCGTAGATCCTAAAGAAGCTTTGGAAAAATTCACTGGCACTTACGGCAGATTTGCCGACGCTGTTAAAAAGATTGATCCTAGAAAAGAATAGGTCATCGTATTGCTCTGTCAAGGCCTTGTGCCGCTGACGGAATTAGTAAAAAGTAAACAAATTAATTAAGAGGAAATAAAAATGGCTATTAAATTTGAAGGACAAGACAGACGTCAGGCTAAATTAAATAAAATTTTGCCTGAGTATGGTTTCAAATCTTTAGAAGATGCTAAAGCTTTATGTGATTCTAAAGGTGTTAACGTTGATGAAATCGTTAAAGGAATTCAGCCTATCGCATTTGAAAACGCTGTATGGGCATATACACTTGGTGCAGCAATCGCTATCAAAAAAGAAGCTAAAGATGCTGCCGAAGCTGCAAGCTATATCGGTGAAGGGTTACAGGCTTTCTGTGTTCCGGGTTCTGTAGGTGACACAAGAAAGGTAGGTCTGGGCCACGGTAATCTTGCTGCTATGCTTTTAAGAGAAGAAACAAAATGTTTCTGCTTCCTTGCAGGCCACGAATCTTTTGCTGCTGCTGAAGGTGCAATTGGTATTGCAAGAAACGCTAACAAAGTAAGAAAAGAACCTTTAAGAGTTATCTTGAACGGTCTTGGCAAAGACGCTGCTTATATCATTTCAAGAATCAACGGTTTTACATCTGTTGAAACTAAATATGATTACAAAACAGGCGAATTAAAAATCGTTAAAGAACAGGCTTTCTCTGACGGAGAAAGAGCAAAAGTTAAATGCTATGGTGCTGATGATGTATCAGAAGGTGTTGCAATTATGATTCATGAAGGCGTTGACGTTTCTATTACAGGTAACTCAACTAACCCTACCCGTTTCCAACACCCGGTAGCAGGTACTTATAAAAAATGGTGCTTTGAAAACGACAGAAAATACTTCTCAGTAGCATCAGGCGGTGGAACAGGCAGAACACTTCACCCTGATAACGTTGCAGCAGGCCCTGCTTCTTACGGTATGACAGATACTATGGGCAGAATGCACGGTGACGCACAGTTTGCCGGTTCTTCATCAGTTCCTGCACACGTAGAAATGATGGGTATTATCGGTATGGGCAACAACCCTATGGTTGGGGCAAGCGTAGCAGTTGCAGTTGCAGTTGCTGGCGCGTTGGCTAAGTAGTAAAACCCTGCCACAAATATTTCATAAAAAAGCCTCCGCAATCCGGAGGCTTTTTGTTTTATAATTCAGTGAAATCTATTTTGTAGCCCAAAATTTTTGCGATTAATTCAAGTTCTTGAACGGTTAGCGTATTTCTTACAAGTTTTCCGTTAATGCTGCCTCGTGTGTATTTTCTGCCGCTGAGTTTACTCATTTCATCTGCTAGTTTTCTATAATCATACTGCTTTAGTGCTAGCCAATAATTTATCTGTGCTCTTATGTTCATTATTTTATTATAACCAACTTGAAAAATAACAAAAAATAGTTTATCATATTGTATGAATACGTATAATATTATACCTATTAGTATTATATTGTACAGAGAGGTGGATAATGACAAATTTAAAATATTTACGAATAAAGAAAAATCTTTCAATTGCGCAACTCGCTAAGGCAACACGTATTCCTAAAATAACTCTTATATGTCTGGAAAATGGCCACGCTCAAAGTATTTCGTTTAAAAATCTAAACAAGCTTTGCCACTTCTTTAATCTTTCAAACGTAAATGAACTTATTGGCGAACGAAAAACTGGGCCATAGTCAACGGCACTGTCGGGTTATCTTTTGAATAAACTTTCATAATATAGGCACCGGGTTGGCTTATTACAATATAATCATCGTAATAAAAGACCTGTTCATCTTTAAGTCTGACAGTGTTTGCCCAGTAAAGCTTATAGCCGAGACGCTCCTGCGAATTGTCCTTTTTTATTATTTGAATGTAAATGAATCTCGAATGCACTTTTTTAGGCATAAGTATGAGATAATAAATTCTTACATTCGGTTTAAAAACGGTTGAATAATCCATAACAGTTTCTTTTGTTATGGGATTTTTGTTAAATAGTATTGCCGGCTTATCTCCTGTGCAGGCAGTTGTTGTAAACAATAATATCAATGTTGTAAAAAATAGAAAAAGTTTTTTCATTATTGTAATTTTTTCAGTTTATCCTGAACATCCTGTATTGCATTCTGGTCTTTTGTATATTTTAAGAAAAGATTATAATTTTTAACAGCTTCTTCTTTATTTTTTTCGGTTTCGTAAGCCAAACCCAGAGCATAATATGCATAAGCATATTGCGGGTCAATTGTTATTACGCGTTCAAAACATTTTTTGCTTCCTGCAACATCTTTTTGTGAAGCATAAACAAGCCCCAGATTAAACCAGCCGTCTGCATAAGAAGGGTTTACAAAAACGGATTTTTTATAATAATCCACAGCATTTTTTTCATCGTCCTGAAGCTTGTAAATATTGCCTATTTTTAAAAGTGTAACTTCATCAGAAGGATTTAGTTTTAAGGCTTCTTTGTAATTTTTTATTGAATCTTCGTAATTTTTTTGTTTATAACTTGCGTCAGCAAGTGCAATTAAATCTTTATTTTTTGCCGCTTTTTCTGCTTCTTGTGAATCTGCTGTGCTCGGGGTTTCCTCTGCAATAACAACAGCAGGAAGTTCTCCGTTATCGGAAACAGGAGTTTGAGTTAAATCAGGTGAGGAAGATGTTTCCGAAATAAACTCTGCAAATTCATTACTGTATAAAGTTTTTTCAGGATCCATTGCAATAGCTTTTTCATAATATTCAGCGGCTTTATCATTTACTTTGCAGGCTCTGTATGCTTTAGCCAATCCGTAATAAGCGTAGCTGTCTTTAGTTCCTCTCGATATTGCTTTAATAAATTCGTCTGTTGCTTTTGAATAGTTTTGAAGCTTCAAATCTTCATGGCCCTGCGAGATTAAAGCTTCTGTCAAATTATTTTCAACTACATCGCTGCTTTTTACGGTCAATAAATCATTATAAAGTTCAATTGCAGCTTCATATTTTTTCATTGCATGAAGTGCGATTGCTTTATTTACTTTTACGTCGTAATCGTTTTTATCAACAGCAAGCACTTCATCGTAATATTTGATGGCATTAGGGTAATCTTTAATGAAGTGATAGCAGCTTGCAAGTTCTTTTTTCATATCTGCATCTGCAATATTTAAACTGATTGCTTTTTCGTAATTCTGTATGGCAAGGTTATAATTTTTTGTTCTTTTATAAACGAGTCCCATATTTTTATAAGCTCTGCCGTCGTTAGGAAAGCTTGTGATATATTGTTTATACTGTTCAAGAGCTTCGTTGTTTTTATCCATATCAGCAAGAAGGTTTGCATAATCAAATCTCAGCGAATGAAGATTTGGTTTTTGTTCAAATATAACTTCATATTGGGCAAGTGCAAGGTCATTTTTTTCAAGTTCCTGGTATGAAAGCGCAAGGCTGACATGAGCGGATGTATTTTCGGGGTCTTTTTCAATTGCTTTCTGGAGCATTTCGGACGCTTTTTCGTAATTTTTTGTTTCAAAAAGCGCAATTCCGAAGTTTGAATAATCGTCAAAATTTTGTGAATCTTTTTCATACAAAATTTCATATTCATAAGCGGCTTTTTCTGCATTATTATTTGCAAGATAAGTTGCCGCTAAATTTTTACGGGCTTCAGCGTGCTGTGCATATGTTCCTAAAAACATATTGTAATTTTCTATTGCACTTTTATAATCTTTTAACTGATACTGGACATTTGCAATATTCAAATAATTGTATTTATACTCAGGGAAAATTTTTAGAGCATTATTATAAGCGGTCAGAGCTTCCTGATATTTTCCCAGAGTTTCATAAATGCTTCCCATACTAATGTACACAAAAGCATCGTTCGGGCGTAGTTGGATGACTTTTTCATAAGCTGTTATTGCCTCGTCAAACTTATCCATATCGGTATAGATTCCTGCAAGTTTCGTATAAAGCATAGGCTCGTCGCCGTTTAGTTTTAACGCTTCCAGTATTTTTTCTGCCGCACCCTGTAAATCTTTTTGATACTCAAGTGTGCAGGCCTGCTGATACAAAGTGTTAGCCTGAGGTGTCATTGCGGCATAAACCGGAAAGACCGCTGAACATAATAATAATGCTGATATGAATAAACGCTTATTAATGATAATTACCCCCTGTACTTAACAGTATATTAGCAAAAAATCAGATTTGTGTAAAGCTGTGCGAGTAGATTTTTTTACCTGTAAGTATATTAACCGTCTTGATTATAACAGATTGTTCTTCATCATTTTTATCATAAGTAATGCTTTCAACATCAGAAAAATCTTTTATCATATCAGAAAGTTTTATATAGAGTTCATCGGTTGAATTTTGCGGATTACCGTTTTCAAGCATTCTTAAAATTCTGACAAGCCCCGTGTCTTTTGCATCAATAATTGCGCTGTCTAACCCTGCACCGAAGGCAAGCACCGCAAATACTCTGTTTATTAAAGGCCTTAATTCTTTCGGTGAACCGTTTGAGATATTTGATAATCCTATAATAGTATTTACAGGCGGGTCAAAACTTTCCTTAATCATTTTAATTGTGTTTATTGCTTCTAAAGCTTGAGACTGCTCAACGCTTACAGGTAAAATCAAAGGGTCAAAATAAATTTTTGAATTATCAATTCCTTTTTCTGCGCATTTTTCGTAAATTTCAAACGCAATTTCCAGTCTTCCGTCTGATGTTTTAGGTATTCCGGTTTCCTTGCTTAATGTAAGCGCAATAAGGTTACAATCAAATTCCGCAGCTAAATCCGTCATTTTTTCCAGCCGCGGTTCGTCTTTACTTGTACTGTTAATAAATGCACAGGCATTATTTTTATATCCCTCAAGCCCCGAACGCATTTCATCAGAATTTGTTGTATCAAAAGATATTTTTTTATCTCCGGCAAGTTCTGCAAGCCACGGAAGTACACCACTCATTAAACCTTTTGCAGGCCCGACATTCAGGTCAATATAATCCATATTATTTTGAACACGAATTAATTCCTTTACGGAATTTTCATCGCGGTTTTCAAGTGCTTCTCTTACTGACTTAGAAATTATGTGAATATTTTCGCCTATTAAAATCATAAATTTACTATACCATAAAACCGGTAAAATTTAGAAGGTTTACAAAAATTAACACCCGAAAGCTAATCCCGGAGAGTTAAAACAGAAAACTAATTCTTTTAGGTAGTAGTAAAAATCGGGGTGAACGGTTATAATAACATCATTAATTAGGGGTGTAAATTTTTACTAATGGAAACAAAAGGAGAAGGTTCTATGGAAACAATGACAAAAACAGAATCAAAAAAGACCAAATCAAAATTTAATGATGAGTTTGAAAAGTATTTGAAAAAGCAGTGTTTAAAAACTACATTTAACGGGGTTGAATTAGAGACATTCACCTGGTACAAAAAGGTACTCGGTCTTGCATAAGGTTTAAAAAAGCGGAATTAATATCCCGCTTTTTTTATTAAATTAACATTTTTCCGTTTTCGTAAATCAAAACGTCATCGGCATAGATTTTGCCGCCGTTTTTCATATTTTTTATCATGTCCCAGTGAAGTCCGGAGACATTTTTCCCGCCTGTTTCAGGATAAGAGGCCCCGACAGCCATATGGATTGCGCCTCCGATTTTTTCGTCGAAAAGGATATTGCCTGTAATTTCTTGGATTTCGTCATTTGTACCAATTGCAATTTCGCCTATACCGCGTGAACCTTCGTCCATATCAAGCATTGCGTTGACAAAATCTTCGCCCTTTTCGGCTGTAGCTTTTATGACTTTGCCGTTTTCAATTGTGAGATGTACCCCTTGTGCCTCATTGCCACGGTATATTTGCGGGAAGTCAAAGTATATTTCTCCGTTAATATCATCTTCCACAGGTGAGGTGAAAACTTCTCCGTCAGGATAATTATTTAATCCCGAACAGCTAATCCATTTTCGGCCTTCAACTCCGAAGGTAATATCTGTTTTTTCACCTGTAATTCTGATTTTTTTTACGTTATTCAAATAGTTTGCCCATTTTGTTTGTTTTATATCGAGCTCTTTTAATTTAGCTACAGGGTCGTCTAAATCAAGATAGCATGATTTGAATAGAAATTCTGAATATTCGTCAAATGACATTTTTGCTTCCTGAGCAAGAGCGTGGGTCGGAACGTCTGCAATAACCCATTTTGCTGAACCTTCTGCCGAACGTTTCATTAAAAGTTCCGATAATGCTTTTGTAGCTTTCCCGCGTCTTGCAAGTTTTTTCATATCAGCATGAGCCATTGTTTTTGTATTCATAGGGCCGCCGATAGAAATAAATTTGTCGACTTTTTCGTATTCAAGTTTTGTAATCGGGTCAACATAATCCAGTTGTTCATCTGTTGCAAGTTTTATAAAAGTATCCGACATATCTTCAATTGATGTTCTTACGAGCGGGTGGCCTCCTTTTTCAAGAACTCTTTTAAAAACAGCTTTCACTAAATCTTTTGTATAAACACTTGTACCGCGAATTTGTACAAGGTCTCCTTTTTGAACATCAACAGAATAATCAACAAGTACTTCTGCATATTTGTCCCATATTGATTTCATAACTCTCTCCTCTCTTTGTGAATATCATATACAAAAATCCCTTCTTCTGCAATCGGAAGAAGGGATTAAATGTTTTATTCATTTTCGAGCGATTCGTGTCCTGATTTATGGGTTTTTAACAGAACCCCCCGTTTAGAAGTCCGGACAAAATCAATCATTTTTTCAATATATTCATTCATAGGAATTTCAGCTTTAATTTTTTCAATAGCCTGGGTTGTGTTGTATTCATCTGAAATGAGAAGTTTGAAAGCTTCATTGGTCGCAGTTCTGATTTCCTGAGAAACTCCTCGCCTTTTCATTGCAATGACATTAAGTCCGCGCGGAACCGGAGGTCTGCCTTCACCTTTTGAATAAGGAAGAATATCCTGACGGGAAGCAGAAAAACCGCTAATGATAGCCATATCTCCTATACGGATATTTTGATGAAACACACTCATTCCGCCGACAAAAGCTCCGAATCCGACATGAACATGTCCGCCCAGAGTGACGAGGTTTGCTAATATAACCTGATCGGCAAGAACACAGTTGTGAGCAACATGCGACCCTACCATTAAAAGGCATTTGTTACCTATTCTGGTAGTAAAATCTCCGCAGGCTGCTCCGCGGTGAATCGTAACATTTTCTTTAATAATTGTATCGTCACCGATAACAACTTTTGTAGGTTCTCCTTTGTAACCCAGATCCTGAGGTTCGGAGCCGATTGTTGCAAACGGTGAAATTGTACATCTTTCGCCTATTTCAGCATATTCTATATAAGCATTTGCAATTACTCTTGTTTTGCTGCCGATTTTAACATTTTCTCCAATAACTACATAGGGGCCAATTATCGCATCATCCGCAATTTGAGCTGAAGGATGGATTACTGCTGTTTTGTCTATCATACTTACCTCTCTTTTCTCTCTAATATGTTAATTATAGTACAAATTAAGGTGAGGCTCAATAAATTAATATAATTTTAATTTCCTGTTGAAAAGTTAGGTATATTTTAATATAATCATAGTGTAAATATTTGAGGTGTAAAATTGAAAAAAGGTATTATTTTGGTATTAGGCATAGTTATGGCAGTGTTAATAGTATATGCAGCGGCCACTCAGGCTTCGCATGGAAAAACTGTTAAATATAAACTGACGAAAATTACGGAGAATTCCGAAGAAACAATTTTTGAGATTAATTTAAAGAATCATCCGATAAAATTGAAAAAAGAAAAAGTTTATATCAGTGCTGCTCCTGACGGCGGAAAATGCGTAATTAAGCTTGGCAGCGGGAAATGTTTTTCGGCACCTTTCTTTCCTAGGCCGCTGAAGAAATCTCAGTGTGAAGCGCAAAAAGAAAAGTTAGGAATAAAGGGTTGTTATTATAATAATGACTACTGGGCAGGTGCGGTGAAAAAATGCGGCGGAGTAAATAATATGCCGACAATGGATGAACTTGCAATGATTGCCGGTGCTCTTTACAAAGGAACTCCTATTATAGGAGAGAAAAAATCTGTCGAAAACCTTGCATACAATTCGGAGATTGTAAAAGTTTTAAATTTAAAAGAGAATAATTTTTGTTTATGGGCAGGCGAAGAATACGGAAAACTAGGTTTAAGTGCCTCCGGCCGTTGTTTCTTTCCTTCGTATACACACTTTTTTATTGACTATTACAAAAAATTTGACAGTGTAATGGCTGTGTGTTTGACAAATGATTAAATTCTACGGCTTATAATTGTTACTCCGCTTAGTAAATAAATTGAAATTTCTCTTTTTTAGGTTATAATAATTTTGAGCAAAATTTTATAAGAGAGGGAAATAATGAATAAAAATCAATCTGCGGGTATGTACATAGTGTTAGCAATCATTATACTGGTGTTTGTTTCGTCTGTATTTATGTCAGGGCCTGCGACAAGCACTTCTGAATTGTCATACTCCGATTTTATCCAGAAACTGGATAGCGGTGAGTTTTCAAAAGTTGAAAAAGCTGATGATTATCTGATTGCTATTCCTAAGAAACAGCCGGAGGCTTCAAAACAAAAAGCTTCCGAACCAAATCCTTTCGGAGTTGAGAAAAAAGCTCCTCTTGTTCAATATAAAGTTTTGACACCTAAAGATTCTAATCTGATGAGCAAGCTTGAAGATGCAAAAGTTCAGATTGAAGTTAAAAAACCGAGTGAATCTTCCCAGTTAATGGCTGTACTCGGAACATTGCTTTTGCCGCTTTTGTTTATAATTTTTCTGGTTGTAATGGCGAAAAGTATTCAGGCAGGCGGTTCTCAGGCAATGTCTTTTGGTAAAAGCAAGGCAAAAATGCTTCTCGACAGCAAGGTAAAAACCACATTTAAAGATGTTGCCGGTATTGATGAAGAAAAGCAGGAACTTGAAGAAATCGTTGACTTTTTGAAAAACGGGGATAAATATATCAAACTAGGTGCAAAGATTCCTAAAGGCGTTCTTCTCGTAGGACCACCGGGAACAGGTAAAACCCTTATGGCTAAAGCTGTTGCAGGAGAGGCCGGCGTTCCGTTTTTCTCAATCAGCGGGTCGGATTTCGTTGAAATGTTTGTCGGTGTCGGTGCAAGCCGTGTAAGAGACCTTTTTGATCAAGCTAAAAAACATCAGCCTTGTATTATTTTTATAGATGAAATTGATGCCGTCGGACGTCAGAGAGGTGCCGGTATGGGCGGCGGCCACGATGAGCGCGAGCAGACTCTTAACCAGCTTCTTGTTGAAATGGATGGTTTTGATGAAAATACAAATATTATTGTAATCGCTGCAACCAACAGACCGGATATTTTGGACAATGCCTTGTTAAGACCGGGACGTTTTGACAGACAAATTGTTATTAATAAACCTGATATTCTCGGACGTGAACAGATTTTGCAGGTTCATGCAAAAAATAAACCGCTTGACAGCGAAGTTGAATTGAAAATTCTTGCCAAACGTACACCCGGATTTACCGGAGCTGATTTGCAGAATTTATTGAACGAAGCAGCACTGCTTGCAGCACGCCACGACCAGAAAACTATTACAATGGCTAATCTTGAAGAAGCAATTGATAAAGTTATGGCAGGCCCTGAAAAGAAAAGCAGAATTATATCTGATGAAGAAAAAGAAAATACAGCTTATCATGAAGTCGGCCACGCACTGCTTGCAAAATTATTAAAAAATACTGACCCGCTTCATAAAGTTTCTATTATTCCGCGCGGAATGGCATTAGGTATTACGATGACACTGCCGGAAAAAGATCATTTAACAATGAAAAAATCCCAGATTCTTGATAATATCACCATGATTCTTGGCGGCAGAGTTGCTGAAGAAATAGTATACGGTAAAGATGCTATTACAACAGGCGCAAGCAATGACCTTGAAAAAGTTACAGCTCTAGCCCGCAATATGGTTACTAAATACGGTATGAGCGATAAAATGGGAAATATGGCGTACGGTAAAGATGAACAGCATATTTTCATGGGCCGTGACTTTGGTATGAGACGTGATTTCTCTGAAGAAGTTGCCGCTGAAATTGATAAAGAAGTTAAGAAAATTGTTGATGAACGTTATGCTATAGCTAAAGAACTTTTAACTACCAACCGTGATATGCTGGAAGCAATTTCAAAAGAGCTCCTTGATAAAGAAACTCTTGATGAAAAAGAATTTATGGAATTAATGGATAAAATCAAAAGTGAACGCGCATAGTATAAGAACCGTTGAATTGCAAAAACTTCATATCGGAGGGGAAAGTTCTCTTGAATTTAAACCTCTCTTTTGCCTTGAACTTTCTATTTTCAATACGGATGAGAATTTTCAAATCGTAAAAGACTACTATAAAACCTCCGACAGAGTGGAACTTATAAAACTTGCGGGGAATACAGATTGTGATATTCTCGGTCTGAAATTTAACATTGAAGAAGCAGGACAGGTCGATGAAGCTTGCTTTCTTTTAAAAAAACTTTTGCCTGATATTAAAAAGCCGTTGATGATAAGGGGAGTAAATAATGATGCAATTGATAGAATTCTTTTGCCGACATTGACTCAAACTCTAGATCGCGAGTCTATTGTTGCGTTTGCAAATGAAAACACTTATAAACACATAGTTCCTGCTGTCGTTGAAGGCGGTCATATACTTGTTTTGCGCAGTCCTATAGATATTAATCTTGCAAAAGAACTGAATATTTTATCATCAGACTTAGGCCAGCCTCTGGATAAAATTTTAATAGATACCGACATCGGCGGACTTGGTTACGGATTGGAGTACGGATATAGTATTATGGAAAAAGTTAAGCTGGAGGGCTTTAGCGGGGATGAATATCTTAATATGCCGTTAATCAGTTTTGTTACGGAAGAATCTTTAAAAACCAAAGAAGCTAAATCAGACGGTTACTCTGAAAGCTGGGGCGATTTGAAAACACGTGCCTCAATGTTTGAAATATCTTCCGCAAGTGCTGTTGCGGCGACCGGTGCCAATGTAATCGTTCTGAATAACCCGCAGAGTGTGAAAATTATGAAAGGACTTTTTGCGTAATGGAACTTTCCGGATTACAGATATTCAAATACTTGCCCGGTGCAAAGAAAGCTGAAAATTCCAACTGTAAAAAATGCGGTTGTCCGACCTGTATGGCTTTTGCATTAAAATTGGCGAAAAAACAGGTGGAAATTTCCTCCTGCCCTTATGCTCCGGAGGATTTAAAAGAGTTTTTTGCTATGAACAGCAAACAGCCGCAAAATACGGTTGAGATTAATGGTTTGAAAATCGGCGGAGAAAACGTACTCTACCGCCACGAAAAAACTTTTGTTAATAAAACAGCAATCGCAATCCTGATTGACACTCTGGAAAAAGGCTGGCAAGAAAAACTTGAGCGCGTAAGAAATTTTGAGATTACGCGTGTCAGCGAAACAATGAAAATCGACCTTGTAATATTAAAAGGGAGTGTGCCGACTGAGCTTACGGAAGGTTTGAACGTTATATCTTATGAAGAATTTATTTCGCTTCCGATTGAAATTATCGAAGATACGGACTTCAAATCAACTCGTGAAACACTTATTGATACACGCACAAGAGCAATTAATGAAAAAGATGAAAATTTTGCAAAACCTGTTTGCGTAATTATGCACGGTCAGGGTGATGATTTATGCGCGCGTGCGTCTTTCTATATTTGTAAATATGCAAATATGCTTGTATTTGATGAGATGAACGAGGCATTAATTTCGACCCTGATGACCTTGAGACAGAATATTTTTACAGACCCGCAAAAACCATTGCAGGTAGAGGCGAAGATTTATGAGTTTAACAATCCTGATGAAAATTCACTAATTTTTATGACCACAAATTTTGCGCTTACTTTCTTTGCGGTTGCGAATGAACTTGAAAGCCTCAATGTTCCGTCCTACCTTATTGTTACTCCTGCTGACGGAATGAGTGTTTTGACAGCATGGTCGGCTGAGAAATTTACGGCGCAGATGGTTGCTAAAATTCTTAAAAAATGGGATTTTGCAAATAAAGTTAAGAATAGAAAAATTATTATTCCGGGGCTACTTGCCCATATGAAAGACGAACTCGAAGAAGAAATCCGAAATACAGGTGATAATTTTGAAATTGTGGTAGGCACAGTAGAAGCGTATGCTATAAGTGATTTTGTAAAAGATTACGTAAAGTAAGTTAACATTGGTTTGCATGACGGAAGTGTTTATCTTACAATTTTTGTAAGAGGAAATAGAGTGAATATCTCTAGCTGCTGCCGCAGCCGTAAAAGCCGGAACACTCAAAGAAAACGCATATTCCACGTGCAGTATGGAAATGTATATAACTTCTTTGAGTCCTCTAACGCGAATTGCTGGAGGATTTTTTAATGTCATTTGCAGCCGTACAAGCAAATAGCGCACGAGGGGTCGGAACCTGTCCCCACGGACTTCCGCTCGGGGCATGTCCTATCTGTAACGGTATGGGCGGCGGGGGCGGAGCAAGAAAAGCCGATTTCTCCGCAAAACCCGGAGAAATGAGCTGGAATGAATGTGCCGCAATCGGTGCATTTTTAAAAGCTCAGCAAAACGCCAAACTTGCAAGACAGCAGGATGCACAAAACTTTGCACAACAGGCAATAGCTTTTCAAAATACAATGGCAAAGGCGTCTGAAAGAATGGCAGCAGTAACGCAGTTTTTTTCAGCCAACACGCCTGCAATAATATCAAAGCCAGTGAATTTTGTTCTAAATACTGTTATCGGCGGTGCAATTAATGCTTTAAAGAGTATTCCCGCGGCGATTTCTAATGCTGTTCAGACTCTCGGGCAAAAATTTGCCGACATATCAGACAAACTTGCAGCGGTTTACGGCGAAGTCAAAACAGCAATCGCTAAAAAACTTTCCGAAGTTACCAACGAATTTAAAAAGAAAGTAAAATCTCTGTTTTCTATTTTTAATCCGCAGAGTGCAGATGATGACGACAAACAAATTGATGAAACTAAAAAAGCTTTTAAACTAAAAACATTCATACACGATTTATATAAAAAGCTTACAAATAACGAAGACGAAAAGGATTTAGATGACAATTAGTTTTAGCCAGTTCCACGATGCAGAAACTCTCAGACAGCAGCGGAACCTCACAAGACAGCAGAAAAAAAATAATTCAGACACAAAAGAAGGTGTTCTTGTTAATAATTTTATAAAAGACGGTTCTAATAAAATTGAGCTGAACCTTAATGATACTCGTGACTCACTGGTAATTTCCGATAACGTAAAAATGCCCGAACGCCTTAATGAACAGGAAACTTCCAAAGAAAAAAGCATTGTTCCGATAAGTGCCGCGGCAATTGCAGTTATGGGAATTATTGCCCTCTTTACTGCTTTTGTAAGGCGAAGTGCCAAAATTAACAGCAATCCTGCAAAACTCGATAAACTTCCTTCAACTACCCGTAATGTAGCTATTAATGAAGAAACTCATCAGGCAATTTACAGGATGATTCATAACCCTACACCAAAAACTATTCTTGCAGGAAGCGGTGTTTTGGCTCTTACTGCAATGGCTTTTATGGGAAAAACCTTCTTTGACGGTTTTAAAGATGTATGGGTGAAAAAACGCGAGGCTGATATTCAAAAAAATCTTCAAGAACAGCTTATATCTATTGAAACCCAATCCTTCGGCGGCAAAATTCAGATTATACGAAGTATGTTATCTGAAAAAGCCCGAGAACTTAATCGTTTTGTTTCAAATGCAAAACCCTCAGACCCTTCAAAAGTAAGTAAGTCGTTCGGCGGTGTAACATTCGGAAATGCTTATCTAAAAGTAAATGAAGAAAAACAAAGCAACCTGAAATACTTTCTGCTTGGTGCCGGTACTCTTGCCTCAATTGTTGGTCTAGGGTATTTATCAATGAAAAATCTTAATGCCGGTAAAAAAGAAATTTCCAATTTTATGAACAAGGCTAAAGATTCAATTTCTGAAATCGTTAAAACTTCAACTCCCGAAACAATTGAGCATGATAAAATTACTCTTAAAACGCTTTTCCATGAAGCCGAATCAACAAGAGATGAAATTAAAGAAGCAATAAGTCATTTGAAGTGGGATGAAAAGACAAAAAAAGACTTTACGTCAGAAGCTTTGCGTGCGACCGCAAAAGTTAATGAAGCGATGGGCGGTGACGGGTCTGATAAGACTACATTCTATTCGCACGTAAATGATTACCGCGCTCACCTGTATAACTATCTTCTTGATACAGAAAATAAGTCATTCAAGCAGCTATTCTGGGGTATAACAGGTCTTACAGCAATCAGTTACGGCGGCAAGCTTATTGGTGATGCGATAAAAGAAGTTCAGGTTAAAAAAATTAATGCAGAAACTGAAGTGAATTTACAACAGCGTCTTGTTGCAACTGAACTCAGAAATTTTAAGTCAAAAAAAGACGCTGCAATTCAACCTTTGATTGATGAATTCTATTATCAGGTCGCACTCGGCAAACCTAAAGAAGAATTGAAGATTATGGCTGATAATATATTACTGGAAATTAAAAACGGCCCTCCGTTTGTTTATTCGTAAGGAGGGGAATGAATGTATATATATAATAATATGATTAATCCTCCACAGTATTGTCGCACACAGGTTCAGATGCCTACGCCTCAAAGAAATTACTGTATATTTGACCAGAATAAAGTTGATTTTTTTGTAAAGCGTAAAGAAATCGCACTTCCTTATCTGTCCGGTATACTTGCCCGTTCAAATGATGAGCAACAGATTACGGAAACTCTTTATATTGTTGACAGAATGATTGATAATGGTACTAAAGGTATTGATAAAATGTATCCGGTATTGTCGCGATTTAATATGACAAATTCCCCTAATATCCAGACTTTTTTAGCCGGAATTTACAGAAAAATTCAAGTTCCTGACGCTTTCGGGCCTCTTGTTGCAATGTTAATTCGAAACTCCCTAAACCCGCAGCCATCATGTTTTGATCCGAATGAAGAAGTCGGAGGTGCAATACTGGCTTATCTTTCAGATCGATTTAAAGGTTAGTTGCATTTGCAACATGTTACGATTTCGTAACATGATTAACACAAAAGTTAAAGTTTTTTCCCATGGTTGTCGTAAATGCATGTGTAAGTACACCAAGACTAGGAAAGGAACGGTCGAGAGTCATGGGAATGGCAGCCTCACAAGCGAGATTTTTG
>ERZ779843.752-NODE-752-length-45198-cov-9.852557_pt1 | contig 45198 bp, 49 predicted proteins | sample MGYA00511560_ERZ779843 | MGnify/ENA primary metagenome ERZ779843 (study PRJEB29588, sample SAMEA2158062) | human gut metagenome | biome: human gut; feature: human-associated habitat; material: faeces | place: Denmark | collected 2008/2010 ... | reverse complement strand
GGGCCTTCTGCACTATTGGCAGGAGTACCGCTGCCAGTATCCCTATTATTGCTATTGTTATAAGCAGTTCGCTTAGTGTAAATCCTTTTCCTGCAAGGGTTCTACGACGCCCCCCCCCCCGAAATCCACACTATGTCTGACTTTTTCATTTGTACCTCCTTTTTTTTACAAGATGTTTATTATAATTATAACATATCGTTTATCTCTTGTAAATTACATTTCGTAATATTTATTTTCTATCCTTGCCATGCCTTTTAATATTGTTGTATGATTGTAAAATGAAAACATGCTTTTTATCAGACATGGATTTAAATGTAATTATTTTATAAAGCGGAGGTTAGTGTGAACTTAGTGGAAGACAAATTAAACTTATCAGAAAATGCGATTAAAGTTCTTGAAAAAAGATACTTAAAAAGAGATAAAGAAGGGAATTGTACAGAAACTCCGGCAGATATGTTTAGACGTGTTGCTAAAACAATCGCTGAAGGAGATTTGAAATTCGGCAAATCACAATCAGAAGTTGAGAAATTAACTGAACGGTTTTATAAAGCAATTACTAATTGTTATTTTATGCCGAACTCACCTACTTTAATGAATGCAGGCCGTGAACTCGGACAGCTTGCAGCTTGCTTTGTTCTTCCTGTAGAAGATTCACTTGAAGGTATCTTCGAAACAGTTAAAAATACTGCTCTTATTCATAAATCAGGCGGAGGTACCGGTTTTTCATTCTCAAGATTAAGACCTAAAAACAGCGTAGTCCGCTCAACTATGGGTGTATCTTCCGGCCCTGTATCATTTATGGAAGTTTTCAACGCCGCAACCGAAGCCGTTAAACAAGGCGGTACAAGACGCGGTGCTAATATGGGTATCTTAAGAGTTGACCACCCGGATATTTTAGACTTTATTAACTGTAAATCAGATAATAATAAATTAAACAACTTTAATATTTCTGTTGCTATCACCGACAAATTTATGGAAGCATACAAAAACGGTACAGATTACGAATTGATTAACCCGCAAAATAACACTGTTGCAGGTAAATTAAGCGCAAAAAAAGTATTTGACATGATTGTTGACGGAGCCTGGAGAAACGGTGAACCGGGTATTGTGTTTATTGACAAAATGAATTCGGATAACCCGACCCCGCTTGTCGGTGCGATTGAATCAACTAATCCTTGCGGAGAAGTTCCTTTATTATCCTATGAAGCATGTAACCTCGGTTCAATAAACCTCGGGAGAATGGTAGAGGACGGAAAAATTAACTGGGATTTACTTGCCGAAACAACAAGAACAGCAATCAGATTCCTTGATAACGTAATTGCTGTAAATAATTATCCGCTTCCGCAAATTTCCGAAATGGTACAAAATAACAGAAAAATCGGCTTAGGCGTTATGGGCTGGGCTGACATGCTTATGAAAATGGGCATTTCTTATGCCTCGGCAGAAGGAACAAAACTTGCTGCACAGGTTATGGAATTTATTGATTACGAATCAAAATGCGAATCAATTGAACTTTCAAAAGAACGCGGAAAATTTAATAATTTCAAAGGCAGCATTTATGACGGTAAAAACTTCCTTTATAATAAATATAAAGGAAAATCCGCAGGTATCATCTCTGATGAACAGTGGAAAGAATTAGACAGTCAGATTGAAAAATATGGTATAAGAAATGCTACCACAACATGCATTGCTCCTACCGGTACAATTTCAATGATAGCAAGCGCATCAGGCGGTGTTGAGCCTCTGTTCGGTCTTGTCTTCTCAAGATTGATTATGGATGGAACTGAAATGCTTGAAATCAATCCTATCTTTAAAGAATACGCCGTAAAACACGGTATATATTCAGAAGATTTGATGAAAGAAATTGCTAAAACAGGTTCTATCGCACATGTTTCTGGCGTATCAGATACTGTTAAAAAAATCTTTGTAACTGCTCATGACGTATCACCTTACTGGCACGTAAAAATGCAGGCTGCATTCCAGCTTCATACAGACAATGCTGTTTCAAAAACAGTTAACTTTGAAGAACATGCTACACGTAAAGATATAGAAGAAGCTTATGTTCTTGCTTACGAAAATAACCTTAAAGGTATAACTGTTTACAGAAACAACTCCCGTCAATTCCAGCCGATGAACCTTGATGATAAAAAGAAATCAGAAGAGTCTAAAGCTGAAGAAGTAAAAGAAGAAGTTGAAGAATACAACCCGTCAGGTGAAGTTAAAACAGTAACCTGTCCTGAATGCGGTAACACAATTGAAATGGCAGAAGGCTGCTTTATTTGTCTAAACTGCGGCTATTCAGGTTGTTCATAGCAGATTTGAGCCGGTCGGAGCAAAGCGTATTCGTGAACATATTAAGAGAGAGTATAAAAGGGGAACATCCGGCAATCGGGTTACCCCTTTTGTAAACATTTGTTAATTATTACAAGAATAATAGCACATTTATTTTTTTACGTGTTTTCATGAATATATAAAAAGGTTAATGTAGAAAAAAGTAGAGGTAGAAATTATGTCTTCAAACATGGCAATCCCTGCAGTAAATATCGGTGGTAACATCGTACAACCTACACCGGAAGGTAAAATTAAGGTTACTACTGCTAAAGGAAAAGTAAAAGTTTTAAGTCAAGATCAATTTGAAAAACAAATCAAAAAGAATGCTGAAAACATTAAAGCAGGTAAAGATTTTGAAATCAAAAAAGACAATCAGGCTTTAAAAGTCGGCGGATTACTTGCAGGTGCAGCAGCTATAGTCGCAGGTGTAATCTATAGAAAAGACCTTGCAAAATTATTTAAAAAAGCAGGCGATCAGGTTTCTGAAGCTGCAACAAAAGTTGTAGATAAAGTTAAAGGTTCAAAAACAAATGCAAAACGTTATAATGATACTTTAACAGCAGCTGAAAAACATGAATTGAATCTTGCAAAATCAAAAGTAAATGAATTCAGTAACGAAGCAATTCAAAATGCACAAAAAGCAAGAAATGCTGAATTAAAAGCAATGAAAGCTGATGCCGAAGCTGTATTTAAAAACTATGATCCTGACAAAGCTCTTGAGTATGCTTCTAAGAAAAAGGAATTTGGTAAAATGACGGCAGAAGCAGAAGCTGCGGCTGTACCAAAAAAATCTACAAAGACTAAAAAGTCTAAAAAAAATGAGAACACAGCTAAAGGGAAAGGTGAAAAACCTGAAACCAAATCGGATGTAAAATCTGAGGCTGTAAAGGAACAAAAACCCGCAACAAAAGCTAAAGGGAAAAAAGCAGAAACTAAAACAGAAGTAAAAACTGAGCCTCCTAAAGCTGAAGATAAAAAATAAGCCCTAGAAAAAACATAATTTCTATAATAAAAAAGAACACCTTCTTGAACCGAAGGTGTTTTTTTTATATAATGCTTTTATGCTTATTTCAATCGTCGTAACCAGCTATAATTACGAAAAGTATCTGAAAGATACTATAAATTCGGTACTTGCACAAACCTATCAAAACTGGGAAATGATAGTGATAGACGATGCTTCCACTGATTCCTCCATTGAAATTATAAAAGAATATCAAAAAAAAGATAAAAGAATAAAGTTAATACAAAATGAAACAAATTTAGGACTTTCAAAAACATTAAAAAAAGGGCTTGAAGCCACGTCAGGAGAGTGGATAGCAATTCTTGAAAGCGACGATTCAATATCATCGGATTATCTGGAGAAAAAAGCGGCTGTCATTAAACAATACCCTGATATAGGACTTATTTTTAATGATGTGGAGCTGGCAGGAGATAAAAAACGAATTAAAGAGGTTGAAAAAAAATTCCGGAACTCTGCCAAAAGTCTACAATCAAAAAGTTATCCGTGTGATTTATTTAGTGATTTAGTATTTTTTAATAAGGTTCTTACGTTTTCCACAATACTCGTAAATAAAGAGAAACTTTTCAGTTGTGATTTTAACACACCTACCGATAAATTATTAGACTGGTGGCTTTTATTGCACTTTGCAAGAAAAAACTCATTCTATTATATACCTGAAAAACTTACGAGATGGCGTTTGCACACAGACAGTTATATTCATAAACGTCATAGGATGTACTATTATCCTGTTAATTTTCTGGCACTTATTGATATATTAAAAACGGAAAAGGATTTACGGCTAATTCCTTATATTATAATAATATTTTTTTGCGGTATTTCAAAAATAAAAGTCGCTGCTGCGCAGAAACTAAAAACCGCTCTCGGAATCCCCTTACGTTCCGAAAATAGCAGTTCCAATCCTCATTAAGAAGTGATTAAATTTCGTAAAATATCTTTTCGCAAATGCTGGCTGAATGCCGATAAAATAAAAATATAAAATTTTTAAAGATGCCGGAATAAATTTTAAACTTTTTTTCCGGGAAGAAGTACGTTTTAGGTTTTCCTCGATTAATGAAACCGGGTAAGATGTATTCGAGGAAATACATTCCTGCCATTTATCGGTAGTTGTTAGGGTTTCGTTTTGAAGACGCAGCACACTGCATTTAACAAATGGCATATTGTACCTTTCAATTAAAAGACGCCAGAAAGAAATTAATATGTGATTAAACCTGTACAAATTTTTAATATAAGCGCAACTGGTAAAACCGGCAGCCGTAAGCTTTTCATAAAGGCCTATCTCATAATTAAGGACTATTTCGTTTTTTTCATCATGATGTCTTATAGATTCCATAAATTCATCAAAAGTTTTGGAAGTAAATACTGTTTTTTTTAAAACAAGAAAATAACTCTGAATATGCGGACGTCTAACGGTTTTATATCCGCTTTGAGATTTTGTAAGCCCGAAACGGTTTTTCGTAATACCCCAAAAGTCACACTTTTCTGCCGTCTCCATTTCGCCGAAAATTTCACGCAGAGGATAAAGCGGGCCAAAGCAACTGTCGTTTGCAAAGATAAGTTCATCAAAATCCTTAAGATGAGGCTTTAGATAAAAATACCCCCTCTTATAAGAACCGAAATCATATTCATCATGTTTTTCCGCGATAACAAAATCTGCAATGCCGTTCAGTTTACCCTTTTCAGTATCGGAAAGTTCATTACAGGAAACAAAAACAAGTTCCTCCACTATTTCCTTTAATTCTTTAAGATAATAAATTACGTAATCGTCGATTATATTATCCCTGTCATAATGAGCGAAAACCGCAGCTCTTTTCATTTTTGCCTCCTAAAGAATTATAACATATTTTTGTGATATAATAAAGCAGAACAGGTGGATTTATGGAAATATTATCAAAAGAACAAGAAATAATTAATATAGTTAAAAATACCAATCTTCAGCATATAGCAATAATTATGGACGGAAACCGCCGCTGGGCAAAAGAAAGAAATCTTCCATCAGCTTTCGGACATAAAAAAGGTGTCGATTCGCTGAAAACAACAATGAAAGCCTGCGACGATTTTGGCATAAAATATCTGACAGTTTACGCTTTTTCAACAGAAAATTGGAACAGAAAAAAAGAAGAAGTTGATTTTTTAATGAATCTTCTCGGAGAAACAATTAAAAATGAACTCAAAGAAATGCATGAAAACGGTGTTGTGATTAACTTTATCGGCGATTTAACAAAATTAAACCCAAAATTACAGGGGATACTTGCTCACGCCGTGGAAGTAACAAAAGATAATACCGGTGTTCGTCTTCAAATTGCGTTTAATTACGGTTCAAGAGATGAAATTGTGCACGCAGCAAAAAATATTGCATCAAAAGTTAAAACCGGTGAATTAAACGTAGATGATATATCAGAGGATATCATTTCAAAAAATCTTTACACAAAAGATATTCCTGACCCTGATTTGCTAATCAGAACAGGCGGAGAAATGAGAGTATCCAACTACCTTTTGTGGCAGATTGCATACTCGGAATTTCTTGTAACAAAAAAATACTGGCCTGAATTTGATAAAAACGCTCTTGCAGAAGCAATTGAAGAATTTAACCGCCGCCAGAGAAGATACGGCGCGTAAGGAGATATCATGAAAATCGTATTTGCAACAGGAAATCCGCACAAATTAAAAGAAATTAAAGAAATTGCCGGAGATACAGATATTGAGTTTGTTCTGCCGGCAGAAGGATTTAACCCTGTTGAAAACGGCGATACTTTCGAGGAAAATTCTCTTATAAAAGCAAAAGAAGCAGCAAGAGTTTCAAAAATGATATCACTTGCCGACGACACCGGTCTGTGCGTGGAATCACTCGGCGGTGCTCCTGGAATACACTCTGCAAGATATGCTGATACGGGACAGGCAAGAATAGATAAACTTTTAAAAGAACTTGAACCTTACGAAAACCGAAATGCAGAATTTGTGTGTGCAATGACCCTTGTAGATGAAAACGGAAATCTGCTCCACAGCGCAACAGGAATTTGTAAAGGAAAAATTGCAAAAAAACAATCAGGTAACGGCGGATTCGGTTATGACCCTATATTTATTGTTGAAGAAAAAAATAAAACAATGGCCGAACTGTCTAATATCGAAAAGAACGAAATCTCCCACCGCGGCAGAGCTTTGAGAAAAATTCTGGCACTATTGACCCCGTAATTATTTTTATTATATAATTAATGTTGCAAATGCAACAGACTCAAAAAAATACATTAACCACAGGGGAGAGCAAATGAAAAAAAATATAATAATATTTATTGCTGTAGTCATTGCAGCAATAGCAATCAGGTACGGAATTACCGCTTACAATAACTATAAAACAGGAATGCGTCAGGCAAAAAGACCAGCCCCATCAGTCACCGTAGACCCGGTTCAGGAAGCAGACATTATTCGCAGCTTTGAAGCTCCGGGCAGGGTTACATCAAAATATCAGGTTAATGTTCTTGCGCGTATTTCAGGCTACCTGCAAAAAAGTTATTTTAAAGAAGGAGATTTTGTAAAAGCAGGCCAGACATTGTTCCTCATTGAACCGACAGAATTTACCAATGCCGCAAATGTTGCAAAAGCCGATGTTGCAAATACAAAAGCCCAGCTTGAATATGCGGAAAAACAGCTTGCCCGCGCAGCAGAACTTGTCAAAAAGGATTATATTGCAAAATCCCAGTATGATAGTATGCTTTCTCAAAGAGACGCTCTCAGAGCCCAGCTTTCCTCGGCTCAGGCAAGATACAATGACAGTATGAGAAATCTCAGTTACACAAATGTTAAAGCTCCCGTTGACGGCCGTATCGGTATTATTTCCGTTACACTCGGAAACTATGTCTCCCCGTCATCCGGTGCCCTCACGACAATTAACAGTACAAACCCGATATATGTCACCTTCCCTATTGATTCGGAAGACTTTGTCTCGTTATCACAGGCAGACGGGTCAAATGATACAAACAGAAAAGCAGAACTGCTTTTCTCCAACGGAAGTAAATACGCACTGACCGGTGTACAGGATTTTCACGATAACAAAATTGACCAGTCAACAGGTACAGTAACGATGAGGGCAACATTCCAAAACCCTGACAATCAGCTTTTACACGGTGAGTTTGTTACCGTAAAACTATATGCTAATAAACCGGTTAAAACACCTATTGTACCGCAAGTTGCAGTACTGGAAAATCAGGAAGGCAAATATGTTTACGTCTTGAATGAAGAAGACTTACCTACACTTACATATATAAAAGTTAATGGTCAGAAAGGCGATAACTGGATTGTAACCAAAGGACTTAAAGCCGGAGATAGAGTAATAACCGACGGACTTCAGAAAGTTACCCCGGGCAAGCCTGTTAAGATTGTCTCAAAAGAAGAAATGGATAAACAAAAAAGTACCAATATTACAAATACAAAAAAATAATCATCGAAACCGCCGGCTTATAACGGCTAAATACGGAATACATTATAATCAGACTTAAAAAAGGGAAAAAATAATGGCAGAACAACAAGGGAATTTATTCATAAAACGGCCGAAGCTAGCAATCGTAATCTCTCTGGTAATTATACTTGCCGGAATGCTTATGATAAATATGCTTCCACTGGAAGAATATCCGTCAATTACACCGCCGCAGGTTGTGGTTAGTGCGACATACGCAGGCGCAAGTTCGGACGTAATCGAATCAACAATCGCCGCTCCTATTGAAGCACAGTTAAACGGTGTTGAAGATATGATTTATATGTCTTCCACATCAAGAAACGGTTCCTATGAATTAACACTATACTTCAATATCGGTTCCGACCCTGATATGGCCGTTGTAAACGTACAAAACAACCTACAGCTTGTAACACCGCGTCTGCCGGAAGAAGTTAAAAGATACGGTCTGACGGTAAGAAAAACAACCGGCGGGCCCGGTCTTATGATGATAGCAATTAATTCTCCTTCCAATACTTACGATTCCCTTTACGTTGCAAACTATGCATCTATTTATATTAAGGATGAACTTGCACGTATCAAAGGTGTTGGTAAAGTTTCGGTATTCGGTTCCTCGGATTACTCAATGAGGGTTTGGCTTGATGCAACAAAAATGGCAAACCTCGGAGTTTCCGTAAGCGAAGTAAATGCAGCAATTCAGGCTCAAAATATTCAGGCTCCTGCCGGCGATTTGGGTGTCGAGCCTATGAAAAACAAGCAGATGATTAAGCTGACACTTAGAACATCAGGTCGTCTTGAAACACCCGAAGAATTTGAAAATATAATTATCCGTTCAAAACCTGACGGTTCACAGATAAGATTAAAAGATATTGCGACAGTGGAACTCGGTGCGGAAAGTTATTCATACTTTTCGCGTATAGGAGGCCGCCAGTCTGCAATCATTTCTGTTGCACAATTACCTGAAGCAAACGCGATTGACCTTTCCAACAAAATCAGCAAAAAAATGGAAGAATTAAGCAAAGGTTTCCCTCAGGGCATTGAATATAAAATAGAACGTGACGAAACAGAGTTCGTAAGAGAATCTATTAAAGAGGTTATTAACGCGATAGGTCTGGCGATTATCCTTGTTAGTATCGTAACCTATTTGTTCCTGGGAAGCGGACGCGCGGCATTAATTCCGTTCTGTGCAATTCCGGTTTCACTCATCGGTGTATTTATATTTATGAACCTGTTGGGCTTCTCAATTAACCTTTTGATTTTATTCGCACTTGTACTTGCGGTAGGTCTGGTAGTAGATGACGCTATCGTTGTGCTTGAAAATACCCAGCGTCACATCCAAGAAGGTAAAACACCTAAAGATGCAACAGAAGTTACTATGAAAGAAGTATTCGGTGCTGTACTTGCAACATCACTTGTACTGATGGCGGTATTTGTACCGGTATCATTTATGGCCGGTATTACAGGGCAGATGTTCAGACAGTTTGCTCTGTGTATAGCTTCATCTATCGGTCTTTCGACAGTTGTTGCGCTTACGCTTGCACCGGCATTGTGTGCTATGATTCTTAAACCCGGTGAAGAACATAGCGATTTTAAATTTATTCAGAAATTTGATGAATGGTTTAACAATGTAAGAGATAAATACCTTGAAGGTGCAAAAATATTTATTGATTCACCTGCAAAAACCTTACTTACGTTCGCAATAATCGTCGGATTTATTATAGGTTTATTTAAATTGATACCAACAGGCTTCCTTCCGACAGAAGATAAAGGCGCAATATTTACACAGATTCAGCTTCCGGACGGTTCTTCTGCCTCGCGTACCGATATGGTAGCAACAGAAATCGAAAACCGTCTGCTGCAAATTCCCGGAGTAAATAAAACAATTACTCTGGTAGGATTCTCAGGTGAAAATACTGCCTTAATTGTATCTCAGCTTGATAAGTGGTCAAAACGTAAGTCAAAAGACTTACAAATGGAAAATATTCTGGCAAAAGTTCAAAAAGAATTTTCAACCTATCCATCAGCAACCATTGCCTCATTTGCACCGCCTTCAATATCTGGTCTGGGTATGTTCGGGGGTTTTGAATACCAGCTTCTGGACAAAGGCAACAGAACTCCGCAGGAATTGTATGACGAGGCTATGAAACTTATTCAGGCCGCAAACAAAAATCCGGCTTTTTCAATGGTTTACACCTCATACACGGCGAACCTTCCACAGTTACTGCTTGATGTAGATGCCTCAAAAGCTATGGCACAGGATGTAGATGTATCAGAAATTTACAATGCACTGGCAGGATATTTCGGTAAATCATACGTAAACGACTTTAATAAATACGGGCGTGTTTATCGTGTATACTTACAGGCTGATGCTGATTACAGGGAAAAACCTTCCGATATAGATAAGATATTCGTAAAAAATAAAAACGGGAAAATGGTTCCGCTTTCATCAGTAATAAAGATTAGCAATATTGTCGGCCCGTACAGCTTAACCCGATTTAACATGTACCCGTCAATCCTCATTAACGGTATGGCAAGAAACGGCGTCAGTTCAGGTCAGGCTATGAACGAAATGGTGAAAATCTCCGAAGAAATATTGCCGCAAGATATGGGCTTTACCTGGTCAGGAAGTGCGCTGCAAGAACAGGAATCAAGCGGACAAATCGGCCCTATTCTTGCTATGTCACTGGTTTTCGTATATTTATTCCTTGTGGCATTGTATGAAAGCTGGATGTTACCGCTCGCCGTACTTTTAATCTCGCCGGTAGCATTAATCGGAGCACTATTCTTCCAGTATGTAGCTGGTTATTCTCTGGATATTTATGCTCAAATCGGTCTTGTTATGTTAATCGGTTTAAGTACAAAACAGGCAATTCTGATTATTGAATTTGCTAAAGATGCCCATCAGGAAGGTATGCCAATTAAAGACGCTGCCCTTCAGGCCGCAAAATTAAGATTCAGAGCGGTAATGATGACAAACATAGCATTCATTCTCGGTCTTCTTCCTCTTGTTTTCGCGGAAGGTGCAGGTGCCGCAAGCCGCCATTCTGTAGGGATGACAGTATTCGGCGGTATGATGGCCGTAGCATTTATAGGAACGTTCCTCGTTCCGGCCTTCTACGTTATGATAGAAGAATTTAAAGTTTTTACAGCCAAAAAATTAAAAAAAAGGGATAATAAATAAAAATGCATAAAAAAATACTTGCAATAACAATTTTAATAACATTATTCGCAGCAGGCGCGCAGGCTCAGGATATAGGCAACAAAATCAACACAAAAGAATACCCTGCCTCCGAATCAGTTCTGCCTAAAAAACCGGCTGACGGCTCCGAAAGTCTTGTTATAGAAGGTTCTGTTGAGAAAAATATCGATATGAATCTCGAACGCTGTATTGAACTTGCACTTGGAAACAACCCGCAGATTAATGCGGCATTCCACGATATACTTGCCTCTGACGCAAGAATTAAACAGGTATGGTCAAACTACTTCCCTCAGGTAAGCTGGCAAACTGGTTACACAAAAATCAAACAGCTCCAATTGTCAGACGCATTGGGCCGCAACCTGAAATTTAACTACTATGTCTTAGGTCAAATTACACTCCAGCAAATGCTCTACGACTTTGGCGTAACCCAAAATCAGGCTACTATCAAAAGACTTGATTACGAAGGCTACAAAACAACTCTGACCGGAGTAATCAATGATGTCATTTATCAGACAAAAGACGCTTATTTTAACCTTCAATATGCAATTGAGAACCGTCGTGTGGCCGAAGATACCGTCGAAAAATTCCGAATGTTTTACGAACAGGCAAAAGCTTTCTACGAAATTGGAATGAATCCGAAAGTAGACGTAACGATTGCAGAAGCCAACCTGAGCAGTGCCAAATTAAAACTTATACAGGCTGATAATGCGGTAAAGCTTGCGGTTGCGAAACTTAATAACATAATGGGGGTACCATTTATAGATGAATACAACGTTCAAGACAGATTAACCTACATACCGGTTGAACTGACCCTCAATCAGGCAGTGGAGATAGCAAGAGATTCAAGACCGGAATTGAAACTTGCAGAAATAAAGGTTGAAGGAGCCAAACAAACTCTGAAACTCGTTAAAAAATCATATTTTCCGACCCTGTCAGTTGAAGGTCAATATCAAATAGGTGGTAAACACTGGACATCAAATTACGGTTACAACATCGGGGGCTACCTGAACTTTCCGACCGTTAACGGAATGTTAATCAGAAACGAGATTAAAGAAGCAAGATACCTCTACGATAAAGAAATTGCCAATGCCCAAAACACCCAGAACTCAATTTATCTTGAGATTCAAAACGCATTTTTGACGCTAGAAGAAAAAAGAAATCAGATTCCGGTGGCAATGCTTCAGGTAAAACAGGCAAAAGAAAACTATGAACTTTCTTACGGCCGCTACAGAGTAGGAGAAGCAAGCCCGACAGAGTTAAAAGATGCACAAATTCTGTATCAGGAAGCCCAGTTAAACTATTACGGCACCCTATACCAGTATAATTCTTCAAAAGCCGCCCTTGAAAAGGCTATCGGTAAAAATCTTGTACCGGAAGATGAAGTAGTTACACTGAAAAAAGAATCTTAACATAAGTTAACAAAACAGCCCGCCAAAAAGCAATTTTTTACAACTTATATACTTTATATATATGTAAGAAATAAAAAGAAAGAGAGCTAAAAAGATGTTACCAATGGCAGGCAACACACAAAATGAAACAAGCGGCAATGGCCAATTCGGCGCATTAACCCGTAAAAGAAAAGGCAACAAGAGAAGCACAGCAGGCTTCAATATTGAAGATTACTGCTACCTTGATAAAAGAGATAGAAGAATGCGTTTCAATAATTCAAGAGACCCAATCTATTACGTATTTGACTGTGTTGAAAACAGACCGATTACAACACTGGCAAAAGAATTCGTAAAGGATTCATTCAAAGATATAGTAAACTTTGTATCAACAGTCGTTGCAAATTAATAGGAAAAAGGAAAAGGAATTAAGGATAGACAGGATGGCTAAAATGCCATCCTTTTTTATGCCGCGAACTTTTGTAACATTTCTTAATAAAAACAGGATAAAAAAGCAATTATGTCGGGAATAAATACTTTATATATATACAAGGAATTAATATAAGGGATTGGTATATGGTTGACGCAATTAATTCAAACATTTTAACTAATGCAGAATACGAGAAAGATTCAAGCTTAAAAGCAAAATACGGCTCTTATGAACAGTATTTAAGCTCACAGTTGAAGACAACATCAATACATACATTTGATATGTCGAAATTGAAATCATCGTCAAATCCGGCAGATGAATTACGTGCTTATTTTAACAAACGCCTTGAAGCATTTAATAACGTATCGGAACAACTGATTGCAAACTATCAGGCACTTAAACCGATTGCCAATCAAAAGAAAGCAGAATATACAGCTTATATGACAAAAATTGATAACCAGAACGGCGACCCGACGCTTACTCAGGAATCAAAGCTGAATAAACTTAAAAATGCTTCATCACAGGCGGAATTTGCGTATGATGCAGCATTAAAAACAGCACTTTACCACACACACAGCGCAACTCAATATATGGCATAAATTTTCAACCCTTTACAGAGAGATTTGTAAAGGGTTTTTTACAACATGGTTGATTTTTTATATTGATATATTATTATGAGCATTGTAGAGTGCTTACGCCAATAATCACTCACAATATAAAGGAAAAAAATATGTCAATTAACTTGAAAAACAAACAAGACATCATTAAAGAATATGGTGCTAACGAAAAAGATACCGGTTCTGTAGAAGTTCAAATCGCTTTGTTGAGCCAAAAAATCTCTGAATTAACAGAACACTTAAAATCTAACCAGAAAGATTTCGCTACAAAAAGAGGTCTTTTAATGATGGTTGGTAGAAGAAAAAGATTACTTTCTTACTTGAAATCAAGAGATCTTGACGGATACAGAGAATTAATCAAAAAACTCGGTATCAGAGGTTAATTTTCACAATCTAAAGAAAAGGCACCCTTTTTTGGGTGCCTTTTTTAGTAATAAGAGATAAAATGCCGTAAGCTCCGGCAGGGAAATTAAAATGAAAACACTAAAATCTATGCGCCTTCATATAGGAATTTTCGGGAAAACAAATGCAGGGAAATCGGCATTCTTAAACAGAATTACCAACCAGGATGTCTCAATAGTTTCAGACATAGCCGGAACAACAACGGATGTTGTAGAGAAGTCAATGGAATTACTGCCTGTCGGGCCAGTTAATTTTCTTGATACGGCAGGCATAAACGATGACACCGAACTCGGACGTGAACGCGTTGAAAAAACAAAAAAAATAATAAACCGTACAGACATCGCCGTAATAATATGCGATTACAACGGGATTGATGATTATGAAAAAGAATTGATTAACGAATTTAGCAGGTTAAATATTCCATATTTAATTGTCATAAATAAAACAGATTTACACGAAATTACAGAGTACAAACTTAAAGAAATTCAAAATTTTACGAACAATATTATTATAACATCTGCTTTAAAAGACAAAGATATTGTTTACAAATTCAAAGAAAAACTTGTAAATATCCTGCCGGAAGATTTTGTCAATTCGCCTAAAATCGCAGGAGACCTTATACCGCCAAACAGTACGGTAATTTTAGTAATCCCAATCGACAAAGAAGCCCCTAAAGGCAGAATTATCTTACCTCAGGTTCAAACCCTGAGAGACCTTCTCGACAGTAACTGCCTGAGTTATGTTGTAAAGGAAAGCGAATTAAAAAAGGCACTGGATAACTTAAAAGAGCCTCCGGCACTGGTAATAACGGATTCACAGGCTTTCAAAAATGTATCGGAAATTGTTCCGGAAAACATTCCGCTGACATCATTTTCAATTTTGTTTGCAAGACTAAAAGGAGATTTAAAAGCATTTACAGATGGTGCCGGAGCAATTGAAAATTTACAGGACGGAGACAAAGTGCTTATACTTGAAAGCTGCACCCACCACGCAATAGAAGATGACATCGGCCGCGTAAAAATTCCAAACCTTTTAAGAAAAAAAACAGGTAAAAATTTGATAATAGAAAATTACGCCGGCCACGACTTCCCGGAAATAAAAGATTACAAGCTTATAGTTCACTGCGGAGCGTGTATGACAAACCGCCGTGAAATACTATCAAGAATTTTAAAAGCCGGTGAGGCAGGAATTCCTGTAACAAATTACGGAATAACAATTTCGTACTGTCTCGGCATCCTGCCGCGGGCCGTAAAAATATTTAACTAATATCTTAGTTTGCAAGCAGATTCGTTTCCTGTTTTACATTTCAGGTAATCGCGGCTTTCATGTACAAGCGCATAAGCAGTACAACCGTATCCCACGCCCTGATCTCCTGATTTATCAGGACGGCAGGTATTAAATCCCCAATAGCCGGACATACCTACAGGTCTTACACCGTCTTTAGTCAGAACAAAAGTAAACATATCTTCTCCAAGGCGGTTTGGCTGATTATCAATCCCGTTAATATCAAAATATAACCAAATACATTCAGCTAAATTCGTTCCGGCATTAGCTTTACACGCAGCATTATCAGCTCCAGTTGAATATGAATTTTTAAAAACAAACTCAGAACCATCTGCCAGTTTAAATATTGCCTTTGGAGATTCACTTATACTAACAGGTGATTTTACGCTGACAAAATTATACCTGTAACTCTTTTTATATCGATGCACTACTTTAATATACGGTTCAAGCTTATCAGCAAAAGCCGTTGGAGTTTCTGCGGGAATATCTGACCAGGTATCAGGGGACCCGTGTTCAAGAATTGCCAGACGATAAGCATTTTCCATAACAGAATACATCTTTTTTAATTTAACAACGGCCTCTTTATCATTCCTTTTTTGAATTATCGAAGGCAAAGTCATTGCGGCCACTATGCCTATAATACCCAGTGTTATTAAAACTTCTGCTAACGTAAATCCTTTTACAGAGAGGTATTCGCTACGCCCCCCCGAAATCCGCTCTAAATCAGTGTTTAGCATATTTATCCTCCTGTTTTTCTATTTATTATAAACTATTCATATAAAATTTTCAAGATTAATAAACTTGATAAATTTATCGACGTAAGATAAAATAAAAATATACAGATAATGAGGATAGTATGAGCAAGTTAAATATAACCGTATGTATGGGAAGTTCATGTTTTGCGCGCGGAAACGCACAAAATCTTGAGTTTATAGAAAATTATATAAAAGAAAACGGCCTTGAAGCAGAAATTGAACTTTCAGGAGCAAGATGTGAAGGCAAATGTGCAACCGGCCCGAATGTTATTATTAACGGCACCGAATACAATGAAGTCGATGAGGACAAATTAAAAGAAATATTAACCTCATATAAATAAAAAATTTTTCAATCATTAGTGTTTATTAATTAAAGGAGTTTTCAATGAATAATCAAAATGCGGTGTATACGTTATCAAATGAATGTCATGATTGTTACCGCTGCATAAGAGAATGTCCCGTAAAAGCAATCAAAATAGAAAACGGCCACGCTTCCGTTATTCCTGACAAATGTATTGCCTGCGGCAATTGTGTTAAGGCCTGCCCGTCAAATGCCAAACGCGTAAGAGTTGATATTGATAAAGCCAAAAACCTTATTCTTGCACAAAAAGACGTTTATGTATCTCTTGCACCATCATGGAGCGGTGTGTTTGAACATCCGCCTGAAAAAATGATTGCTCTTTTAAAAACTTTAGGTTTCAAAGGAGTCTCGGAAACCGCCCTCGGCGCGCAGGAAGTTTCTATAAAAACCACGCAGATGCTTAATGAAGCAGAAAAAGGTCTTTTTATTTCAAGTGCCTGCCCCGTAATTGTGGATTTTATAAGGCATTATCATCCTGAATTTATAAAAAATATTACCCCCATCGGGTCGCCTGCAATGACTCATGCCAGAATGCTTAAGGACAAATACGGCGAAGATATTTCAATTGTTTTCATCGGGCCTTGCATAGGCAAAAAAAATGAAGCCAGAGACAGCGGCCTGTATGATGTTGCACTTACTTTTGAGGAATTAAAAGTCTGGATGAATGACCAAATTCCGGAGAAATCAGCAGTTCCTGTAGACCCGACTAATAAATTTGTTCCGAATACCGCCTATGAAGGTTCATTATACCCGATTGACGGTGGAATGAACGAGACAATAAGAAGAATCGGCATAAAAAAAGAAGTTCAGCTTATTGATATTGCAGGGCTCCATTCTTTTGAAAATGCCTTGAAAAACCTTAATCCCGAGAAACTCGAACAGGTTGTATTTGTAGAAGCATTATCCTGCGAAGGCGGCTGTGTCGGAGGGCCTTGTATTTCTACAGGCAAAGCAGGGTTATCCATAATTTCAAACGTTTTAAACAATGTAAAAAACAGAGAAGTGATACCAAAAGCACCGTCTGTAGTGGTACCGTACTCAATTCAGGAAAAGAAAGTTGTATCAACACCTCACAGTATTGAAGATATTTTGAAAACATTAAAAAAAATCGGCAAACATACTGTTGATGATGAACTAAACTGCGGCGGCTGCGGCTATGCAACATGCCGCGACCTTGCGAAAGCACTCCTTGACGGTGATGCGGAAGCATCAATGTGCGTTTCTTATATGAGAAAAATTGCTATGAGAAAGGCTGCCGCTCTTGTTCGCTGCATGCCTGCTGCCGTTGTTATGGTCGACAGCAGTATGAATATTCTTGAAGCAAATGACAGCTTTATGAGAATGTTTACCGGCGATATGTATGAGGTTTTCAAATCCCGCCCCGAAGGGCTTGCAGGAGCTGCTATTGACAGAATTGTCGATTTTGCTGACTTATTTAAAACAATTTTACAATCAGGAAAAGAATTACATAAAGAGCGTTACGCCGTAAAAAACAGATTATATGATATAAGCATCTTTACTATAGAAGAAAATGAAATCGTAGGCGCGGTAATTATGGATGTGACACAATCCGAAACAAACAGAGAAAAAATCTCTCAAAAAGCTCACGAAGTCATATCCAAAAATATTTCAATTGTTCAGGAAATCGCCTGCCTGCTCGGTGAACATATGGTTGAAACCGAAACACTTCTGAGTTCAATAGCCAATGATTTTGATGATAAAGACGAAAATGAGGCAAAATAGATGTTTATTGATATTGATTGCAGCCAGATGAAAAAATACAATCAAAATGCCTTCGGAGATTACTTTGTATCAAAAAGATATCCTGATGAGGCCCGCTTGATAGCAGTATTGTCCGACGGACTCGGCAGCGGCATAAAGGCAAATATTCTTTCATGTATGACAGCAACAATGCTTCTGCGGTTTATTGAAAACCAGCAGATTCCCATACGTCAGGCAGCAGAAATTATAATGAATTCGCTTCCGGTTTGTAAAGTCCGCAGAATCAGTTACTCTACGTTCTCGGGAATTGACGTAAACGATGACGGATATGCAAAAATTGTTGAAGAAGGCAATCCCCAGTTTCTGTGGATAAGAGATAACGAAATAATGGAACCTTCTTATGAAACAATCCAGTCTAAAACCTTCAAAAACCGTAAATTAAAAATATACAGAATACAGCTTAAACTCGGCGACCGCCTGATTTTTTGTTCTGACGGAGTAACTCAGGCAGGACTCGGAGGTGGACGTTTAAAACTTGGTTTAAGACGCGACGGTTTAATTGTTCTTGTAAAAGATAAACTCAATGAACATCCTGATATTTCAAGTTCAGAACTTTCTCAATACATAGTAAATCAGGCAAGAAATATAGAAACAGACAGACAGCCGAAAGATGATATATCAGCCTGTGTCTTATACTTCCGGGAACCGCGTGAAGCTCTGGTATTTACAGGGCCGCCTTATCATCAGCAAAAAGATAAGGAGTATGCGGAAATGTTTGCCAATTTCAAAGGTAAAAAAGCAATTGCCGGAGGAACTACAGCAAACCTTATATCAAGAGAATTAAACCGCCCGATTACGATGGATACTACAATCAGTATCGGCAAACTTCCGGCCTGTTCATACATGGAAGGCGTGGATCTGGTTACGGAAGGGATATTAACACTCACTAAAACTTTAGAATACTTAGAGAACGGGACTATGGATATTGACAATGCGGCAGGAAAACTGGTAAAATTTCTATTAGATAGTGACTGCATTAACTTTATGGTTGGAGCAAAGTTAAATCAGGCTCACTACGATCCGGCTTTGCCAATTGAAATAGAAATACGTAAAAATATTATCAAAAAAATAGCGGGCGTATTACAGGACAAATATTTCAAAAAAGTCACAATACAGTACATGTGAGGTCAGCCTCAGGTTAGGAAAAACGGACAGAAACCGTAAAGTTTATTAAAAATCAATAGTTAAGGCCTGACAGGAGTCAGCGGAAAGGGTATAAAAAATGAGTGAAAAAATTAGTGTTAAAGTTTGTTTAGGAACAACTTGTTTTGTAATGGGTTCTGCAAATTTACAGGAATTAATAGAAACAGTACCTGCAAAATACGGTGACAAAGTTGAAGTATCAGGTGTTCCTTGCCTCGGGTTATGTTCAATAGACTGGGAATTTTCAAAGGCTCCGTATGTAAAAGTGGATGAAGATGTTATTAAAGAGGCAACAGTAGAAAAAGTTTTAAAAGCAATTGATGAAAAGCTTGCAGTAAAATAAAAAAATCCCTCACCTGATAAAGTGAGGGATTTTTTTAATCAATAAAATTTGCATCTTTAAATATTATATCATTCTGCATAGCTGTAACACGATCTTCTTTGATTTTATCAAATACAGGATACAAAATCCTGTCATAAATCGAGTCACCGTTCTTGTAATATGCAGTCAGAAGTGTTCCGTACTTATCGTCTTTTTCAAGTTTCTTTAAAAAATCAAGTGCAGTGTATCTCGTTTTGTCCTGATGTTTAAAAACATTTAACAGCTTAACGAGTTTTTGAGAAATTTTTTCAGCAGGATATGACATCAGTTTTTTTGTAGACTCTTTTGAAAGTGTACAGCAGTGCTCTATATCTCCAAGTGTATTATCAGAAAGTGCATATATATCAACACAGTTGTTACTATCTGAAAGCTGGAATTCATACGGAATTTTTTGCGTCTTGTCTTCAAAAATCTGCGCAACATTTTTCCAGACTTTTCTGTTATTTTTTACATTAGTTAAATCAAGCCTGGCAGTAAAATTTACATTACGGCTGAAATTATTATTAATCATTACTTACCTCCGCTAATAAAAAACCACTAAATAAATTTTTCTGCAAAATATAACAAAATGCTTAAATAAAATTTACAAATATAACTAAGAGTCCATTTTTTGAAAAATTATATGTTTATGCGATAATTATATTATAGTGGAAGAATAAAAAAGGAAGTTAGGAATATGGCAATAAACACCCCAAAACAGACATCACACTTAAAAAGAGAAATTCTCGTACGACTAATCAAATCTTTTTTAAGCGATAATTTTGAAGAAAACACCAGATTAATACCTTACGATATGCGTCCGAAAGGACACGAAGTTCCTTACAGATGCTGTATCTACAAAGAACGCGCAATTCTACGCGACAGAGCAGTTGCAGGGCTCGGCTTTTCAATTGAAGAAACCGACGACAGCACATTACTTTCAGACCTTGCTGAACAAGCACTTGAGAGAAAAGAACCTGAAGAAAATCCTCTTACAGTTCTTACAACTGCCTGCAAAGGCTGCGTTCCTTCCAGAATATATGTAACAGACCTCTGTCAGGGCTGTGTTGCAAGACCTTGTGTAAACACATGTAAGTTCGGTGCAATAAGCATTCAAAACGGGAAATCTGTTATTGATCCCGCTAAATGTAAAAATTGCGGAATGTGCGCTCAGGTTTGTCCTTATCAGGCAATCCAGAAAATAATCGTCCCTTGCGAAAATGCCTGCCCTGTAGGTGCTATTGCAAAAGGCGAGGACGGCCACGCCCAGATTGATTTTTCAAAATGTATTTCCTGCGGAAAATGCGTTTCAGCCTGTCCTTTCGGTGCTGTTCACGAAAAAAGCCAGATTATTGATGTATTAAAAAGCATTAAAGAAGGCAAAAAAGTAATAGCTATGATTGCTCCGGCAATGATGGGACAATTACCTTGTACACCAAAACAATTAAAAGAAGCAATAATGAAATTAGGATTTGCTGATGTGTATGAAGTTGCACAGGGTGCAGATGTAACAACAAAAACAGAAGCCGCCGAATTTACCGAACGTCTTGAACACGGCGCTGAATTTATGACAACATCTTGCTGTGCAGGTTATAACGAACTTGTTGAAAAACATATCCCTGAAATGAAACCTTTCCGCTCAGATACAAAAACTCCTTTGTATTATACCGCAGAAATTGTTAAGAAAGAAATCCCTGACGCTGTTACAGTATTTTTCAGCCCTTGTGTTGCAAAAAGACGTGAAGCCCTTCAAAATCCTAACGTAGATTACGTTTTGAACTATGAAGAGGTAGGCGCATGGTTTGTTGCTCTTAATATTCAGGTTGCAGAATGCGGAGAAAGTGAATTCAAAACCGAAGCCTCTGCTGAAGCAAGAAATTATTGTGTGACCGGCGGAGTTGCAAAAGCAGTCCAAACATTGCTTCCGGAAGAAATTCCGGCTCATCCTGTAATTGTTGACGGATTAACCAAACAATCTATAAGAGATTTGAAAAAATATGCCAAAAACGGTATGTGTGATTTGGGAAATCTGATTGAGGTAATGGCCTGTCAGGGCGGATGTTTAGGTGGTAATGCTACGGTTAATGCATTTAAACCGGCTCTGAAACAGGTTACAAACTACGTAAATGAAAGCGAATCCTTAAAGGAAGCCGCTAAAGCATAAGATAAAAAAGCCCCGGTTAACGGGGCTTTTTTGTTTATTACTTACATTTGGTCTTACCGCCCCAATTCAAGTCATCACAATATTTATAATCAAGGTTTTCATTCATAAGAACCCATGCCGTACAACCCATACCGTGATCATAGTTTGTATCTTCGCTTATCTTATGCCTGTCACAGTATTTTTTAAACATTACAACAGTATCGTTTTCGCTGCCCATAGGGAAAATACCCTGTTTAGTAACATAAAAACTAAACATATCTTGTCCGTACTCATTAGGTTTTTTGTTACCGTTTACATCAACGGTAAATCTCCCGCATACATTTTTTAAAGGTTTTGTTGTGCCATAAACAGATTTGCAATCGCCATACCACATCCTGAATGAAACAGTTGCTCCGTCAGCAATTCTGACAGTAGAATAGTATTTAGTATTCGCAAACTTCTCGGAACAATATTTTGCAACATCAGAGTTTGACATATCAATACAATCTACAATGACTTTCATATACTTTGTAAAATTACGTGCCATAATTTTATGGCTTTCATCTTCATTTATTCCACCGGCACCCCAATTTTCAGGAGTTCCGTTTTCATTAACAGCCATCAAATATGCCTGGGATAAAGCTGAATAAGCTTTTTTTAATTGTGAGACCGTTTGTTTATCCTGAGTTTTTTGTGTTATTACAGGCAAAGTCATTGCCGCCACAATTCCGATTACACCTAGGGTTATCAAAACCTCAGCCAGCGTAAATCCTTTTCCTGAGAGGAATCTAGTCTGCCCCCCCCCCCGCAAATACTGTTAAGTCAATGTTTTTCATAATTTCCTCCTTTTTGTTTTATTATAACATACTTTTATCCTTTTTGTAATATAATATTTTTATGGAAAAGAAGAGAAAAATAAGCATTATCGGTTCCACAGGTTCTATTGGAACTCAGGCACTGGAAGTAATTGAAAAACTTCAGGATAAATTTGAAATAATAGCACTGGCTGGCGGCCATAATAGAGAACTTTTACAAAAACAGGCCGAAAAATTTAAACCAAGATACACCGTTCTCGGTGAGGAAGGTTTAGAGAAAATTTGCAACGATAAAGAAAATGATATTATTCTCGTTGCCTGTTCCGGAAAAATCGGCCTTAAACCTACTTTAAAAGCTATAGAAAACGGCATTGATATTGCACTGGCCAACAAAGAAACTCTTGTAATGGCAGGCGATATCGTAATGGAAGCCGCACGAAAATACGGTGTTAAAATTATTCCTGTTGACAGCGAGCACTGTGCCATTCATCAGTGCATTAAAGACATAAATCAGGTTGATAAATTAATTATTACAGCAAGCGGCGGGCCTTTTTTACATAAAACTGTTGAAGAAATGAAAAACGCAACAGTAAAAGAAGCCCTTGCCCACCCGCGCTGGAATATGGGAAGAAAAATTACCGTCGACAGCGCAACATTGATGAATAAAGGTTTGGAAATAATTGAAGCACACCATCTTTTCGGGTTTGATTATGATGATATAGATGTTGTTGTTCACCCGCAAAGTATAGTACATTCGGCAATCGAATATAAAGACGGAAGTGTAATTGCACAATTAGGATTGCCTAGTATGCACATCCCTATTCAATACGCAATTACATACCCTGAACGTTATGAGGGGATTAAATCGAAAAGTTTCAGTTTCGCGGAAATTGCAAGACTTGATTTTGAAAAACCTGATTACGAAAAATTTCCTACAGTTAAGCTTGCATATAAAGCCGGCAAAATCGGAGGCACTGCAACAGCCTGCTTGAATGCCGCAAATGAAGAAGCTGTATTTGCATTTTTAGACGGAAAAATAAAGCTTTATGAGATTTACGAAATTACCAAAAAGATTTTTGACGAACACGAAGTAATTAAGAATCCTACCATTGACGAAATCTTTGAACTTGACCGCCAGATAAGAGAAAAAACAAAAAATTATATAAAGGGACTTTAATTATAAAGTCCCTATTTTTTATTCATATCTTTATATTCATTATAAATTTTTTGAACTTGATAACTACACTTGTTTATATCATCTCCATCTCTGAAATCCGGGGGAGAAGCAGGATAGAAAAATTTTCCTATATAAATTGCAGATAGATCTCCATTATCTTTGTATTTTACTGTATATTCCTCATGCGTATTACCATACTTCTCAAACAATTTGTGATATATTTTTTTTATAGTTTTTCCATCAGGTGAGTATTCCACAGTATGTTCGCGTTCATTAATATCCGGAATCCAAGGATCATTAGGACAAGAGGTACTGCGTACAATAACAGTCTTACCATCCGGTGCGTATTTAGTTATATCGATATCTGCAATATAGGTATGAGTACCGGAATAGTATGTTGCAGCGTATTTTTTTTCCATAAGATTACCATTCTCATAATATTTTTCATATTGATTTCCACTATCTCTTGAATGAACCTTAATATTACCGTTTTCATAATATTCTTTATATGTACCGGAATATTCATCTGATTTTAATTTACCGCTCTCATAAAACTCTCGTTTATTCCAAGAATTGTAAGAAAATTCGCAATTCCCGTCACAATTTGCCACACTTTTTAATTTACCGCTCGGATAATATCTAAATTCCCGTATGTCCGAATATGAATTCGGAACTTTTTCGTATCTTATAGTTTCTATCAAATTAAAATCATCATCAATAACCTGAGTTCTTCCATAATAAGGAGATGATGGATTATAATCAACTATTTCAGTAATATTGCCAACCCCGTCACGCAAAGATGTTCTCATCCTTTTTAAAAGAACACCCGATTCATTATAATCTTCCTTTATTCCGAATAAAGGCCAATACGCTGTTTTTTGTATAAAATTTCCCTCCGGATCATAATTTGAAGTTTCTGATAATTGCTTACCTTCATTATATTTATAGCGTGTTTCCCACTGCATTCTTCCCTGACCGTCAAAATTAAATGTTCTGGATATATAATTATGAGGAGAATTAGGAACATATTCATAAGTAGTTATTGTTTTAACAGTGTCATCCGGATTTAACTCTACCTTTCGCTGTATTTTACGACCCGCATTACTGTCATGATATTCTATAAACCCTTTTATTTTTCCTGATTTATTTAAGATATTTTCCCTATTAAGAGTCCCATCAATTTTATCTACAAATATATCTATGTTTTTTTGAATTGTACTGCTTTCTGTTAATTTTGTTAAGGCATCATCATAACCACTAACTTCTTTAGCAAGTTTAATTATTGATTTCCACAAACCGCAAAAACTTACATTTTGCTGCGGTGTATTTGTAAAATAACTGTTATATTGCGGAACATTTTTTGTTACTTTATTTTTACGGCTTTCATACAATGAATTTGAGTAACTCAAATTTACAGGACTGACTCTCATAATACAATACCCTTTTTTATTTTTATATTAACCCCTTATTATTTTTTATCAATACTACTACAACCAAAAAACACAAGTATAAAAACAAAAATATATTTTACAAATTTTAATATATCTATAAAATGTCGAGCGGGTCAACGTCGATGGCAAGCTTAATATCCTTAGGCATGGTAATTTTATTCAGGAAACTTGAGATAAAATTGTGACCTTTTTCTTCGAGTTTGTTTTTTATAATAATCTGGAATCTGTAGTAGCCGTTAATCCGCTCGATTACGCACGGGGTCGGGCCAAGAACTTCAAGACGTTCGGAAATTCCGTATTTTTCAATCATCATGCACATTCTGAGTGCGATTTCCTGAGCGGACTTTTCTGCACGGAAATTATTTATAGAACTTATGATAAGCCTTATCATCTGGCTGAACGGAGGATAATCAAACTCTTCACGCGCGGCAATTTCTGTTGTATAAAATTCCCCGTAATTTTGTGATTTTGCACTGGCAAGCGCATAGTAATCGGGGTTGTATGTCTGAAAAAATACCCGTCCGGTAAATTCGCCCCTGCCTGCACGTCCTGCAACCTGTGTAAGCAGTTGGAAACCTCTTTCCGAAGCCCTGAAATCAGGCAGGTTAAAACTTGCGTCTGCCGAGATTACCCCTACAAGCGTAACGTTAGGATTATCGAGGCCTTTTGCAATCATCTGGGTTCCGACAAGAATATCAATATCCCCTTTTTGGAATCTTTCCAGAAGCCTGATATGTTCGCCCTTTCTTGCCATAACGTCACTGTCTACACGTTCAACATTATGTTCAGGGAAAAGTTCTTTTATGTACTGCTCTATCTTTTGCGTACCTGTGCCGCTGTTTCGTAAAGCGTCAGACCCACATTCCGGACAAACATCAGGAAAACGCTCCACCTGATTGCAGTAATGACATTTTAAACGCTGGTCTTTCGCATGCCATATCATCGGAATCGCACAGTTCGGGCATTCAATAACATGTCCGCATGCCTGACACTGTGTATATGTCGAAAATCCGCGGCGGTTTATTAGTAAAATAACCTGCTGTTTCTTTTCCAAGGTTTCATTAATAGCGGTTTGCAAAGGTTTTGAAATAACATTTCTATATGCAGCCTTTGAATGTTCCTGCATATTTATTACAGTAACCGGCGCAATCGGTGCGTTACGGTAGCGGTGTTTCATTTCAAAAAGGTTACCTGAATTTACCGCACGATAATAAACAGAAATGTCCGGAGTTGCCGAACCGAGAAGAAGCGGGCACTGATGAAATTCCGAAAGTTTTTGTGCCACAACTTTAGCGTCATAACGCGGTGCAGGACTTGTTTGTTTGTATGCGCCTTCGTGTTCCTCGTCAATTATAATAAGCCCGATATTTTTTAACGGGGCAAAGACGGCAGAACGCGCACCAGCCAGAATTTTAATATCATCTTTATAAAGTCTTTGCCAGACATCATATCTTTCACCGTCAGAGATACTGCTGTGCCAGATTGCAACATCTTTTGTGCCGAATTTTTTTGCAAGCCTTTTGGTTAACTGGGATGCAAGCGCAATTTCCGGAGCAAGAAAAAGAACATTTTTGCCAGATTTTATCGTATCGTCAATAAGTTTAAAATAAACTTCCGTCTTACCGCTCGCAGTTACTCCGTAGAGAAGCATTTGCGCGGAAGAATTGTCCTTAATCTTTTTAGAAATCCCCTCGTACGCACTCAATTGTTCCCCTTCAAGAGTCGAAAGCGGTTCTGTATTTTCAATTTTCAAAATATCCAGCGGGTTTCTGTAAATTTCTTCCGTTGAAAGTTTCAAACATCCGGCGGCTTCGAGCTTTTTAATTGTTGCACGTGTTGTTTTTGCGTATTTTTCAAACATTACAAGCGGCATTTTTCCGCTATCTTTCAGTTTTTCAAGAACTTCCACCTGCCGTTTGGTTGCACCCTCAAAACTCGTAAACTCAACCGACTGTTCTGTTTTAGAGACCTTTTCAATAAGTTTCAGAGGTATTGCCGCATTCAAAACGGTTACTAAATCGCAGCAGTAATAATTTCCGACCCACTCCAGTAGTTTTAGATAATCAATAGAGAAAAGCGGGGTTTCATCCAGAATCTTACTAATCTTCTTCGCCTTAATTTCTTCCGGCAAATAGTCTGAAAACCCCACACAAAATGCATTTATAAGCCCCTGCCTTCCAAAAGGCACTAATATCGCCTGCCCGATTTGAATTTTATCTTTCATCTCATCAGGAATTAAATAGCTGAAAGTTTTAACTCCAAGTCCTTTAATATTTACAAGCGCAAGGGCATACTTCATTATTCTTCACTCATAAATTCCTTCTTAGCTTCTTCAATAGCATCAGATAACAAATCTAACTGATCAGGCGCAAAGGTTACACCTTTTTTTGTAGGAAGCCAGGAAGCGCCGTCGTCGGTTGTATAGAATATTCTCATATTCAAATAGCTTCTTCCTTTGTACTCACTTACAGAAATTTGTAACTGTTCTGTATCACTTCTGTCAATTGTAGCTAAAATTTTCGCGTCTGCCATTCTTTCTCTCCTTATTTATAAATAACAATATTATATTATCACAAACTCTTTTTTATGTTAAAATTAAAAACAAATAAGGAGAAAAATATGATAAAAGTAGCAGTATGCGGTGCATTAGGAAAAATGGGAACAGAAGTTATCAAGGCTGTTGAAGCTTGCAATGAGACAGAATTAGCCGCAAAAATTGATATTGCAGGAGATGATACTTTTAAATCAATTGAAGAAGCTCACAATGCGGTTGATTTTGATGTATTAATTGATTTTACACAGCCGAAATCAATTTTTGAAAATGCAAAATACTGCTTAAACAACGGTATAAAAATCGTAATCGGTACAACAGGATTATCAGACGAACAGATTGCTGAATTGAAATCTCTATCAGAAAAAAATAATACAGGCTGTTTGATTGCTCCAAACTTTTCAACAGGTGCGGTCTTGATGATGATGTTCGCAAAACAGGCTGCAAAATATTTTGATAACGCAGAAATCATAGAACTTCACCACAACCAGAAAAAAGACGCCCCATCGGGTACTGCAATTAAAACAGCATTAATGATGTCCGAAGAAAAAGAAACCTTTACAAAAAACAACTGTCCTGAAACAGAAACCATAAAAGGTGCCCGCGGCGGAATTTCTTACTCCGATATTCATATTCACTCTGTGAGAATGCCGGGCTATATCGCATCTCAGGAAGTAATTTTTGGTTCATCAGGCCAAATCATGACAATAAGACACGATTCCATGGACAGAGCATGCTATATGCAGGGCGTATTGCTTGCAGTAAAACACGTCTTTGCAAAAAATGATTTCGTCTACGGCCTTGAAAATATTATGTAATTAAACATTTTTTATTAATTCATTTATATCTATATCCAAAGCTCTTGCTATATCAATTATTTTTAATATAGTAGGGTTTTGTCGTGCAGTTTCAATAAAACTTATTGTAATTCTTGACGTATCAACAAGCTCTGCAAGCTCCTCTTGAGATATTCCTTTTTTCATTCTGGCGAACTTAATGTTCAACCCTAAAGTCTTTAAACGCTCATTAGTCATAGTTATATGATAGAAAGTTGACAAAATTTTCTCCATAAGATATAATAAAATTATGATTAATATATTAAACAAAAATAAAGCATATATAACATTATACGGGTTTACATTAGCAGAAGTACTAATCACACTTGGAGTAATCGGAATTATAGCAGCAATGACAATGCCTGCATTAACTCATAAATATCGACACAAAGCTGCTATTACTCAAATAAAGAAGATGTACACCGTACTATCTCAAGCAATGCTATTATCATGTCCGGATGGAACTTATTCATCTTTAACCTTTTATGATAATGATGTAAAAGGATGGTATATAAACTATTTAAAGCCTCACTTAAAAATATCAAAAGAATGCTTTAACACAAAAGGCTGTTGGAACTCCGGTACAAAATACATGAATGGAACAATCGCAAGCAGTGGTAATGGCGTTGGCTCAGGATTTGTTGCTTTTAATACTATAGACGGATATTTTATAAACATGGACGGATATATGGAAAAAGATCACGATTATGTTGAACAGGTATTTGGAGTAAATACTCAGGGCGATAGTTTAATAGTACACGTTGACATAAACGGTAACGGCAAACCCAATATTATAGGAAAAGATGTTTTTATATTTGTATTTTCAAACAAAGGATTTGTGCCTGCGTGCAAAATTAAAAATGACACTCAAATAAAACAAGATTGCTCTCCTCAAGGTAAAGGAATATGCTGCCTGGAGCAAAGCATCCGTAACGGCTGGGAAATTGACAAAAAAAATCTATGGTAATACGTAAAATATTTTCCTCATACAAATAACTTATATTAGTAATAAAAATTCACATAAGACTTAACAAAATTTTTGTCTTTGATAGAATTAAGAAACACACATGAAAAATTATTATTTTGAGGAGAGATTATGAGAAAGCCAAACATAGCAATTTTAGGCGCAACAGGTGTTGTTGGAAGGGAAATTACAAAAATCGTTGATGAATTAAAGATTGATTTTAATGAAATAAAATTTCTTTCAAGCGCAAAAAGTGCAGGCAGCAAAATTGAATTTCAAGGCAAAGAATATACCGTAGAAGAAGCAAAACCTGAAAGCTTTGAAGGCATAAATATTGTACTTGCCTCTGCCGGCGGCTCAACTTCACAAAAATTTGCCCCTGAAATCGTTAAACGCGGCGGAGTTTTGATTGATAATTCAAGCGCATTCAGAATGGATCCAGATGTTCCCCTTGTAATTGCGTATGTAAATGATGAAGATTTGAAAAAACACAAAGGTATTATTGCAAACCCGAACTGCTCAACTTCACAATTAATGCTCGTTCTCAAACCACTCCATGAAAAAGCAAAAATTAAACGCTTAATCGTATCAACCTATCAGGCCGTTTCAGGTGCAGGACTTGCAGCAATTAATGAACTCACAGAAAATACAAAAGCTACTCTTGCGGGCGAAAATTTTGAAAACAAATGCTTCAAAAAGCCTATTTCTTTTAATGTAATCCCGCAAATCGACGTATTTTGCGAGAACGGTTATACAAAAGAAGAAATGAAAGTCGTTAAAGAAACTAAAAAAATTCTTCACCTTGCAGAAGATTTGCCAATCTCATGTACAGCAGCACGCGTTCCGGTTTACAACGGTCATTCCGAAGCTGTTGATATTGAGTTTGAAGAAGAAATTTCACCTGATGAAGTGCGTGATATAATGAAAAAATCCTTCGGAATTGAAGTTATAGACAATCCGGAAAATTTTGAATACCCGACAACACGTGATGCTTCCGGTGTAGACCCTGTATTTGTCGGCAGAATAAGAAAAAATCTCGCCTTCAAAAACGGTATTTCTTTATGGTGTGTAGCTGATAATCTTAGAATAGGTGCAGCTCTTAATACTGTAAGACTCTGTAAAAAAGTAATAGAAATGGAATTATATTAAAAAAAGTAAAAAAATACCCGTTCAGGTTGTAGCCAGATGGCATGTTTTAATGTATAATACATATACTGAGTATATCAGATTGAGGAGAAAAGCATGACAAGAATACCCCCTATAGGCAGCTTAAGAACTGCCGGAAAAGTTGTCTCCCAAGTGAATAAGACAGCAAAAAACCTACTTCCGCATGAATTACCTCTGCCGGATAAAAGAGAATCACAATTAATAAATTTATTACACCCCGGCACACCATTATATAATGCAAAACAAGAAATCCAAACAACATTAAATACCCATTTTAAGTCATTTAATAAATAACAAATAAGAACGGTTACCGGCACGGGAAATTTACCCCCTACCAGACTAAAGAAAAGGAAAAACATTATGAAAGAAAAAAATTCAAAAGTTTCTGTGATTGAAAAAGATATTAAAAAAGAAACCGCAGAACTTAACGGAGTCAAAGTAAATCCTGAAGATTTCGAGATTCCGAGAACAACAATCGAAATGCTGGAACAGACATTTCAAATAGCTTAATAAAATTTACATTTACCCCTACTTTTTAGCAATTTCTAAATTCATAGAACTTTAAATAAAAAAAGAAGGTTTTATGAGTTTAGGAATTGCTTTTAAAAATATAAATTATAAAAAACTAAATATACCAACAAGATTTGATGACATTCAAAAAGAAATTACCGCTGAACGTATGCGAGAAAGCGTGAAAGCATATAAAAAATTTGTTCCTCAAACTGAGAAAAAATTTGATACATATAAGTTAGGAGACATAATAGGTAATAAATTAGATAAAATTATTTAAACTAAACATATAACAAACCTTGTTAAAAAGGGCTTTTTTATTGATTTTATAATATGTTTCTGTTAAAATACTTGTATTATTTCAGGGTTAAGGATATGTTAATCGAAAGAGACGAGATAAAAAATTTAGTAGACAAAATCCATGCAGACGGAAAAACCGTTGTTTGTACAAACGGTTGTTTTGATATTCTTCATGTAGGCCACGTCCGTTACTTGCAAAAAACAAAATCATTTGCCGATTACAGTATTGTATTGTTAAATTCAGACAAATCTGTACGTTCTATAAAAGGCCCCTCACGTCCTATCAATAACGAAAATGACCGCGCAGAAATATTAAGTGCTTTGAGATACGTAGATTATGTGGTATTATTTGATGAAGACAGTCCGCGGAATCTTTTAGATGAAATCAAGCCTGATGTTTACACAAAAGGCGCAGATTATTCAATGGAAACACTTCCGGAAGCGGACATTATGAAAAAAAACGGCACACGAGTTGAGTTTATAACCTTTGTTGAGGGTAAATCAACAACAAACACTATTAACAAAATGAAAAATAATTAAATAAGGAGCAGCACATGAAAAGTTTTACAGTAGAAGAAATTTCACAAATTGTCGGCGGAATGTTGACTAAAGCCGGAGATGTAAAAATATCACAGATTGCACCTCCTCTTTTAGCTGATGAAAATACACTTGCATTAGCATTAGGAGAAGATGAAATTGCTAACCTTGCAAAATCTCAAGCAAAAGCCGCACTTGTCCCTCTTGGAGTACAAATTGACGGATTAACAACCATTGAAGTTGAAAGACCGCGTCTTGCAATGATGAAATTATTAAACCTTTTCTATGTTGCACCTGAAGTTAATCAGGGAGTTCACCCGACAGCAACAGTTCATGAAACGGCAAAACTGGGCGAAAATGTTCAAATCGGCCCTAATGTAGTTATCTCGCGCAACGCTGTAATCGGCGACAATACGAAAATTCTCGCAAACTCTTACATCGGCGGGGGCGTAAAAATCGGTAAAAACTGCTTCTTCCACGCAGGAGTTAATATAGGTGACAGAGTTCAAATCGGTGATGATGTTATTCTTCACCATGGGGTTTCTCTTGGTGCAGACGGCTTCAGCTTTGTTACGGAAAATCCTGACAATATCGAACAGGCTAGAAAAGAAGGCACGATTAAAGAAGAAAATATTAAACAGGTTATCTTTAAAATTCCTTCAATAGGTTCGGTTGTAATCGGCAATAACGTCGAAATCGGAGCAAATACTACAATTGACCGCGGAACAATTGAAAATACCATAATCGGTGATAATACAAAAATTGATGACCTTGTTATGATAGGCCACAACTGTAAAATCGGTAAAGGCTGCCTGATTGTTTCACAGGTGGGTATTGCAGGAAGCTGCGTAATCGGAGACAGAGTTGTTATTGCAGGACAGGCAGGTCTTGCAGACCATATTAACATCGGCTCCGATACTATTATTACAGCAAAAGCAGGGGTTACTAAATCATTCCCTGAAAAATCTATTGTTGTAGGTATTCCGGCAGTTCCAAGAAAAGAATTCATTAAACAGCTTAAAACAATGAAAGACGCACAGGAAATCTTTGCAAAATTCAGAAAATATGAACCAATGCTGAACGCATTTGAAGAAGCTCATAAGGAAGACTAATCAATGGTAACGCTAAAAAAAGAAACTGAAATTACCGGTAACGGTTTAATGAAAAATAAACCGTGCACAGTAAAGTTTTTTCCTTCAAATACAGGCAAAATCAGATATTTTGTAAAAGGTCAGGAAGCATTTGAAGCAAATGTTGATAATGTTGTATCTACAGAGCATTGCGTTGTATTAGGCAATAAAAAATCACAGGCAATGCTGACAGAACACCTGACGGCTGCACTTGCCTTCTGCGGTATAGATTCGATTGATATCTGTATGGATGAAACGGAAGTTCCGGCACTGGACGGAAGTTCAAAAAAATGGGTCGAACTTTTTAAATCCGCAGGTATTGAAAAGCCTTTTATGTATAAACCGCAGCAATATACAGTTTCAGAACCGGTTTATTATCTGAACGGGAAAACAAGCCTTGTAATTTTACCTTCTGATGAGTTGTTCATTTCTTATGCAGTAAATTATAATCATCCGGATTTAATAAGAAAGTTCGTGAATTACAACCCTAAAAATCAGGATGAAATAATTGAAGCAAGAACTTTCGGATTTTATAAAGATCTGAAAAAATTTCAGATGTTCGGTTTTGCTCAAGGTGTTACAATTGAAAATACAGTCGGACTTCAGGATGAGGGATATACGACTCAATTGAGAAGTGAAAACGAACCTGTCAAACATAAAATGCTTGATTTAATCGGCGATTTATATTTGACAGGGATAAATCCTTTAAATCTAAAATGTCAGATTCTTGCAAAAGAAGCCGGTCATGCAGTTCATATAAAGACTGCGAAAATATTAAGAGATAAGTTAATTAAAATATAAGGAGAGAGTGTGATGAGTGAAGAAAAAGAAATTTTAAAATTTGATACAATGGAAATAATGGAAATGATTCCGCACCGTTTTCCATTTTTGCTTGTCGACAGAATTACCGAATGTGTTCCCGGCAAATATGCTAAAGGATACAAAAATCTTACAATGAACGAGCAGTTTTTTCAGGGTCATTTTCCAGGAAACCCTATCATGCCCGGGGTTTTACAGTTGGAAGCTATGGCACAATGTTCGGCACCTGTATTAATGACAATGCCTGAATTTAAAGGCAAATTAACATTGTATGCAGGAGTTGACGGTGTACGTTTTAAAAATATCGTTAGACCGGGTGACAGATTTGATATGGAAATAGAATTGACAAAAGTAAAAGGGCCTGTATGTAAAGCACACGGAAGAGGTTTAGTAGACGGAAAGCTTTGCGTAGAAGCTGATATGACTTTTGCTTTAAAATAAGCATTAATTTAAGAAAAAGCTCCCTATTGGGAGCTTTTTTATTTAGGTAAATTTTTCCAGAAATCCTTGTCTGTAATAGCTTTATAAGTGCATGCAACACCATTGTAGGTGTGTTTTGACTGTTTCGAACAGAAATTATCCGTATTTTCGTAATCGGTGCCTTCTGCTCCCATCGGCAGCAATTTCCCGTCATTCATTAATTGAAAAGTAAAAACATCATATCCCCAGCGGTTAGGTTTTTGACGTTTTCCGTTTATATCAACAGAAATATAAATAGTACTGTAGCCTGTATCCTCAAACATAATAAGCATACCGTTTGGTAATACAAATTGGCCGTCATCCAATATACTAGTATTGATTTCATTCCCGCTGAAAGTTTTATATGAAGGGTCAGTACTTAATCCGGCTTCATTTTTGTTATTACGCGTCATACAGACTGACTCATTCGGGTTGAGTACCGAACAATCATAAATTTTTTTATAATAAGTTTTATAGACATTATAAAACTCGCCGTTTGCACGACGCTCAAAATTTGAGGAAGTAATTGTATAACCGTAATCAGCACTCATTTTTGCCAATCCTTCCTGCAAAATTGTATATGCAGCCTGTAAACTTGTTTGAAAAACTTTACTCTTATTATTATTTATCACTGACGGCAAAGTCATCGCTGCCACAATACCAATAATACCAAGTGTTATCAGAACTTCTGCCAGTGTAAACCCTTTTCCTGAGAGGAATCTAGTTTGCCCCCCCCCCCGAAAATACGACTAAATCAAGTGTTTTCATAGTTTCCTCCTTTTTATCCCAGTTTAACATATATTTTATTTAAGCGCAAATTTTTATATGTCTGTATTTAATATTTATAGAAGGATTTAAATATGCAAATAAATAGAATTTCACTTATAAATATACAACCCCAATTAATAAAACATACGCCCGAAAATCCGGAAGTTGAAAAGGTTTCGGCTCAAGGGGGGGGGCTTCCGCTTCCGACAACCGGACAGTATCTGGCTTTTACAGGCGGTTACAGCCTTGATTTGGCCAGCACTATAAAAAATTTAGATAAACTTGCACAGAAAAAGTCAAACGTTTATCCGCCTCAAATCAGGGAATGGGCAGGAATTATACTCGAAGATGGTAATAAATCAAAAGAAACACTTATTAATATTCATAAAAAATTCTATGAAAGTCTGAAAGATTGTTTTTCACTGGATGAAGTCAAAAAGAAATTTCCAGAATTTAAAGATGTAACCCCCTCATCCGAAATCAAGTATCAGGAAGGAAGCTTCTTAGATGATGCCTTAAATGGAAAATTGGAATACTTTGATAAGGATGAAGACTTATCTTTACAACTTCTGAAACTTTACTGGGGCGAAGGATTTTCAATCAACGACCTGCGCAAATATTCAGGAGGAAAAGATATCAGCTATGCAATGCGGAAATTAAACATTCCTCTAACAGACCCTGCCTACGGAAGAATTCTAAAACTTTCCGACCCTGAATACAACGAACGATTGACACGCGAAATGACTGCAAAAAGGCTTGAGGCACTCGACAGAAAAGCTCAGCAAGCAACAGGAGAACCTGTATATATTAAACGCGGGCCATTGTCAGCAGAACATAAAAAACATATTTCAGAAGGCCTGCAAAGATACTATGAACAAAACCCGCAGGCAATTTATAATCTATCCCAACACCAACGTCAGTTTTACGAAGAAAATCCTGACCGCGCAAATATTCTCCGCCGCGTTACAACAAAAGCATGGTATGTTTTCGGTGCAGATAAAATAAAAGCTGCAATGTCTGCTTTTATGAAAAAACAAGGGGTAAAAACATTTGATACATCAAAGCTGGAAAACCCTATGGCATTTACAAAGGAAGAAAGCAGTGCTCTGAAAAAGTTCTGGGCCTCAAACGAATGGGCAAGAAAATCTTTCTCCAAAAATATGACCTATGCATGGAAAAAAGTTAAAGAAGAACAAAACATAATATATCAGGTTCGCGTTGCTCCCAGAGGTTTTATTCAAAAAATTAAGGATTTTGCAAGAAAGCAAGGCGTTGAATTAAAAGATGAAGACTTCATTGCAAAACTTGACCCGAATGACGCGGGTAATAACTATATTAATTCTGACATTAATAAATATACCCGTGCCTATGTTGATAGTGTATACGGAGAAAGCACAGTTATGGCAAACTCTTTCTTCCTTGCCTTATTGAATATTAATCGTGAAATATCAAAAATTGATTTATCCAAAGTTGATAATGAAACAAGATTGCTTTGCAAATTTATACAAAAAATGATTAAAACATCATTATTTGAAAATCCTGACTTACCTTTTGAAAAAAACCAGTTTAAAGTTCTGGATGCAAATGAAGTCCAGCATGTTTACGGAATTTTAAGAAACACCTGTCTGGAAAGTTTCAACCCTAAACTAGCAGGAATTTTTGAAAAACATATGGATAAAGCCTATGATTATGTTTCTAAAAACTATAGAATCGGAATGCCTATAAGAATGAATCCATATGGAATGGATATTTAAACTTCTGAAACGGATATACTTGTAAATCCTGAATTTCTGGCACTGTCCATGAGTTTTACAACCGCACCATGGGTAGCATTTCCGTCTGTTTGTATCATAAGTCCGTCTGGAAAATCCTTTGACTGAGCTTTTAAAGTTTTTTCCAGAGCCCCCGCAGAAACCTCCTGCCCGTCAATAAAATATCTGTTATCCGAAGAAACATCCACTGTCAAAACTTTTGTATCCTTCTGCACCTGTTCTTCAGCTACATTTTCAGGAACAGTAAGGTTCAGACCCTGCTGGTCAAGCAAAGGGGCAATGACCATCATTATAATCAAAAGAACAAGAAAAATATCTGTCAATGGTGTAATATTTATTTCATTAAATGTATCACGTTCACGTCCCATTTTTATGCTCCCTGATTTTCATTTTTTTGTTGTAAATCTTTTTGTTCTTTTTTAGAAAGCGGCTCACCGGCTACGATAAGTTTCTTATACTCAGCGTCCTGAGCCGCATTCATTACCTTCATGATTTCGGAACTTTTTACTTTCTCATCAGCCTTGACAACTACTTCAGGCTTTTCTAAAGAGGCTTTTAAGGCAACGAGTTCATCTGTTAATGTATCAGGATTAATTTCTTTTCCGTTAACATACATCAAACCTTCCTTTGTAATTGAAACAGTAGCATTTTTCTGTTCAATTGCAATTCCGCTGTTAATTTCAGGAACGGAAATAGCATTATCCATAGATTGGAATGTAGGTGCGACTACCATCATGATAATTAACAATACCAGAAAGATATCTGTTAAAGGTGTGATATTTATTTCGGTAAACATTTTACCTTTTTTAGAACTCATTGCCATTTTGTAATTTCCTTTAATCTGATTAATTCTGACTGATTACATAGAAACATTAGTTGAAGCCTTGCCGGACTTATCACTTTCTGAATCAACAAAGCTCAAGAATAATAATTTAATTAACTGAAAATCGTCTTCGTAGCGTTTAACAATTGATTGGAAAGAGTTATAGAAAACAACAGCAACAATCGCAACGCCAAGACCGAAAGCAGTAGCAATCAAAGCAGACCCGATACCCATCGCAACTGCCGCTGACTGGTTACCCTGTTGAGCCAAATCCTGGAATGTATAAAGGATACGAACTACAGTACCGAACAAACCTAAGAACGGAGCAACACCGCCGATTGTACCGAGAATTGTAAGATGGCTTTCCAATTTTCTTGTAGCAAGAGCTGCCGCAATATCAAATGAACGTGAAAAACCGTTTTTCTGTTCAGAAAAAATTCTTACAGCTTCTTCAGTAACTTCACCTATAACGCCGCCGCACTGAACAGCTAAATTCTGTGCACCTTGAAGGTTATTTTTTGCTAATTCTTTTTGAAGTTTAGGTATGAAAAGAACAACATCTCTTTTGTTTCTTTTATAAACAGAAATTCTGTTCAAAACAACCATAACAACAAGGATAGAACAAACCAGAATCGGCAGTAATACCGGCCAGTCTAATTTAATTGAGTGTAATAAAAGTTCCATAATTTTTAATCCTCTTTATCTTGTAAATTACATTATTTCCTTATTTTACCCGCCATAGCGGAGAATTTTAGTAGCCTGATGCTCCAAATACGTTGTAGTCAAAAGTGAATTGAATATCAATACTTTGACCTTTAAACTCTGCCGGCAGCGGTTTAAACGGCGCGGTAAGTTTAACGGCATTTATGGCTGCACTGTCAGCACTAGGGAGTCCTGATGATTTAAACACACTGCAAGAAAGGAGTCTTCCGTCTTTAGCAATTTTAAAGAGCAGTACAACGCGTTTACTTTCATTACCTTTAGGAGGGTTCCAATTCATTTTAATACGTCGTTGGAGTTCTCTCATATAAGGGCCGAAATCAGGTTCTCTGATAGCGTCAATACCGGGTCTGCCGTTAGGATTGCCCGGGCCCGGATTTCCGTAAGAGCCTGACCCTCCACCACCGCCTTTAGCAAGTTTTGACCCTGAAGACGAGCCGCCGCCGGTCGGTGCAAGAACAGGAGCAGGCGTGTATCTGCCGGCTGAAGAGCTTCCGGAACCGCCCGATGAACCTCCGTTTGCAAGTTTACCTGAGCCGCTTATAGGGCCGGTTGCGTAATGTCCGCCTTTTGTCCCGCCTTTAGGAACAGGAACCTGAAATGCAGATGAAGGTTTCGCAACAGGTTTTGGAGTATTAGGCGGTTTTATTGAAGGTCTTGCTGTCGGCGGGTTAGGTTTTGCCGGAGCAACAGCCTTTGGAGCCGGCGGAGCAGGAGTTTGCTGCGGTTTCGGAGTTGGTTTAGTTATTTGTTTTGGAATAAAGTTCTGCAAAGGATTCTTTACAGGTTCAGGTTTTTTAGCCGGTTGAGGTTTTGGAGTCTGCTTTGGAGCCTGAGCAGGTTTTGATTTTGCCGCAGGCGCAGGAGTACTGGCCTTAGCGGCAGGAGCAGACGGAGTTGACGGCATAGATACTTTTCGTGTAGGGTCATGATGACCGCCCGCACGGGAATTTCTATCTGCACGGTAAGGTGTATTTTTGTTGATAGGAGTATCTTCCTTATCAACAAGTACAAATTCAATATCATTTACCTTAGGCTTAGGCTTTTCAAAAAGGTGCATATTAAAGCCGAGAAGCATAAGAATTAGAGTCATAAGCCATACTACCCCGACTGCTGACGGGTGAAGCAGAACAGAAAGCCAGAATGACTTTTTGAGAGTCAGGCCTTCTTTATCTTCACGAAGCACTGCCGGAGTGGTATAACCTGAATTTTCTTCTGACTCCTCATCCTCTAATAAGTTATTGTTGTATTTATCTAAGATTGACATTTTATTTACCTATCTACAACCCTTTTTCCCTAATCTGTAATAATATTATTCGGAAATTAAAATAATATTTATCGGCTGACCGGCTAGTAATTCGAGTTATATATTGCCGGGTTAACAGTAATTGGCTGGGTAAGCACCAATTCTATATTTGAGTTTGCAGGGATAACAACATCGTCGCCTTTATCCCAGACAGATTTAATAAGCCCCCCTCCTGCACCAACAGCAGTACCGAGAGCAGCACCTTTACCTATATCCCCGCCGGCAAGAGCCCCGAACACAACGCCGGAAACCGCACCTGCACCTGCACCTACGGTAAGGTCTTTTGCGTAATCTTTAGCGACATCCATTTTTGTACCGCCGATAAGCATACCGCTGTTATCATCTGTTTTAACAACAGCAGAAATAGGAATTTGAATTCCGTAAGGGGTGACTATTTGCGTGAATCTCAACATTAACTTGCCGTTCATACTGCCGCGTTTGGCTTTAGAAACTTCGAGAACAGTTCCGGTTACAGAGCTTCCGGCAGGAGCGATTAAGTTATTGTTGTAATAAAAATCAGAGCCTAATGCCACGGTAACAGTTTGGCCTAATGTTAAGTTAGCCGAATTCAAAGGCATTGTAACCACAGCCGGCATAGATTGGCCGGCAGGAACGGTAACAACACTACCTCTGAGTGTTTGATTACCCGTCATTTTTGGCTGTGTGTAATATGTAGGTTGATATGAGGGAGCGGTCATATTTTGAGTGTAATTGTAATTGCCGTCCGCGATAGCTGCACCGCAAGACACAATGAGAGCTGCGATTAATAAATTCAGATGTTTTTTCATAATTAACTTTCCTTCCTTAAACACAATCACATATCACTTGATAATAACATTTTATTTCCAATTTAGCATTTGTCAATTTGTTAAGGTGTGGGTTATCCAGGCGGAGTCTGAAAGAATAATAATTCTGTTCTCGCCTGACGTAATAGTGGTATGTGACCCCATTTTTCTTTCACGTCCCGGACGAATCTGGAGAGTTGTATTATTGCCGATACCGGACTGGTAATGCGGCATTTTAATCCACGAAGCCGGTTCGGAAATTCCTCCGCCTATAAGGTTGTTGTTAGGAGTGTAAATGTAACCCCTGATAGGCATTTCAAACCCGTCAGGCAAAATAACTTTATTTATTTTTATAACCATAGAGGCATTTGTACCCACAACGGGCTCATGAATTTGTTCCACATATCCGTAGAATTCCGAGTTTTCCGGAATAATATTTGTCTCATGCATAAACAAATCATTTGTTGAAGTAAATCTTACTTTATATCCTACAGGACAATACTGGGTAGAAATTTCCTGAGCACTGATTACGGGAATGAAAGTACCTGCCGGAACTTCAATAACATCATAGCTTCGTAAATCAAGCTGTACATCTTCCATTACGGGTTCTTGAGCCGCATAGCCCGCCGCTGCCGTGAAAATCAGCATTAATAGTACCGTTAAAAGCCTTCTCTTCATAGAATTTATTATAACATTTTTTTTGAAATATTCAACAAAAGTTTTTTTATAATATAATAAAAATTGAACGATAATGAAGATTTAACTGAGAGGACAATAAGTTATGAGAGAAAGAATAGTTTCAGGAATGCGCCCGACAGGCAAATTACACCTTGGTCATTATTTAGGCGTAATACAAAACTGGGTTGAATTACAGCATAAATATGAAAGTTTCTTTTTCGTAGCGGATTGGCACGCTCTCACAACAAAATACGACAAGACAGAGAATTTAAAAAATGATGTAATTGACGTTGCGATTGACTGGCTTGCATCGGGAATTGACCCTGAGATTTCTACAATCTATGTGCAATCGCTCGTTCCTGAAATTGCGGAGTTAAACATTTATCTTGGAATGGTTACCCCGCAAAACTGGGTTGAACGCGATCCGACCTTAAAAGATATGGCTAAAATTCTTCGCAGCAAGGAGGGTCAAAATTCGCAGATAAGTTACGGTCTTATGGGATATCCGGTATTAATGAGTGCCGATATTATGATGATGAACGCAACTCATGTTCCGGTCGGGATTGACCAGGTTGCACACATTGAGATAACACGCGACATTGCAAGAAGATTTAATAATGTTTATAAAGAAGAATTCTTCAATGAACCACAGCCTATACTTAACCACTGTTCATTAATCTGCGGACTTGACGGAAACAAAATGGGCAAATCCTTCCAGAATGATATTAAAATTTCCGATACGGAAGAAGTAACCGCTAAAAAGATTATGACAGCCATAACAGACAGAAGCCGTCTGAGAAAGACAGATTTAGGTCATCCAGACGAATGCGAAGTGGCATTTAAATACTGGACAATTTTCGGAACAGAAGAACAGGTTGCAAAAGTCCGCTGTGAATGCGAAAAAGGCGAACGCGGCTGTGCAGATTGTAAACGTCAGTTAGGGGCATTGATTAACGAAAAATTCTCTGAAATAAGAGAAAAACGCCGTTACTATGAAGCTCACATTGATGAGGTAAAAGACATTTTAAATGAAGGCTCAAAAAAAGCAAGAACAGAAGCACAAAAAATTATAAGCCACGTTCGAGAGCTGATAAATATGTATTAAGAGCGGTCTTTATATTCAATCTCAACGCCGATTATATCGAATATTTCCAATAATTCCAGAACTGAAAGAGTTCCGCGTCTGATTTTGCCCGAGTAATTTCCGACTTCAGGTTTTCTATTATAAACTTCAGAAACTTTTGCCATCATTTGAGTCAAATTCATCCCACGTGTAGCGGCTTTGAACCTGATAAATTCTCTTAGATATTCAATCTGTTCCTTTGGCAAAGAACTCATAAAAAACCTTTCCATATTTAAAACTATATGGATTGTAACATTTTTTATTTATTACCTGACAATTTAATTATTTAACTCTATACTTAACTATATAAATCGATTATACTAATAAGTATTAAGATTTGAACAACCTTGCTCAATTAAGGCTTGATTGGATTAAGCAGTTGGAAGTAAATAAATCGGTGCGCTGAATCAGCGCACCGATTTATTACAGAAAAATAGCCGTCATTGACGGCTTATCTCAATTTGTAAAAGGTTAGTGTGTAGGAGAAAATAAAGAAAATGGTTATACTACATGTATTCCACTTTAATTTATACCTATAACATATACACTATATATCTTTTACATATCTTAATAATATACATCAAAAAAGGCCTGATTTGATTTATCAGACCCTTTTTATACTTTGTAACGAACTATTTTACGAGTTCTTTGAATTTTTTACCGGCAGAGAAAGCAGGAACTGTTTTTGCAGCAATTTTCAATTCTGCACCGGTTTGCGGGTTACGGCCAGTTCTTGCAGCTCTTTTTCTAGCTTCAAATGTACCGAAACCAACCAAAGTAACTTTTTTACCTTTAGAAACTGTTTTTTCAATTGTTTCCAAAACAGCTGCAACAACATCAGCAGTTGCTTTTTGAGAAACTTTTGCTTTCTTTGATACTTCTTTTACTAATTCTTCTTTGTTCATCTGAACCTCCTTCTTCCTTAGCAAACGGCAACAGAAACCATTTCCTCCGCATGCTTATGTATTCGACAGATTCATTATAGCACGTTATTTGTTTTTGGCAAGGGGTTTTAGGGATTTTTAGCAAAAATTAGCCCGATATACAAGGAATTCCGCGGTATAAACAGTCACAAGCCCAGTGACAACAGTCACTATGAACAGATTAATTGATTGATGAACCGTTTGCACGCGCAAATTTAACATTTTTATAGAAATAATTTAATATTTGATAAGCATTATAGCCTTGTTTTGCAAGATTATTGGCTCCATGCTGCGACATACCTATGCCATGTCCGTTTTTCTTTACATTTTCATCAAATGAAGGTACAGAACGCACATAGGGAACATCATTACCCCAGGCTTCTTTTGCCGTAACTGTCTGTCCGCCTGCTGACGCTGAATAGAAAGCTGAAACTACTTTATAATTATATGTCAAAACAAGACCGCTTGTTTCATCAACAGCTTTGTTGGTTTTTGAGGTTTCGGCAGACGCCCCCCCGTAGGCCTGATCTTCCGGAGTATCTTTCAAATCATAACCGAGCGAGGCACGTTTGCCCAGATTTGCAAGAGCATAACTTCTTGCGGCAATTGCCTGAGCTTTAAGTGCTTCAAGTTCCCAGCTCGAAGGCATTTCCGAAGGAACTACACCCTTTATATAATCTTCCAAATCAACTTCATTGATTACAGTTAATTTTTTATTTTTATTCTGTATAATTAAATGCCCGCGGTACCATTTGCTTTTGGCACTGATAAACCCGCCTGTCGAAGGTTTGAGAACAATATTATCCGAATAAATCTGGTAAAATTTCCCGTCAAGACGAATTGCCATTGTGTTACGATATGGTACAATTTCATAGCCTTTCATGGCATCTATTTTTACTATAGTTTTATTTGTATTTGCATCAATAAGAGAAGTCGCATTTGAAGAACCGACACCAATACGGTCAACTCCTGTCTGCAAACCTATTTTGATAGCGTTTGCGGGATTTTGAACAAATAACATAAAAATAAATATTAAGTATACAAGACTAATCTTTCTCATTACATTTAAATTATAACATATTATGAGAAAAAGGGATTAGGCCTTTTGGTCGATTTTTTTCGGCTCAATTCCTAAACTTGCCTTGACTCTGTCAGAATATTTCTCAGCGAGACTGTGGCCGATAGAGTATGAGCCCATAGAACCGCAGACAAACAGAATCCCTTTTACAACCGCAGCAACTTTAGAACTGTTGCCGGATTTTGCAAGGAATTCGGTAAGAGGTTTCATCCAGGTAAATTTTTTAGTTTTATTTGCAAGTTTAAGGACATTATCGCCGTTAATAACTTTATCCATATAAACTTTCATCATACCTTCACCGGCAAACATTCCGGCGAGGGCTCCCGCTTCTGTAATTCCTGTACCTACTTTATCATCAGAAGCTGCTGTTTTTATAACACTTGACGCACAGATGAGAGGGTTAACATTTTTTGTAGCCCACTTAACGGCTTTTCCTGCATAATCCACCGGTTTATATTTTTTTGCATATTCATTAAAAATACTTGATAAGCTATTTGCAGTCTTTGCAGTCGTTTCATTGTAATTTGCACAGGCCTGAACAATTTTTGCTCCCTGAGCAAAAGCGACCGTGCCGCGCTGCGGTTCACCGTCTTCGACTTTTTTAATGTTCCTGTAACAGAATATTCCGCTTGGAACACATACTTCTAATAATGCTTTTGATACAGACATTATTATACAACCTTTTAAACACTACCTTACATGTATATAAAGTATTTTTTTAAATTTAAATTGCGCGGTCTTATATTTTTATTTACATTATTTACAAAAAAATCCGCTCTTAGTAAGGGCGGATTTTTTTATGAATACATTTTTAAAGTTCTTTCAATGTTCTTGCCGATTACTCCTTT